>Ga0114971_10003752_pt1 | contig 10301 bp, 5 predicted proteins | sample M_140625_MF_Meta_FD_87320 | JGI IMG/M metagenome (GOLD analysis project Ga0114971, IMG submission 87320) | Freshwater microbial communities from Lake Montjoie, Canada to study carbon cycling - M_140625_MF_MetaG | ecosystem: Environmental > Aquatic > Freshwater > Lake | place: Lake Montjoie...
AGGGCTCCGCGGGCATCGCCCACGCTGAGGACCGGGGCCAACGGGGGATACTCGGTGGGTTGATCTTGAATCATGGGAACTGGGTGTATCCCTCGATCAGGACCGCTGAACAAGCCTGCCCAAAGTCACAGATCCGAACCGGAGACGCTGGTCAGTGGTACTCTTGGATCGTTTTGACCGAATAACCCTGGCGTTGAAGGGCCGCGATGCCCAGCGCCGCCGCCTTGGCCCCGCTGATGGTGGTCATGATGGGGGTGCCGGTGATGACGGCGGTGGTCCGGATGCGAACCTCATCCTCACGGGGAGCCGCCCCACTGGGAGTGTTGATCACGAGCTGTATCTCCTTGTTCTTGAGGAGGTCCACGATGTTCGGGCGTCCCTGAAGAACCTTGAGGGTTCGCTCCACCTTGAGTCCGGCCGCTTCGAGCCACGCAGCAGTGCCATCGGTGGCCACCAGTTCGAAGCCGAGGGCCAGGTAGCTCTGAGCCACCTCTACTAGGTCCTTCTTGTGGGCGTCGGCGATCGAGATGAAAACCTTCCCACTCAGCGGCAACGGAGAATTGGCCGCCATCTGGGCCTTGGCGTACGCGACGCCCAGATCGATGTCCAAGCCCATAACCTCGCCGGTGGACCGCATTTCCGGAGACAACAAGATGTCCTGCCCCAAAAACTTGTTGAAGGGGAAGACCGATTCTTTGACCGCCCAGTATTTCGGCCATTCTTCAGCGGTGAAGCCCACTTCCTGGAGGCTCTTACCCGCCATGACCTTCGCCGCCAACTTGGCCAGCGGGCGTCCGATCGCTTTGCTAACGAAGGGCACGGTGCGGGAGGCCCGTGGATTGACCTCGAGGACGTAGACCACTTCGTCCTTCACGGCATACTGAACATTCATCAAGCCGCTGACCCTCAGTTCACGCGCCATGGCTTGGGTGTACTCCCGAATAGTCTCAAGAACCTTGGACGACAGGGTGTGGGGCGGCAGTACCATCGCGGCATCACCGGAATGGACTCCGGCGAACTCGATGTGCTCAAGAATGCCACCGATGACAATGGTTCCTAGTTTGGGATCGGTGAAGTTGCCGACGTCAGCGATGCAATCGACATCGACCTCAGTGGCGTCCTCCAGAAACTTGTCTACCAAAACCGGTCGCTCGGGCGAAGCTTCCACGGCAAACCTCATGTAGTGGATCAGCTCGGCATCCGAGTAGACGATTTGCATGGCCCGGCCACCCAGAACGAAACTGGGACGTACGAGCACTGGGTATCCCAGGCGATGACTGGCCTGCAGGGCTTCCTCGGCGTTGGTGGCCAGTCCGTTGGGGGGCTGCGGGATCTCCAGCTTGTTCAGCATGGCCGCGAAGAGCTTACGGTCCTCGGCCATCTCGATGCTCTCGGGGGATGTGCCAATGATATTGACGCCGTTTTTCTTGAGCGCCATGGCGAGGTTGAGTGGCGTCTGGCCGCCGAATTGTGCAATGGCCCCAGAGCACCCTTCCCGCTCATAAATATGCAAGACGTCCTCGAGGGTCAGAGGTTCGAAGAAGAGCTTGTCGCTGGTGTCGTAGTCGGTGGAGACGGTCTCAGGGTTGGAGTTGACCATGAGGGTCTCGAAGCCGTCTTCCTTGAGGGCGAAGGCGGCGTGCACGCAGCAATAGTCGAACTCAATGCCTTGACCGATGCGGTTGGGGCCACCGCCGAGGATCATGATCTTCTTCTTGGCCGAGGGTGTGACCTCGTCATCACCACGATCATAGGTCGAGTAGTAATAGGGGGTGTAGGCCTCGAACTCTGCGGCGCACGTATCGACCAACCGGTAGCTGGGCACCAATCCCTGTTTCTTTCGCTCGGCACGCACCTCGTCCTCGGTTCTCGCGGTGAGATGGGCGATCTGGCGGTCGGAGAAGCCGAGGGATTTGGCGCGTTGCAGGAGTTCAGGTTTCATCGATGGACGCAAAACAGAGGAAGCAAACCGGAGTCGGCCTCCGGTGTCGAGTCTGCACGGGACACTGTAGCGCGCGAGCGGAGCGGGAAATGGATAGAGTGGGGTGGGCCCTGGTGCCGCGGGAATGATGAGGCACATGGGTCGCAAGGGGGGCTCCGCGGGGGGGCCAGTGGGCAAGGAAATGGTGAGGCGTGTTGATCGCGCGGGGGGGGCTCCGCGGGGTGGGCCTGCGTTCGCAGGGAACGCTTCAATCAGAGGCATTCGCGCTGCGCGCGAGGGGGGTAGGGTGTTCACGTTCCTATGCTCTCTCCGGCCCTCCCCGCTGCCGCCCAGTCCATCTTAGGTGCCCGATGAGGGGATGGGGCGACTCTTAGTGGTCGGTAAGAAGGGGGAAACCGTGACGGGACAGCTTTCAAGGAGTAGAGCCAGAGGCCACGGAAATGATGAGGCACATGGGTCGCGAGGAGTCCTTCGCGGGCTGGGGCCAGTGGGCAAGGAAATGGTGAGGCGTGTTGATCGCGCGGGGGGGCTCCGCGGGGTGGGCCTGCGTTCGCAGGGAACGCTTCAATCAGAGGCATTCGCGCTGCGCGCGAGGGGGAATAGGGTGTTCACGTTCCTATGCTCTCTCCGGCCCTCCCCGCTGCCGCCCAGTGTCGGCGCACCGGGGGATAGGGGCCGAAGAGGGGGCAGCTGCATCGTCCTAGTGCGTCTCGGTAACGACAGGCTTTCGAGAATGAATCCTGGGGTGCTGGCTCTTTCTGGGCAGGCGTTTAGACCTTGGGCTTGAGCTGCGGGAAGAGGATCACGTCGCGAATGCTTTCCTGACCGAGGAGCATCATGCACAGGCGGTCGATGCCAATGCCGATGCCACCGGCCGGGGGCATTCCGTGTTCGAGGGCGACCAGGAAATCTTCGTCGAGCTTCTGCTGCTCGCCGCCGGCCTGGTGTTCCAGGGCCTCGCGCTGGGCGATGGGATCGTTCTGCTCGGTGTAGCCCGGGGCGATCTCCTGGCCATTAATGCAGCATTCAAACACCTCCACAGTCGTCGGATCTTCGGCGGAGATCTTGGCCAAGGGAACCAACTGCTTGGGCAAGTGAGTGACGAAGGTGGGCTGGATGAGGGTGGGCTCGACCAGCTTCTCGAAGACCGCTGCGGTGACTTCGAAGTCTTGGTAGCCTGCGGCGATGTCACCCGAAAGCTTGAGGTCTTCGACGGCGCGACGACGGCGTTCTTCGGGCGACACTATGAACCAATCGTCCCCGGCCTTTTCGCACACCAAGTCCTTGTAGCGGGCCCGACGCCAGTGGGAGAGGTCGATCGTTTTAAAAACCTCACCCTCGGCGTTGCGATGCTCAATCTTAAGGGTGCCGACGACGGTCAGTGCGATGTGACGAATGAGCGACTCGACCGTCTCCATCATGGTGGCGTAGTCGCCGTAGGCTTCGTAGGCCTCGAGCATGGTGAACTCGGGATTGTGCCGCCGGGAGAGGCCTTCGTTGCGGAAATTGCGACCAATCTCAAACACCTTATCCACGCCTCCGACCAGAAGCCGCTTGAGGTACAGCTCCAGCGCGATGCGCATGTAAAACTCGCAACCCAAGGCGTTGTGGTAGGTCTTGAACGGCTGGGCAGCAGCACCGCCAGGAATCGCCTGCATCATCGGCGTCTCCACTTCCACGTAGCCTCGCAGGTGGAAGAAGCTCCGGATTTCCTTCAGGATGTGGGAGCGCTTAAGAAAGACCTCTCGAATGGGCTCATTGGCCATGAGGTCGAGGTAGCGCTGGCGGTAGCGGATCTCGGTGTCTTCCAACCCATGCCATTTGCCGGGAGGGGGTCGCAGGGACTTCCCGAGCGGCGTGAAGGACTCCACCTTCACACTCGGCTCGCCCATGCGAGTGATGAACAAAGTGCCTTCAATCCCAATGAAATCAGCGAGGTCGAGGAGCTTGAATATTTCGGCAGCGTCTTCGCCCAAAACCTTGGGCTGAACCCAGAGCTGGATGCGGCCACTCACGTCGCGCAAGTCGAGGAATTGACTCTTGCCCATGTCGCGGTGGGCCGTGATGCGACCCGCCAGACGCACGCGGGTACCCTCTGCTAAGCCCACCGGCTCGCCCTTCGGTTCGGGAGATTTGTTCCATTCAGCCCAACGGGCCAACTCGGTTCGGACGGTGCCACACTGGGCATCGGGCGAAAACGAGTTCATGAACGGGTTGACACCGCGGGCATTGAGTCCGGCCAGATTCTGGCGGCGCTGTTCGATCAGGGAATTGGTGTCCTCCATAGGAGCAAGGGTCTGAAATGACGTGCACTGTGCGGCGTTCCGTAGAACGACGATTCAAGCCGATTTGACGCCAGGTTGAGAAGTCATAAGACGGCGAACACCCGGGAAAGCAGCAGCCTAGGGTCTGGCGCTAAACCCGCTCGGAGAGGGACTCCGACTCCCAACCCGGAACGCCTACAGAGAAATCGGGGCCGTTCCGGAGAAAAACCCGAATGCGATCCAGACAAAATCCAACGGGGGCCGTGTCCTAGCTTGAAGACCCGATTTCCTCCGATTCCAGCCGCTTCAATAACGAAGCAATTCTACGCAAGAGGTGTCTGCGACTCTGGCCACTTTGAAGCCGCAGAACACCGTTTTGACCCACCGTCTGTCGTTATGTCGTCAATCAGGCTGAGAAAGACTTACCACAACCACAGCTGCTGTGGGCGTTGGGGTTATTGATCTTGAAACCGCCGCCAGTCAGGGCGTCGCTGAAATCAATGACCGCGCCGCGCATGTAGTTGGCAGAAAACGGGTCAACAACCACACCCACACCGTGGAATTCGCCACCCAAGTCATCGGCGCGGCGCTCGTCGAACACCATGCCGTATTGCATACCACTGCAGCCACCGCCCTCGACAAACACCCTCAGGCTCTTGCCCGTGTTCTCGGTATCACCAGCCAGCATGGCGGCAATTTGCTGAGCAGCACTCTCGGTGACAGTGACGATAGAATCTTGAGCAACCTCGGTTTCCATGGCTTTAGGCTAAAAGTGCGTGTCCGGACTGTCAAACCATGGAAGAGGATCATCGGGATGGATCACCAAGACTCCGCCGACGGTAATTTTGTTTCATTCTGCAGCGAAACCCGCACCCGCCCCGAGGGCTACTGAACCTGGACCCAGTAGAAGAATTGCTCTCCGGGCGGGGGATTCTCAGTGAGGGAACCGCCGGTGATTCCCTTGGCTAGGACCGTGGTCAGGCCATCCCAGCCCACCGACCGTAGGACCGAATAAGTACTCCCCGGCCGAGTGGGCCAAGCCAATCGGATGGAACCCTGAGGTCCAGGCACAACCTCGACCCGGACAGGCCGGATGGTCGGATCGGTCAAGAAGCTCAACGAGGCTTCTTCACTGAGTACCGAACCTTCGGCATGACTCACGCGGACCGTATAGAGTCCTAGATGGTCTCGAGAAACCTGCGCGATCCTCAACTCTTGGCGAGTGGCCCCGGACAACGGTTGTCCATTGAGGCACCATTGATAATCTAGCGGACCGGCCCCCTTCGCCGCGACCCGAAACAAGGCACCCCCTCCGACGGGCACTTGAAGGGACAGTGGTTGGCCAGTGATCGTGAGAAGCGCAGGGTTTTCAGGGTTTGGATCCACGGGTTGAACCCCGGAAGAAACACCCATCAGGCGCAGGTGATCGATCCGCCAGGTCCCCACGGTGCTGTAATTGCCCGCGGCACCGACATAGGAGTCCCCGTCCCAATCCGAGACCAGTCGAACCCGAAACTCCGGCTGATTGGCGACCTCGGGAATGGTGGAAAAATCAACCGTGAGACCATTAGTGAAGGTGGTGCCTCCATTCAACGTGAAGACCGGTCCGGCCTTCAGGGTTTGTCCATCGGTGGAATACAGCACTTGGAGTCGGCGACTGGCCGTGCTGGTCGCTCGGACATCAAACTTCAGGACGACGGACTGAAAACCAACCGTCGAAGTGGAGATCTCCAGGCCCGCGCTCTGGGCTCCAGTTCCCTGCTTGGGAAAACCGGTGAGTTGCAGAGCAAAGTCGGCATTGGTGGATGGATCGCTCGAACCAAGGCCGGAGGCCGGAGCCGTGCGGAGGCCGCCGAGGACCACCAGTGTCGCAGTGCCGGAGGTGGCACGCAGGAGGTTGTTGGTCTGGTTAAAATCCCACAAAACGATGGGCTGCTGGGCGCAAAGTAAACTCGAGAGGATCGGGATTGCCGCCAGCAGAAGGGTAAAAATTCGGGCGATGGGTTGCAGTTGCATGATGAGTGGTATTGGTAATGTCGTTGTTGCTAGCGGGGTGGGGCGAGGTGAGGAGCCTCCCTATCTCCGCCATTGACCAAGGATTCGTTAGGTCCTCCACAGACCTTTCAGGATTCGTAGAAAAAAACGCCGCTGGGGAGAAAACAGTCCGGGCTCGTGGGAACGTGAGGACTTTCTGCCTCATCAAACCCCGGCGCTGTCCGGCCACCGAATTGCCCGTGGCATTTCAGGGAGAGGGCACTAGCCTTGCGGCCATGAGCGTCGCAGTTGCAGGCCCAGCGGCATGGAGTGTTGCCTTGGGATTGGTAATCGGTACCGCGATCGGGCCTAGCACCGCGGCCGACCTGCCTGCCCCCGGATTTACTCCCGAATCTCGGGGTGAACACGCGCTGACGGGCATTTTGGCCCATGTGCGTCCTGGAGTAACCCTAACCAACGCCACACTCCTCATTCGCGATGGCCGAATCGCCTCGGTCGGTGTCGGACTCAACATCCCCGCCTCGGCCCGGACTTGGAACCTGCCCGGCGCGCACGTCTACGCCGGGTTTATCGATCCCTACCTGACGCTCGGATCGACGGCCGGCGCGGTGACCACACAGGGCTCTGATTTCCCGGCGACCGGCTCAGGATCCCTCACCTCCGGGGCCCCCCGTTTTTTTGGAGTGCCCGGTCAGGAACGCGATCCCGGATCGCCCGGCCCGGCCCACGGCATCGCCGAGGTGACACCCGAGCGGCGGATGATCGAAGGCTTGTCTCCAGATCTCAAGGAGTTGGCCACACTGCGTGAGCTAGGCTTTACCGCCGCCAATGTCGTTCCGGCCAAGGGCATCCTGCGTGGACAATCCGTGGCCATCAGCCTCTCGGACGTGTCTCCGAACCGGGCGATCCTCAAGCCCGATACCGCCCAGCACGTCGCCTTCGCCGTCGGAGGCGGCGGCGGCGATGCCTATCCCAAATCGCTCATGGGAGTCATCGCCACAGTGAGGCAGTCCTGGATGGATGCGGCGTGGTACCGCGCCGATCAGGCCGATTACGTTTCAACAGGGCGTTCCAGCGCTCGCCCGCGGCCCGAGTTCAATGCGGCTCTCGCTGCGCTCCAGCCGACGCTCGGAAACTCGGCGGCTGCGGGCTCTCAACCCGTCGTCTTCGAAGCCGGTAGTGTGCTGATGCAAGACCGGGCTTTCCGTGTGGCCTCCGAGGCGGGGGTACGACCGCAGCTGGTGGCCAGCGGTCAGGAATGGCGACGGCCAGATCTCCTGGCACCCATGGCCAAGGCGTCCGTTCCGTTCATCGTGCCGCTCAACTTCCCGGCGTTGCCAAAGTTCCCTGAAGAATCCGCGTGGGATTCTGTCTCCCTCGACGTGCTGCGGACCTGGGATTGGGCCCCGGAAAACCCAGCCGTGCTGGTCCGTTCTGGTCTAACCATCGCCCTGACTACCCACGCGCTGCCGGACCGCAAATCCTTCCGCTCGCAATTGCGTATGGCTCTCGATCGGGGTCTCTCCGAATCGAATGCCTTGGCTGGACTAACCACCACTCCGGCGGCTTTGTGCGGACTCAGCGATTCCCTGGGTACCATTGAATCAGGGAAACTGGCCCACCTCACCGTGGTGGAACCCGGCGGTGGATTCTTTGATCCGGCTTCCCGAGTCACGGCCGTGTGGATCGATGGCGTGGCCTACGAGACCGATGCCGCCCTGAAGACCCCCGAGCGCAAGGAACCCAATCTGGAAGCGGAGGCCAAGAAGGCCGAGGAGCGCCAACTGGTGGCTCGACGCGTGGCTCATCCTCCCATGGAAGGCCGCGGTCCCATCGCTCAACCGGATTCGGTGATTATTCGCAACGCCACAATTTGGACGAGCGGACCCCAGGGTACTCTTGTGCGGGCCGATTTGCTGGTGGCTGCCGGGAGGATTCAGGCCGTGGGTTCTTCACTGACCGCAGGTCCGTCGGTCCAAGAAATCGATGGCACCGGGCTGCATGTTACTCCGGGCATTCTCGACTGCCATTCGCACTCCATGATCCTCGGAGCCGTTAATGAGGCAACGCTGCCCAGTACGGCGATGGTCCGCATTGCTGACGTGGTCAATTCAGAGAGCGAGAACATCCACCAGCAACTGGCCGGCGGCACAACGCTAGTGAACTTGTTGCACGGGTCAGCCAACCCCATCGGCGGCCAGAACTGCGTGATCAAACTGCGCGAGGGAGCCAGCCCCGAGGCGCTGAAATTCGAGCCGGCCCCGGGTGGTATCAAGTTCGCCCTGGGTGAGAACGTCAAACAGTCGGGCTGGGGCGACAAGGCCGTGACCCGATTCCCGCAAACGCGGATGGGCGTCGGCACCTTTTATCGCAATCGATTCACTGCGGCCCAGCAGTACCGTGATGCGTTCCGCAAAGGACACCACTCCGATGGCTCACCGGTCCGGCGAGATCTTGAACTCGAGGCCCTCATGGAAATCCTCGAAGGCACCCGGCTCATCCATTGCCACAGCTACCGCCAAGACGAAATTCTGGCCTTCCTGCGCGTGATGGAGTCCTTCGGGGTCCGCGTGGCGTCGCTCCAGCACATCCTCGAAGGCTACAAGGTGGCCGACGAAATCGCCCGGCACGGGGCCGGCGCCAGCGCCTTCGCCGATTGGTGGGCCTACAAGTACGAGGTCATCGATGCGATCCCTTATGCCGGAAGCCTGATGCGGGAGCGTGGGGTGACGGTGAGCTTCAATTCGGATTCCAGCGACCACGCCCGCCGGCTCAATTTCGAGGCGGCCAAGGCCGTGAAGTACGGAGACACCCCCGAGGCCGAGGCGCTGAAATTCGTGACACTCAATCCGGCTAAACAACTCGGCATCGATCACCGGGTGGGTTCTCTGGAATCAGGCAAGGACGCTGACTTCGTGATCTGGAGCGGCTCACCGCTAGACTCTGCAACTCGCTGCCTCGAGACCTGGGTGGATGGTCGCTGCTACTTCAAACTCTCGGCCGAGGCCGCTCGGGTGAAAGCGCTCCAAGAGGAACGCAGCGCATTGCACGCCAAGGCCCACAAAGTCGCCGGTGGGGGTGGTGAATCCAACGCCTCGGACAAGGCCCGTAAACAATTCTTCGAACGCGCCCTCGAACACGCCCGCCACTGGAGCGTGAAGGAATGTCAGGACTGTCTGGTCCGAAAGGCGGAGTGATCGCTGGCGCCGTTCCGCCATGAAAATCCCGAAGCCGCAACGAACGGCACGACGACGACCGAGGGTCACCGGGCTCCGCACACCATTGCCGCCCCTCCAAGACCGGCCCGGACGGCCCGAACAACCGGCACAGCCGCAGGCCTCCGGAACCGAGCAATCCGAACAAATCGTGATCTCAGGCTGCGATTATCTCGGCTTGTCGGACGATGCGGTGATCCGGGAAGCATGGCTGAAGGCCTCAGCCAACGGGCCTCTTCAAACCGGGGCTTCTCGAGCGACGACCGGTGATCACCCCCTGTACCGCCGCGCAGAGAAAACGATCGCGGACTTCCTGAATGAACCCGCGGCGGTCCTCACGGCCACAGGCTACCTCGCATCGCTGGCGGTGGCGCAAGGGTTGCGGGATCAGGCCACCCATGTGGTCGTGGATGCCTCTGCACATAACTGCGTCCAAGACGGTGCCCGCTTGAGTGGATTACCGATCCTCTCCTTTGCCTCCGGCGATGCCCGCGCGTTGCGCTCGGTGCTGAGCAACCTGCCGCCGTCGGCACGCCCACTGGTGGCCACCGATGGGGTGTACGGCATCCGGGGCGGCATGGCCCCACTGAAGGATTACCTCGAGGCAGTGCCCGCCTCAGGCTGGCTCTGGGTAGACGACGCCCATGGCCTTGGATCCGTGGGTGCTACCGGTCGAGGATCACCCGAATTTTTTGGCCTCCGAGATTCCCGACTTATCCGAAGCGTCACGTTTTCAAAAGCCTTGGGCGTCGCCGGTGGAGCAGTCATTGGCGACGCCTCCCTCATGGAACACGTTCGCACTCGAGCCGGAGCCTATTTGGGATCCTCGGCTCCACCGCTGGCCATCGCTGCAGCCATCACGGCTGCTGTGGTCCGGGTGCATCG
>Ga0114971_10003753_pt1 | contig 10298 bp, 5 predicted proteins | sample M_140625_MF_Meta_FD_87320 | JGI IMG/M metagenome (GOLD analysis project Ga0114971, IMG submission 87320) | Freshwater microbial communities from Lake Montjoie, Canada to study carbon cycling - M_140625_MF_MetaG | ecosystem: Environmental > Aquatic > Freshwater > Lake | place: Lake Montjoie...
TCTTTGTTTGCCAATACCTACAACGGTCAGGAAAATCTCGACAAGAAAGTTTTTGCAGCAACGGTTTCGGGTATAATCACCGACGAAAAAGGTGTGCCGCTGGTTGGCGCAACCATTTCTGTAAAAGGCAAAATCAATTTGGTTACCACTACCAATAATGCAGGCCGTTTTAAACTGGACATCGGCGCAAACAGTGCGTTACTGATTATCAGCTATACCGGTTTTATTACACAGCAAGTAAGTGTAAAAGCCGATCAGTCGGTTTCGATTTCGCTGGTTAGTAACGATACAAACCTTGATGATGTAATAGTAACCGGTTATTCTAGGCAGTCTAAAAGAAATATTACTGGTGCAGTTTCCACGGTATCATCCAATGTAGTGGCACAAACACCCGTGACCGATGTTGGTTCTGTATTGCAGGGTCGTGTGGCAGGTGTAAGTGTGGATGCACAAGGAGGACCTGGCGCTACATCAGTGGTACGCATACGTGGCTTCGGCAGCAATGGCAACAATGATGTTTTGTATGTAATAGATGGTGTGCAGGTGCGAGGTGGTAGTAACCTCGTTAATCCCAATGATATAGAAACTATTACGGTATTAAAAGATCCTTCCAACACGGCATTATATGGTGCACAGGGTGGTAATGGTGTGATAGTAATTACCACCAAGATGGGTAAAAAAGGTGCGGCACCAAAATTAGAATACAATACGTATGGTTCTTTTGAAACACCAACAAAATATCCTAAAAGCCTTACCCCGCAGCAATATGCCAACTCATACTGGGGTTATTTAAAAAATTCTGACCTGCCATTAAGCAACCAGTTTTATGGAAGCGGAGCAGCAGCGGTATTACCTGATTATTTCATTGAAAGAAAAGGCCTGCCTGTTTTAACCGCTGCTGAAGGAAGCGCTGCAGTTAATCCTGCATTATATAATTTATCTAATTACCGTATTTTAAAAACTAACAAGGATGGTACCGATTGGTTCGGCGCTTTACTCGACCAAAGCTTTAGCCATAATCACCAGTTAACAGTAAGTGGTGCAACAGATAAAAGCAGTTATTCCTTGGGGATGGGTTATTTAAATAACGAAGGCACTTTACTGGGCACTTATTTTACCCGTTATTCTATGAGGGTTAATACAGAGTTCAGACCGGTTAAGTGGTTAAAGATCGGGGAGAACATGCAGTTCTCTTATACACAGGGCGCAGACGTAAGCAATGGTAATCATAACCCCCAAGGATTGATAGCTGATCTTTATCGACGCAGCCCATTGATCCCAATTTATGATATTACCGGTAACTACTCAGGCCCTAAAGATTTTGCAGATACCAGAGCTTTATATCCTGGTGGCAATAACCCGGTGCTTGGTCAAAACACAGGCCGAGATAACAGCAAAGGATATAATGCTGGTATTATTGGTTCGGCTTATGTTGATATTGAGCCAATGAAAAATTTGATCTTCGAAAGTAAAGTAGGCATGCAGTTCTATCCATACAGCTATAGTTTCTTTATAGATACTTTTCCGCAAAATGTTTATTCTGCCACTTATAACCAATTTACCGAAGGGGGTGGTTACAGTACTGACTTAAGATGGACCAATAAAGTTGCTTACGACATCAAATTTTTAAACATTCACAGTATAAGCGCTTTTGCAGCTTACGAAGCAAGCAAAGCAACTTCAAGAAGCAACCAAGGAACAGTAACCAATTTATTGTACACTACACCAGGGTATCTTAACCTCAGCAATGGTAGTTATAATTCCACTATTCCTCAAACTGGTGGTAGCGGCTATGAGAATTCTAACTCCGTTTTTGGTAATATCAATTATACATTGATGGATAAATACCTGTTGGGTTTTGTGGCAAGAAGAGATGGCTCTTCAAGGTTTGGCCCATTGAGCCGTTATGGTAATTTCTCTTCGTATAGTGGTGGCTGGAGGATATCTAAAGAAGATTTCATGAAAAACATCACCTGGCTCAACGACTTAAAACTAAGAGCTGCCTATGGTGAAAATGGCAACAATGCTATTCCTGCTGATCTTTATGAAGACCGGTATACCACTAATGGTTATGTAAATTACAGCAGCTACGATTTAAACGGTACCAACAACACTGCATTTACCGGCGCCGGTTTATACCAGTTGGGCAATCCAAAAATTCATTGGGAAACCAATAAGACCACCAACGTTGGTTTTGATGCATCAATGTTTCAGAATAAGTTCTCCGTTTCTTTCAGCTGGTTTAACAGGGTAACTAAAGATTTGCTTGCGGTGCCGCCGGTAACAGGTTTAAGCGGCGATGCATTGGCGCCTTATGAAAACATCATGCAGTTCTCCAACAAAGGTATAGAGTTAGAATTGGGTTATCACAATAAACTGGGTGCGGTTAGTTATGACATGAATTTCAATATAGCTACTTATAAAAACAATGTAGATTATATCGATGGAACCAATACGGCACATATTGATGGTAATTCTTATGCTCCTACACATTTTGCTTTAACACGCAGTGTTGTAGGCATGCCTGTATCAAGTTTCTTTGGCTATGTACAAGAAGGTATTTTTCAATCTGCAGATGATTATTCCAAAAATGGTGTTATACATAATGGCCTAACAGCGGCTACTGCAGCAGGCCACTTTAAATTCAGAGATATGAATGGCGATAAAAAAATCAATGATGATGATCGCACATTTATTGGCAATCCTCATCCAAAATTTAGCTATGGTTATAATTTGAATTTGAACTACAATAATTTTGATGTGGGTATATTCTTACAAGGCGTTTCTGGTAATAAAATATTTAATTACTGGAGGGTGAACTCAGTATTTCCCGGCGCAACGGGTGAAGGTTCAGATGATACCTGGAGCCCAACTAATACCGGTGCAAAACTGCCCATATGGAACAGCACCACATCTGATGATATAAAACCGTCCAGCTTTTTTGTTGAAGATGGGTCATACTTAAGATTAAAAAGTTTACAGTTTGGCTATACTTTCCATGCAACAAAAGCCTTCAGTAAAATGAGGTTTTACATACAAGGTTTTAACCTTGCCACCTTTACTAAATACACCGGCATCGATCCTGAAATAAGCATTGGCAATGCTACCAACTACGGTGTTGATTTTGGCGGTAATTATCCTATTTCAAGAAAGATAGTATTTGGAATAAACTTTGGGTTATAAAAAATATTTTAAAACAGTGGATGATTATCTTAAAAAATTTCATCCGGCCTAATTAGAAAAAAAAATACACAGATGAAAAAAATATCAATTATCCTGTTTTCTTTAGTAGCTATAATCACAGGATGTAAAAAAGATTTTTTGGATGTACCATCTTCCACCGGTATTACTTTAAAAGAACTTTCCAATAAAGCAGGCGTGGAGCAATTGCTGGTTGGCGCTTATCATAATGTAACGGGATTAACAGTAAAATCAGGCTGGTGGAGTACGTCGGGCACCAATTGGGTGTACGGTGATATTACCTCTGGTGATGCATATAGGGGTGGTACAAATAATCCTGACGACGGGTTAACTATCGAACATTTTCAAACCCAGCCATCCACAGCTTACCTCTCTGATAAATGGCGTACAGTATATGATGGCGTTGCCCGTTGTAATAAAACAATACTGGCAGCTAATGCAGCGAAGGATATGACTATTGCTGAGAAAACTGCGGCAATTGCAGAAGCAAGATTTCTAAGAGGCCACTTTCATTTTGAAGCAAAAAAAATGTGGGGCAAAGTACCTTTTATAGATGAAACAGTTGTCGATTTTAAAGTATCAAACGAAACGGATATCTGGCCATTGATTGAAAAAGATTTTCAGTTTGCTTTTGATAATTTACCTGCCGTGCAGAAATATAAAGGACAGGGAAATAAATGGGCCGCCGCCTGTTATCTTGCCAAAGCTTATATGTTTGAGAAAAAATTTCCGGAAGCGAAAGCTTTATTGAATACTATCATCCCTGCTGCTTATGGCGGCGCCGGCGCTGGTGTTAATGCAAAGGGAAATCCTTATGCACTAATGACAAATTTTGATGACAACTTTAATCCGTCATTAGAAAATAGTGCAGAGCATGTTTTTCAAATTCAGTTCTCTGCCAATGATGGTGCCAATGGCGGTAACTCAAACATTGGTGAAATTGCCAACACGCCTACATTTTATCCTGTAACAAGTTATTATCAAAGCTGGAAACAACCTTCTTATAATTTAGTGAATGCTTATAAAACAGATGCATCTGGATTACCCTTGCTGGATAATTTTAACGACGTTAACATGACGAATGATGCCAATGTAAGTGGCTGGGAATATTACACAGCATATAGTGGTACTGTAGATCCACGTTTGGACTGGACAGTGGGTAGAAGGGCTTTGCCTTTTTTGGATTGGACAACACCATCTTATTACAGCGGCTATGGTAGTAACCCCGGCAGCGACCCTGATTATGGATGGATCAACGACAGATCTTTTGGCGGGCCTTACGTCCCTGTAAAAAATAACTTCCGTTACGACAATGGAAATTTTGGTCAGTACAGTGAAAACTATGCACAATACTATATGCTTACTAGCGCAGTAAATGTGTGCATCATCCGCTTTGCAGATGTATTGCTTTGGGCAGCCGAATGTGAAATAGAAGCAGGTACTGTAGACAAAGCAAGAATATTTGTTAACTATGTGCGCAACCGTGCAAAAACCGGCCGCCAGGTAGAAGTTACTTATGATGATATTGGGGGCTATGCTGCTTCTGCCAATTACAGTATTGAATTATATAGCGCACCATGGACTGACCAGGCAACTGCACGTAAAGCTGTTCGCTTTGAAAGAAGATTGGAATTGGCTTTGGAAGGACAACGCTTTTTTGATTTGGTACGCTGGGGAATTGCAGGTGATTATATCAACACCTATTTGCAAACAGAAAAAACAAGGTTACCACAAAATCTTACCGGCGTAATCTTTACGGCTAACAAAAATGAATACTTTCCTATACCTCAAATAGAGATTGATCTTAATTCCAATTTGAAACAAAACTCAGGATATTAAAATAAACCATTAAAAAGGCCAGTCTAAAACTGGTCTTTTTAATTTAAGTTGACATTTTAAATAAAGAACGTGTTTCTAACTGGTTTTATTTACTTAGGCTTTTTATTTAGTAGCATTTTTATTCCCTGCCAGGCAGGAGTCAATAAAAGTGGTAATACCGCTAATTCAATACAAACTGCTTATTATATTAGCAATGATGGAAATGATAACAACAACGGTAGCAAGGAGCATCCCTTGAAAACGGTTAAGAAAATTTCTAGACTAGCGCTTAATGCAGGTGACTCTATTTTACTGAAAGGCGGACAAATATTTAACGGCACACTAGCCATTAATTATAATACCAATGGCACTGCACAAAAACTTGTAGTAATTACATCTTATGGTGTTGGCATCGCCACCATTAACAGTACTACCGAAAAAGGCCTAGTCATCAACAACAGCAGTTATGTGATTATACAAAACATTAAATTGCTTGGTGCCGGACGCAAAAATGGCAATACCACTAGCGGCGTAGATATTGCTTATTGTAAAAACATTACAATAGATAACATTGATGTTAGCGGTTATCAAAAATCCGGTTTGCTAATTCGTAATTGCAGTAACATGATTGTAACAAATGTGATGGCGCATGATAACGGATCTGCAGGTATATCAGTAGGGGGTGAAAATTTTTTAAAGACGGATTGCAGGAATATTGACATCCGTTATTGCAGGGCAGAAAACAATCCGGGCGATCCAACAAATAAAGACAACCATAGCGGTAATGGCATTATCATCGGCCAATGCACCAATGCAAAAATTTCGTATTGTACTGCTACCAACAATGGTTGGGATATGCCCCGCATTGGCAATGGCCCTGTGGGTATATGGGCATGGGAATCGGATAGTATTACGATAGAACATTGCTTGTCTTACGAAAATAAGACTTCGGTTGGTGGACAAGATGGTGGCGGTTTTGATTTTGACGGGGGTATTACTAATTCTGTTATACAATATTGTTTGTCTTACGGCAACCAGGGCAGTGGTATCGGCTTATTTCAATACAACAATGCCAGCCCCTGGGAAAATAATATTATCCGCTATAACATCAGTATTAATGATGGCAATGTATCTGACGCTAAAGCGGGTATTTATATCTGGAACCAAAGCCCCAGCAATAATTTAAAAAATTGCGCAATTTATAATAATACCATCTATAATAATAAAAATGCAGCACTCAGTTATTCAACTATTACCAATAATGAAAACATTGTTTTTTACAATAATATTTTAGTGGGCAACAAAGAAATTATTTTAGGTAAAGATTCTGTAAGCAAGTACTATGGTAATTGCTGGTATAGTTTAACCAATGGGTTTAATGTAAACGGTATTGCCAATTTCGATACCTGGCGAAATCAAAAACAACAGGAAATATTTAATGGTGCAAAAACAGGAATAAACATTGACCCTGCTTTTGCCAACATTAACACTATCAATATTACCGATGCAAAAGTGTTGGCATCTTTTTCAATGGCTAAAGCAGCAAATGCCCTTTTGATAAATGGCGGAATAGATTTACAGCAGTTGTTTAACATACCAACCGGTGGTAAAGATTTTAATGATAATGTAGCGCAGGCTAAAAGTATTGGCGCAAGGTTTTAAAAGCAGAAAAAAAATTGAATGAAACCACAAGATAAAATATTATTTGAATTACCACCAATAAATGTCGACATGGATAAAACTATAATCAGTAAAATAAATAATTAGCAGCCATGAAGATGAAAAAATATTTTTTGTTGTTTTTGCTGGGCACCAGCCTGCATACTTTGGGCCAGTTAAAAATTCCTCCAATGCCCAATAAAAGTATTTGGAAGGATACTAAAGGAAATACTATCAATGCACATGGCGGTGGATTGTTGTTTCACAATGCTACTTACTATTGGTTTGGAGAAATTAAAAAAGGGAAAACCTGGTTAGTGCCTGGCCAGCAATGGGAAGATTACCGTGTGCCTGCTGGTGGTATAAGTTGTTATTCATCCAAAGATTTGATAAAATGGAAATATGAAGGCATTGCATTGGCAACATTAATTGGACAACCTGTCCACGACCTTGATACCAGTAAAGTTGTTGAACGCCCAAAAGTGATCTATAATAAAAAAACTAAAAAGTTTGTGATGTGGATGCATGTTGATGCCAATGATTATGGTTACGCTCAATCTGGTGTTGCGGTAAGCGATAAACCAAATGGCCCATATAAATATCTCGGCAGTGTAAAACCCAACGGACAACAAAGTCGTGATATGACCTTGTATAAAGATGAAGATGACAGGGCTTATCTTATTTATTCATCTGAATCAAATAAAACAATGCATGTTTGTTTATTGAATGATGATTATTTATCTCCAACAACAACTTACACACGTATAACTTCTGCACAAAATAGGGAGGCTCCAGCGGTTTTTAAATACAATAAAAAATATTATCTCATTACTTCGGATTGCACGGGTTGGTCGCCTAACCCGGCAACTTATGCTGTTGCTGATAATTTATTAGGCGAGTGGCAACAAATGGACAATCCCTGTTCGGGCAATGGAGCCGAAAGCACATTCGGTGCACAAAGCACTTATATAATTCCTGTTACCGGACAACCAAATACTTTTCTTTTTATGGCTGATGTATGGAATAAAATAGACCTGGAGGATTCTAGATATATCTGGTTGCCAATTAAAATGGTGGCAAACAAACCTATAATAAAATGGATGCCATGATACGATGTACAAAATATCTGCTTATAACAGCTTTAGTATTTTTACAACTTACCAATGCTTTTGTAAGTAAAGCACAAAAACTTTTCTTTACATCAACTATTGTAAATCGTGTGGCGGTAAATGAAAAATACACATATAGTGTTGCCGTTAAAGATGCTCCCCAAAAAAAAATACAATTCTCCTGCAACAATCTGCCTTCATGGCTATCTTTCGATACAAAAAATAATATTTTATCAGGCATAGCCAAAAAAACGGGGCAATACGCTATACAAATAAAAGCATCAAACGGTGATACTACCCTTCATCATAATTTTATGCTTACTGTTTTTAATAAACAAACGATGAATATTTTACCATTGGGAAATTCACTTACCAATGGAACAAACGTGTTCAATAGTTACAGGAGATATCTATGGCAAATGTTGCACAAAGCAAATTATAATTTTGATTTTATAGGCTCGTGGGATAAATACGATATGGGTGGCCCTGTTTCCAATGCAGATTTTGATATGGATCATGATGGCCACTCCGGCTGGAAGGCGAGTGATTTATTAAACCAGCCTGACTGGGATAAGCAAAGAGGAAATATTAGGGGCTGGCTGCTAACTTACACACCTGATATTGCACTGCTTGAATTTGGCACCAACGAAGTTTTTCAATGTATTAAAAATACTGATGCAATAAATAATATTGACACGGTTATTCAATTATTAAGAGAGAAAAATAAATCAGTAAAAATTTTGCTGGCGCAAATCCCACCGCTTGGTGCTGCATGGGCTGATAAAAAACTATGCAGTAATGATATTGAATATTCAAAAGCTGTAATAGAATTTAATAAAGCTATTCTGCAGTATGGCAAAGCAAAAAATTCCACTGCTTCACCCATTATTATAGTTGATCAGTTTACAGATGTAAATCCTGCTGTTGATATGTACGATGATATACATCCCAATGCCATTGGTGAAAAAAAGATGGCGGAAAAATGGTTTGCTGCTATAAAAAAATATTTAAGAAAATTGTGATGATATGAAAAACTTCCTGATTTTAAGTTTATTTGTTATTTGCATTTCCTGTACAAAGAAAAACTTACCTCTGGCATCTATCCTTCCGCCTGTTACAAAAACCATTAGCATAGCTATAGATGCCAAAAATATTATCCGAAACCTTACCGGAGTTGAGGTTGGCATTAACCTTAATTACCTGATGGATGATGCTGTATTGCCCGGACAAACTTTTGCCACTACAATCTACGCTATAAGCAAAATGGGGAGTAAGTTTTTGAGGTATCCGGGAGGTGAGAAATCAGACAATTATCTGTTTGCTAAGTCACCTTACACCCTCGCATCACCCTATGCAGCATATTGTGATTACCTAGCCAAAGATAGCCGTTTTTTTAATTCCGACTTATCTGCAAAAGCTGCCGTACTTGATTTTGATGAATATATGGAGGTATGCAGGCAGACAGGCGCTACACCTCTTGTTGTTGTTGCTTACGATGCCATGTACAGCACTAGTAAATGCGGTACAATACCTACCAGGGCAGAGTTGCTAGCCAATGCAAAAGAATGGGTGCGATATGCCAATATAGTAAAGGGCTATCACATTAAACATTGGATGATAGGCAATGAAAGCTGGAACTCATCCGACAATCAAGGCACGATAACTCCTGCAAACTATGCCATAGACATAGCTGCATTTGCAGATACTATGCGAACCATTGATCCAAGTATTAAAATTATAGCCAATGGTAAAAGTGAATGGTGGCAAACACTGTTACAAAGCAGTGCGGTGTCAAAAATTGATTTTTTGGCTGCCAGCAATTACCTGCCTGATGGCTTTACAGGTTACGATTATTTTCGCAGCTTTACCGGAGATTTGAATAGTGAAATTACTGCTGCTGTTTCAGCCATTAATAACTTTGCCAGTGCTTCCGATAAACAACGTATTGGAGTAATAATAAGTGAATACAATGCTATAGATTTTTATAATAGGGGATGGACAAACATAAATAATATGGGACACGCCCTTGCAAATTTTCAAATGTTGGGGGATGCCTTGCTACAACCAAAACTTTTTGCAAGCTGTCTTTGGAATACACGTTGGATAACCAACTTAGAAAAGCCTGATATTTTGTATGATGCAATAAATGCCAATGGTGAAGCAAATGCTATTGGCAAAGGGTTAGCTATTTTTGGAAATAACCTTTTAAATAATATGGTAGTAGCTACTAGTGAAAATCAATTAATCAGCCCCTATGTTACTTGTAATATAGCAAAAGCAAAAATGAATATTTTTCTCGTCAATAAAGATAAAGTCCCTCAGCCAGTAAGTGTCAGCATTTTTAACTACAGTAATACCAATGGGGAAGTTTGGGTTTTTAAAGGAACAGGCGATACGGATACGAATCCATTATGGACAAAACTTAGTGATATTACAGTGACGAATAATGCCGTTTCTTTGAACTTAGATGCTGTATCAATCACCATGTTAAAGTTTAACTAGAATACTAAA
>Ga0114971_10003757_pt1 | contig 10293 bp, 12 predicted proteins | sample M_140625_MF_Meta_FD_87320 | JGI IMG/M metagenome (GOLD analysis project Ga0114971, IMG submission 87320) | Freshwater microbial communities from Lake Montjoie, Canada to study carbon cycling - M_140625_MF_MetaG | ecosystem: Environmental > Aquatic > Freshwater > Lake | place: Lake Montjoie...
ATCGGTGTTAGTCTAGTACGACCAACTCACGAGGTAATTTACGTCTGCATTCACGAACCACTGGACCGCAGCATAGAACTTGTTGTGATCGGTTGAGTCCCACTTGCGGTCGGCGTACTCCTCGACCTCGTCCCACGGCGGAAACCCGTCGAGAAACATCTCAGCATCCACGGTCGTCTGGTCTTTACCAAACGACCGTGTATACTCGTACAATATACTTCCTTTCATCTGCAGAAACCTGCGATACTCTTCGGGGACCAGCGCGATCTGCGCCAGGTCAAACACCTTTTCCCCGCTCTTTCCTGCAAAATAGGGTCTCCCCGATTCTTGGCACACGCTCAAAGCGCAGGAAATCGTAATGTCAAACCCCATTCTTCTTTGTGTGGGGTTTCATGTTCGTGAAATCGCGTATCCGTTTTACATATCGCGCATCGCGCCCTCGGACGGGTGGGCGGGCGCGGACGCTGCCGCGAGAACCGTCGAGAGCGTCTCGCGCGCGGAGGCGGGGGCGTCCAGGATCGAGGTGTTTGCCGCACCTCCGCCGGCGTTCGCGAGGCGCTTGCGGGCGTTCTCCTCCTTTTGCGCCTTGATGGAGGACTCGCGCTCCTCCGCGAAAAACAACTCGCGGTTCGCTTCGTTCTCCTTGTACTTGCGCATGATCTCGTTCAGCTGCGTGTTGGCGTACTCGACGTTCTCCATGAGGTGCTCCGAGGGTTCCCACGGCAACCAGCACCCCACGCGCCCGATCATGAGGTTGTCCTTCGGGTACTTGCGCTGCAGGACCTTGCACCACAACTGCGCCTCCTCGTACGACGGGAACGAGCGGCGCACCTTGACTCCGCGAATGTTGCACTGGAAGTTGTTCTCGCGGTCGTACATCTCCTGCAGTTCCTTCTCGTGCTTGAGCAGGAAGACCTGGTACTGCTCGGGCACGTCCGTCTTCTTGATGTCTTCGCGGTGCGTCTTCTCGAACTCGCGGAAGTCCTTCATGATGTCGTCGATGTTAATAGAGTACTTCTTGGAGAGGAACGCCACAAAGTGCTCGACGCCCTTCACCTTCCAGTCGTAGTCCATCCACTGAATGAACTTCTTGAAGTAGAAGTCGTTCTTCTGGGCGATGACTTTTTCGGGCGAGAGGAAGGACACGATGCAGTAGCGCTGGTTCGGCAACTCGGGGTCCTCGTCGAGGTAGTCCACGACGCCGTCCTCGTCGCGCGTCGGGAGAGTGACCTTCTTGTCGACTGCCGGTGCCGGTGCCGGTGCCGGTGCTGCTGGTGCTGTGTTCATTATCAATGATTGATCGGCGATTCTTAAAATACTAACGCGGCAACTGTTGCGGGTCGAAAAAATGTCCGCGGTAGATACAAACAAGCAATGTGGGGAATGGCACTTTACGCAGCAGTTCTTTTCTACGCCCTGACGCCGGGCGTCCTGGTCTCGCTCCCGCCGGGGGCGTCGCGCATGACGGTCAACCTCACGCACGCCGTCGTGTTCGGCGCGGTCTTTGTCCTCACGCACAAGATGGTGTGCAAGGCGCTCGGCGACCGCATGTAAAGTCGCGCTCTAAGACAATTAAATGCCGCAATTTAAAGATTTCATCGACACTGCGTTTATCGCAAGGTTCAATTGGAAGTGGGGATCGTTCTCCTTTCTTCCGATCGCATTCGGCGTCGCCATGGCGCTCGTTGACGTCGTGATGATGTTTGTTTCAAAGTTGGTCCACCTCGGGAAGATCCCTTACGCCGTCGGTCTGCCCCTCGCGATGGCGGCGTACACCGTGCAACCGTACTTGTTCATCAAGGGCATGAACTACGAGGGTATGGCGGTGATGAACCTCATCTGGAACCTTTCGAGCAACTTTATCATCACGCTCGCCGGAGTGTTTCTCTTCAAGGAATCCATCCGCGGTCTGCGCTGGTTGGCGATCTTGATGAGCGTGTTCTCGCTCGGACTGTTCGCGTACACGGGCGGCGAATAGTATTGAAAATTTATCCTCGGTTGAGTATAAACAAACGAAATGTCCGACAGTTCGTCTCAGAAGGCTCCCGCCCCGCCCGCGTTTGGCATCGACGTCGCCGACCTCGTCAAGCGCCTCATCAAGTACGCCCTGGAGGGTCTCGCGGTCGCCGTCGCGTGCTACCTGCTCCCGGGCAAGAAGTTGCAGGTCAACGAGATCGGGACCATCGCCCTGACGGCGCTCGCGGTCTTCGCTATCCTCGACATCTACGCCCCGAGCGTCGGGTCGTCCGCGCGCACGGGCGCCGGTTTCGGTATCGGCGCGAACCTCGTCGGGTTCCCGGCGCGCTTGTAGACGCTTCTTTATGCGGCGCGCCTGTAAACACGACACCGTCCCCTTCCCGAATCCCTAGGCGCGCGCACGTGCCGCCTAGCATTTCTATAACTCTGTTCCCGCGACCGGGATAGGTCGTACACTCTTTCTCGCCTTCTGCACACGGAGGACAATTGCGATGAATCTTCGTAATTGTGCTCCTGTCCGAAAACAGCACGTCCAGCGGGACGATGCAGTTCTTCATGTGAAAGTTATGCTCCTTATCGTCTACGACAAACACCATTGCGTCGGCGCCGATATCCCCGAAGGTTTTTCCCATCATGCCCCGCGCAATCGCCCGCGGCGTGCGCACCGTCTTCGCCCGAAAGGTGTGATCGCCTATCGTTAGCATCCCGTTATCCATACTTGCGTTTTAACATCGCGGGCGTGCAAAAGTAATCAATGTTTTGCCACAAAGATCAGTGGTTCATCCCGCCCGGCGAAACGCGACAACAGCAGCAGGTCGCGTGGGCGATGGTTGCGCGCGGAAAGACGCAAAACGAAGCGTCGAAAGAATGGTACGCCAAAGAACGGAAAATTGCGTCTTTGTTGTATCCCCTCAAAGATAAACAGGCGGCAGAATGCTCATCGACTACCTCTGGAAAGCGCTCCACGCCTCGCTCATAACCTTCACCGTTCTCCTTGTGGCGTTCGTCCTCTTCTGGGCGCTGCGCGGGTTCCTGCCCGGCAGCGTGATTGTGGACGTACCGCCGCCGACGCGCCTTCGGGACGGATCGCCCACGCCAGGCGCGCCCTACGACGTAGACTTCAACTTTTACTACGTCAACTGGTGCCCCTTTAGCGTAGACGCGCTGCCCGCCGTCCGCAGTCTGAACACCCTAGTGAAGGATGCAAAGTACGGTCTCGCGACCGTGCGCGTGAACTTCATAGACTGCGAGACCGAGCAGGAAAAGTGCCGCGTGGCGAACGTGGACGGGTACCCGTCGTACTCCCTCGTCGCGCCGCACAAGACCTTTAATTACGCCGGTCCGCCGAAGACCGCGACCTACGAGCAGTTCTTGGTGTCGGCGCTGGGACCCAAAAAGTCGGAGTCGTGAGTCCCTATAAATTCGCACATCGCCGCGCGCCCGCGGTCTATAGTCGCCGTCACGCGCTCCGTGTTGGACCACATGTCGAACGTGGGTGTTTCGTTGTCCACAATCAAACACGTGCGGTCAGGATAGCGTTTCTGTATGTCGTAGGACGCCCGGGTCGAGGGTCCCGACCAGATGACTTCAAAGTACGACTCGCTGGGAATGCTGCGCGTCGTCAGCAGGAAGAAGGTCTTCGGTCGATCGGCGACGGGAATGCACGTCGAGATGTCCGAGCACAGAATCGCGCCGTCCACGAACAACCTCCCTTGAACCTCGTGCGGTTCGAAGATGAGCGGCAGCGAAAAGGAGGCGCGGACGGCGTCCCACACGCGCATCGACCCGCCGAAGGTGACCGACTGCACGTTCAGAACGTCGGTGGCGATGATGTGCAGCGCGATGTGCGCGTCGCGGATGCGCAGCGCGTCGAAATCGAGTCCCTTCTTCGCAAAGTCGTGCCGCATCCTCTCGCGAATGACGCTCCCGTCGTCTAAACCTCTCGTAGATATGTACGCGTTGCTCAGTGCAGCAATTGAGGGTGGGGTCAGGGGCACGTCGACCCACTCCTTGAAGATCTCGGCGAGGTCCGCGGGCGTGAACCCGAACGCAATGTAGGTCGCGATGATGGCGCCGACGGAAATCCCGTAGACGCCGTCCTTGAACGTGTCGAGCAGCGAACATGACAATTCCATGAGGGCGCCGACTTGCAGCGCGCCACGCATGCCTCCGCCGTTGAGAGCGAGAATCATTGCCGTTCTTTTCTCCGAGTATGAAAATGCTTCGGGCGCGAGACCTGTGGAAGCAGACAGAAGACCTGCGCTCCGCAAACATGCAAGCGATGCGCCCCGTTTTAACAACTCTGTTCGCACAGGTCAAGACGCACGCCGCCACCAACCCCAACGCGCCCTACATGACGTTTGACGTGCCCTCGTTCGTGTTCGGGTACCCCCTGTACAACCACCGCGAGGCCATCGACTACATCAAGGAGACTTTGGAAGAGCAGGGGTTCACGGTCTGGGTCGCGTACAACGGCACCTTGCTGATCTCGTGGATGCGCGCCGCCAACGGAAAAGCGCGGCAAACGACGTCCTCCAAACCCGCCGGCAGTGCCGACTATAGACCCTTCGTGTACGACGAGTCCGCGATGGAGGCCACGCTCAGCAGGTTGCGATAAATAGATGGATAAAATCCAGCATAACTACAAAGAATGCCCGAGTACATTTTCAAAAGATTGTTAGATAACGACGTCCATGAATTACGGATACAAATGTATGGGAAGGAGGGGGGACTCAAGGCAGTCTTATCTGCCGATGGACGTTCCTACACGTTTACGAACGCACAAGGACATAGCGCAAAGTATATTACCGACCCGATGGATGCGTTCAGAGTCGAATATACCCCCGACGACCCGACAAACGACCTTAAGGATGCCGATAAGCAGGACGCGATTTACCATGCGTTGACACTAGAAGTCGATCCGAATCAGAGCGAAGGCGGGCGCAGGCGGCGGGCGCGCCGCAAGACGGCAAGGGTGCAGAAGAAGCGCAGCAAGCACAGCAAGCACAGCAAGCAGAGCAGGCGCAGCAAGCGCAGCAAGCGCAGATAAATTAGAAGGTATGTATAATAATGCCTTCGTACAAGTTTGCGAGACTCGCCCAAGACGACGCAGAGTACCTGCAGGGTCTTGAGTTAATGTCAGGTCTCGAGGGAGAGTTGAGCAGCAACGGACTTAAATACAATTTCAAAGACGGCGAGGGCAACTTCGCAACCTTCACTCTGGACCCGGAGACAAAAGAAATAACCGTAGAGTATGACCCAGAAGGCGACAACGAAATCTCCGAGCAAGAAGAAGCGATACGCGGCGTGTTGGAGGTTACCTCAACGGGCGGCGGTCGCCGGCGGAGGAAACAGCGCAAGACCGCGAAAAAGTCGCGTCGAGTTCGCCGACGCCGCCACACCGCGCGACGCGTGCGGTAGAAACCACTGAAAACGGACATGCTAGGGTATAGATATGTTCGGGAGCACAGCAAGCAGTATGCAGACGTGCGACCATCCCGAACTGTCGATCGTTGTGGAGGAGGGGCAGAACGTGTGCACGGACTGCGGAAGTATACTGGACCCAGTGATTTCCGAAGGCGCCGAATGGCGTTACTACGGCGCCGAAGATAGGAACGACGACCCCTCCCGCGTGGGTTTGGCGATCAGCAAACTGCTCCCCGACTCCTCGTACGGATCCATGGCGATGAACAAGAAGACGCCCTCCGTGCAGTTCCGCAGCATCCAGCGCTTATCTGCGTGGTCTTTGGCATCCCACTCCGAGCGCTCCTGGTTGAGCGCCATGGAACTCCTCAATCAGTACGCCTACCGCAACGGGTTCACCAAGGCGATTCTGCAGGAAGCGTGTGCCCTCCTCAAAGCGCAAGAGGATGCACTCAAATTGCGGGGCGAAACGAGACGAGCGCTGATGGGCGCGGTCTTCTTCGTCGCCTGCCGCCGCTTCGACTGCTCGCGCACCCACGAGGAAATTTCGGACATGTTCAAGGTGTCCACACGTTCGCTCTCGAAGGCGATCCAGCGCTTCGGGTTCGTTGCCGACGAGAATCCTCTCTTGAAGACGCAACTGTCGCTCGCCGAGCGCATGATGAACGGTATTTCGGTGAGCGAGGAACAGCGCGCCGACATTCTGGCGTCGATCCGGGGCGTCTTCAAGTCCCCCGACGAGGAACTTGAACACACTCCGAAAGTTATGGTTGCCGGACTCATTGCAAAAGTCCTGTCGCGCGGACTCGCGGGCGAAAAGGTCGCGCTACGCAACTTCATGAAGGACTTTTCAAAGCACTCGGGCGTTTCGGTCGTGAGTATCGGGAAGGTTGTTAGTACACAACTGTGAAGTCGACATTGAATACACCTGGAGTATTAAGATTTTCAAGAAAAAAATCGCTATTCGTCTTACCTGATACATAATAAACTTGCCCTCCCACGCTTGCAATAGTTACAGCGTAATCAATATCAGGAAATGAATTCGTAAAATTAATCCGTGTAATATTGCCAATGACGGTATACGTACAATTACGGAGCTTATATTGTTGAACTGTTGATACAAATAATGAACCAAACGCTATAATTTGTCCGATTCCTCTCTGAACGACTTCCCTTGTGGTTGTGTTGTACGCAAGGGATGGAAATCCACTAAGGGTTGTTTCATTTCGGATCGGCGCCACGAAGAGACCCGATGTGTCCGTGTAGTTGTTGGCTGATACCGTATCAAATGAAAGACTTGTGGCGTTGATGACTATCGAGTTCGAAAACTGGAATTTAGTTGCTGGCAATTGAAAGTCGACTACACCACCAATCGCGATAGAATACGTTCCTTGACTCATATTTCCTGCAAGTCTGCCAATTGCAATCGCACCAGTGCCTTGATTGTTTTGTCCTGCGCCATACCCGACAGCAATTCCATCTATGGTTTGGTTCACTTCACCTGCCCGCGTCCCAACAGCAATAGAACGTTCTCCTTGAGTGTTGCATCCCGCATAAAGTCCAACCGCAACCGTGTTAATACCTTGAGAGAGTTGACCTGCGTTTGTTCCAATCGCCACTGAATTTCCGCCTTGTAAATTTGAACCTGCATTATATCCCACTGCGACAGACTGAGAGTCTTGAGAGATGTTAGCTGCGTTTGTTCCGATTGCAATCGAGTTGTTTTTCTGATTCGATTGAGCAGCAGTATCTCCAATCGCTACGCTACTTTTTCCTTGACTAATGTTTCCGGCGTAATACCCGATTGATACTGCGTTTTCATATTGGTTTGATCCCCCTGCTCTCGGTCCAATAGCAACCGAACCACCGGACTGATTAAATTCCGCCGCATTCAACCCTATTGCTACACTATAGTTTCTTTGATTGTTCACACCTGCATTACTTCCGATAGCAATCTGACCGTTTGCAAAGTTCGGAATTATGTATCCTGCTGAGATTGTGACGTTGCCGATGTTGTTCGAAGTGTTCGACGCGTTGGATATGTTGCCGCTCACGCTCAACGTCTGCGCGGTCGCGGACAGCGTGACTCCGCCCGTACCGGAAAACACCAACCGACTGAGCGTCGTGATTCCGACTGTAATATTCGATGTGACGCGCATTGACCCCGATACATCTAGTTCATATTGAGGGTCTGTTCGCTGAATACCGACATAGGGAACATCACTGTTTCTCGAAACAAAGACTGCTGTTCGATTAAGGTCATCTTCCCCAAAATTAGTCCGGATTGATAACCCGTCTGCAACTGCGTCAAGTCCGACTCCTACGAAAGGAAGTCCATTTTTGTAGAAGGCAGCAAATCCAGTGGTACCGCCCGTACCTGCAATGTTTAGTCTGTAATCTTTTGCGGTTACATTTTGACCAACAATCGCAGTTGTTGTCAGAAGTGTACCTGCCGAAATGGTACCTGCGGCGCTGATGCTCGTCACCACGATGTTGCTGTTTGAGAAGCGCACGCCGCCCACGTAACTCGTGCTGCCCGCGCTGAGCGTGGCTGCTGTAATGTTCCCACCGCTGAGCGTAACGCCGCCCACCTGCACGCCCGCGCCCGACGCCGTCACAATCTCGTTCGTGTTGGAACTGTACGCCAGCACGCTAAACGGTCCTTCGGTCGCCGCCGCCTTGCGAACCGGCGCCACGTAGAATCCGCTCAAAGTCGTAATCGTCCGTACGTTTGACAGTTGAATACCTGCAGACATATTGATGACATTCACAAAGTTATTATTTCCAACCACGGTAAGTTGCGTGCCGTCGGCACTCGAAGCGACGCTCGTCCAGGAACCAGCTCCCAAAACGACGATGGGAACAGTGGTCCAATTCGATCCGCCGTCGGCAGAGGTGTAAAGAGAACCGCCCGTAAGAGCTGCAAGTCGGTATCCATTAGACGACGATGCGACAGAAATAAATCCGCTCTCAGGAAGTCCATTGGCAACACCAAGTGCAGACCAATTTGAACCGCTATTCACGGATACGTAAATTTTTCCAGAACCTCGTCCTATCAACCTAGAACCGTCGGCAGAAGACGAAAGCGCAGGATATCCCACCCACCCAGTGTCAACCGGAATTCCAAACGCAGAGTTTAGAGTAACAGTACCAATATAGACTCCCAAAGACGTGAATGTGTGCATAAAAAGATTTGTATCGCCACTTCCAAGATTCCCTGTAAGAACTCGAGTTCCGTCGGCAGAACACGCTACTGCGTAATTATTTCCAGGAGCACCGCGGTTGATCCATGTGTCTCCCGAATTAAACGAATAAGAAAACACGCCGCCGTCTGCAACTGCGAAAACTGCAGTGCCGTCAGACGAACATGCAATAGATTCCCAAAAGGCTACAACAAGACTGTTAGCATTAAGATTTGACCAATTATCTCCTCCATCAAGAGATCTATAAATATAATTATTATAGTTAGTCACATACACGTTTGACCCGTTTGAAGAACATGCGATATAGGGGTTTGCGACTCCCGTTAAAATTTGAGACCACGTGAGACCCGAATTGGTTGATCTGTATACACTTGTAGAATCCGAAGCGTATAAACGAGTTCCATTCGCAGACGAAGCAGCATACAACCAGTTTCTCTGAATATCTCTCGTATTGATAGTGTTTATGCCGGACACGATGCTGTTGGAAAGCGCCATGTTGCCGACAGTGGCGTTTCCGCTGATGTTTAGCGTGTTCGAATTTGCGAGGGACAGCGACACTCCGCCCGTACCGTAAAACACTATTTGACTGAGCGTGACATTGCCCGACCCCACCGCAATTCCACCGATCGCGTTGGTCGTGCTCGACAGGTTCACGATATTGCCGCTAACGCTCAATGTATTTGCGTTTGCGAGCGAGATCGAGACGCCGCCCGTACCGTAAAACACTATTTGACTGAGCGTGACGTTGCCCGACCCCACCGCAATTCCACCGATCGCGTTCTGCGTTCCCGACAGATTCACGATATTGCCGCTAACGCTCAATGTATTTGCGTTTGCGAGCGAGATCGAGACGCCGCCCGTACCGTAAAACACTATTTGACTGAGCGTGACATTGCCCGACCCCACTGCAATTCCTCCGATCGCGTTCTGCGTTCCCGACAGGTTCACGATATTGCCGCTAACGCTCAATGTATTTGCGTTTGCGAGCGAGATCGAGACGCCACCCGTACCGTAGAACGTCAACTTACTCAGCGTGACATTGCCCGACCCCACCGCAATTCCACCGATCGCGTTCTGCGTTCCCGACAGATTCACGATATTGCCGCCGACGCTGAGCGTAGACCCTGCTGCTGATATCGAGACCGAATTGCCGTAAAAGTTAAGACTGCTGAGGGTGACGTTGCCGGATGTAGTTGGATTGACCAATTGATTTGGATCAATGGGACCTAATGTCACTCCGCCGATAAAGTTGTAAGAGTACGACGTATTGACTATGCCTCCGCTCATGCTCACATTTCCACTAATACTTGCAGTGATCCTGCCCCCGCTCATGTAACAACCGCCGACAGTGTTGCTGCTATTGTAATCGTTGGAGATGCCACCGCTTACATTGAGGGTGTTCGCGTCTCCGAGAGACAGCGTCACGCCGCCCGTACCGTAGAACACGATCTTGCTGAGCGTGACGTTGCCCGACCCAACTGCAATCCCTCCGATCGCGTTCTGCGTTCCCGACAAGTTGACTATGTTACCGCTCACGTTCAGGGTCTGCGCGGTCGCGCTCAGGGTTACTCCGCCACTCCCGTAGAACACGATCTTGCTGAGCGTGACGTTGCCCGACCCCACCGCAATTCCGCCGATCGCGTTCTCTGTCCCCGACAAGTTGACGATGTTGCCGCTGACATTCAGCGTC
>Ga0114971_10003759_pt1 | contig 10293 bp, 7 predicted proteins | sample M_140625_MF_Meta_FD_87320 | JGI IMG/M metagenome (GOLD analysis project Ga0114971, IMG submission 87320) | Freshwater microbial communities from Lake Montjoie, Canada to study carbon cycling - M_140625_MF_MetaG | ecosystem: Environmental > Aquatic > Freshwater > Lake | place: Lake Montjoie...
AATTATTTATTGACACCATAACATAACTTCAAGATATTTTAGTTAACTCGCAGAATTGCGTAACAGTTAAATTTTCGGCGCTTAATTCTTCATTTATTTTGGTAATTTTTAAAGCTTCTAAAGTTGATAATTCTTTGAAAGAAAAATTTTTCAATGATGCTTTTATCATTTTGCGACGTTGTCCAAAGGCGCTTGCGACAAGCTTTTCAAGCTTTTCAAAATTAACGTTAAAAATTTTATTTTCAAAAGGCGTAATTTGCACAATTGCTGATGTAACTTTTGGTGGCGGCACAAAAACCGTTCTGCTTACCGAAAAAAGCATTTTACTTTCGCACAAATGATTAACCATAACAGCAAGTCTGCCATAGTGCTCTGCGCTTGGCTTGGCGACAATTCTTTCGACAACTTCTTTTTGCAACATTAATGTCATTGAAGAAATTTTATCGGAAATTTTAAGCCATTTAATTAACAAAACCGTGCCAATATTATAAGGAAGATTTGCAATTATTTTTATTTTTCCTGTGTGAGAAAATAATTTTTTTTCATCAATTTCAAGCGCGTCAGCGTTGATTATTTCAAGTCTGTCGCCATAAAATTCTTTAAGTTCGGCAAGGGCCTCTAAACATCTTTGATCTTTTTCAATTACGGTTAATTTTTTTGCACCCGCGTCAAGTATTGAGCGCGTAAGGCCGCCCGGACCAGGGCCAATTTCTAGAACTTCAAACTTACTTAAATCGCCAGCTGATTTTGCAATTTTATCAGTAACATTTTTGTCTAAAATAAAATTTTGCCCCAAAGATTTCTTGGCATCAAGACCATATTTTTTGATAAGTTGCGAAGTAGAAATCATTATTTTGATTAGAGAATTTTCATAAAAAATCGCAAGAGCGACGATGCGCCCTTGCGAAATTTATTTTTGCAAAATCAAAAATTACGACAACGCTTTTTCAACTTCAACAAATTGATGACCTAAAGAGTCTGCAACCGCCTTGTAAGTAACTTTTCCGTCAATTACGTTTAAGCCATTACGCAAGTTTTTGTCATCAAGCAAAGCCTTTTTGTGGCCTTTATTTGCAAGCGCTAAAGAAAAAGGCAATGTTGAATTTTCAAGTGCTTGCGTAGAAGTGCGCGCAACTGCACCTGGCATGTTTGTAACGCAATAATGTACGACTCCGTCAGTAACGTAAGTTGGGTTAGAATGCGAGGTTGGCTTGCTGGTTTCAAAGCATCCGCCTTGATCGATTGAAATGTCAACCATTACAGAACCTTTTTTCATTTTTTTAACCAAAGCCGCCGAAACCAGTTTTGGAGCCGCCGCACCCGGAATTAAAACTGCACCAACAACAACATCAGCATCAATAACATTTTTTTCGATGTTTGAAGTTGAAGCATAAAGCACCGATGCTGAATTGCCAAAAATATCGCATAAATAACGGATTCTTGCTAAAGATTTGTCAAGAATGACAACTTCTGCACCCATGCCAATTGCGACTTTTGCAGCGTTTGTTCCTGATACTCCGCCGCCTAAAATTACGACTTTACCGCGAGCAACGCCCGGGACGCCGCCAAGCAAGACTCCGCGTCCGCCTTGCGATTTTTCTAGTGCGCGCGCACCAGCTTGAATTGATAATTTTCCAGCAACTTCACTCATTGGGGCCAATAGTGGCAATGATCCGTCGTTTGCACTGACTGTTTCAAAAGCAATTCCGACCGAACCAGAGGCGATTAACATTTTTGTTAATTCTGGCTCTGCGGCCAAGTGTAAGTAAGAGAAAAGAATTTGACCTTTGCGCAATAATTCACATTCAGATTTTTGCGGTTCTTTTACTTTTAGAATCATTTCTGCTTGCGCGTAAACTTCTTTTGCGCTATCAACAATTTTTGCACCAGCCTCAACATATTGAGAATCGGTGAAGTCAATTGCAGAACCTGCGTCTTTTTGTACAATCACTTGATGACCTGCACGCACTAATTCATTAACGCCAGCTGGGGTTGCGCCCACACGATATTCGTGATCTTTTATTTCTTTAGGAATTCCGATTAACATAGATTTTATAATTTAGATTATTTGTGAAACCTTAATAATTTTACTTTCTTTAGAAGTTAAGCTTGGAAAAAGTTCGTAAGAAAAATTAAATTGCTGTTTTGCAATTGCTAATTCTTGCTCAAGATTTTTTCCTTTCAAAAACAAAGCATAGCCATCATTTTTAAGGAATTTTTTACTATAAGCAAGCAATTTATCAAGGCTAGCTAGTGCGCGCGAGGTTATTACGTCAAATTTATGCTCGGGCAATTCTTCTAATTTTGCCTGATGTATGAAAATGCGATTTGGCGATAATAGCTTGGCGCGACGTAAAAATTCGCATTTGCGGAAAGATTTTTCGATTAAATGCACTTCTTTTAGGCCAAGAATTGACAAGACGATGCCCGGAAAACCTGCGCCGCAGCCGAAATCGGCGGTTTTGCAGTTTTTATTGGCAATGTGCGATATAAGCTGCGCGCTGTCTAAAATGTGACGATTCCATAAATCGGGAATCGTTGATTTTCCGATTAAATTAAAGTTGTCGTTTTCTTGTAAAAGAAGTGTGACGAAGTCTTCAATGGCTTTGATCTGCTCTGGCGTAAGGTTGCAGAATTTTTTTATTTCGTTGAATGCGTTGGTTTTGTTGGTCATTTTTAAGTTTTTTATGGATACTGCGTAGGTGATTGTTGGGTAATTTTAGGGGTTAAGCTTTTGCCACTTAATGGAGAAAGCCCTCTGCGCCCTGAATCACCAACACGCACAGAATAATCCCAACCCTCTTCCCTCGCCTTTTTTTGCTCTGTAGTAAGATCTGACACCTTCGGCAAACGTGCAGGCCTAGCACCAAGCCAAGAACCAATTGGGGGCAGATTTTGATGAACTCTGCCAGGCGCTAACTGACTAACTGGCGGGCTAACTGGCGAATGAAGAGCGTCGTCAACAACAGTTTCTGCAGAATTACCTTCTACAACTTCTGGTACACCATCATCATCCAATCCAGTTACTTGACTTACGCCCATATCAAATAACGCAACAGAACTATCTCCTACTTTATTTTTTTTGCGAGATTTTGCATATTTAAAGCAAGCAAAACCAATTGCAGTGGCCGCAACAAGAGAAGCTATGGCCGTGGCAGCTATTATTCCTGGACTCATGCCATTGTCTTCTGGGCTGGCATTTGGATCGGCAGGAACATTCGTAAAGTTTGGCGCAACGCTTGATTGCATTTGTAAAGAATCGGACGCACTAATAGAAACTGACGCCGACTCAATCACAGATTGCGCGAAGCCGATTGTTGAATTCATTAATTTTGTTAAATTCTCGCTGGTCATTGTTGCAATGTCAGAGCTTGCAAACAGGCCAATCGCATAAGAAGATATTACTGAAGAAATATTTTGCAAAGTCGAAGAAAGCTGTGCTGACGGGGCTTGCGACTGTAAAGAAGAAGTGTCTGTCGCAACTAAAGATGATTGCAGCGCAGCCGAAGAATAAGCAGCGCGTGAACTTTGCTCTTGCGATGACTGCAAATAAGAAACCGAAGAAGGGGTCGGCAAAGAGCTTTGCGATGAATAATGGTCGGTATTGACAAAAGAAGATGACGCCGCGTCTGGTGAAGAAAATTCGCTAAAATGGCTAGAGGCAAATGATTTAGTTGAAGAAATTTCCGCTTTTGACGAAGCGGATTCCACTGCCGCTTTTGAAGAAGCTGCCTGCAAAGTAACCGAAGCTAAACTTGAAGAAGCTGCCAAAGATTGGGTCTGCGCCTGTGTTTGCGACTGCGCTTGCGACCGCACTTGCGAAGAAAAACTTGCAGAAGCGGTTGGCAATGAAGGCTGCGACGATGACGAAGAAAATTTTTGCGGCAATGACGAAGCGGCAGAACTTGCAAAAGCCGAAGATTGCGCCGCGCTTGGTGAAGAAAATTCTGGCGAAGAAAATGGCGAAGAAAACGATGAAGAAAGTGGCGAAGAACTTACCGCTTTTGACGCAACGCCATCAACACTTGAACCAAAACCAGATGACGAAATTGATGGCTGGTCATAGCTTGAAAGCGATGATAAATCAAAAGAAGAAAGATCGGAAGACGATAATTGTTCGGAAAATTTTGGTGAAGAAAATGGTGAAGAAAATAACGAAGAACTTACCGCTTTCGATTCAATACCATCAACACTTGAACCCAAACTAACTGATGGAATTTTTGCTGAAGAAATTTGCGAAGACCCATCCATAAATGTTGACGACGTCAATGATGACGGCGTTGGCGTTGGCAAAATAACCGGCTGATCAGAAATATAATTTGTAACATTTTGCAAAATACTATACCCCGTCACGCCATTAATGACAATGGTTTGGCCATTTGGCAATTGCAAAACTGCAAATCGCGGATTTGCCAAACTTTGCGTCGAATTCGCAACATTTCCTACCAATGCGTTAAAGTTTGGCTGACTAACAGTGGCGCCCCTTGCAAGCAGATCTTGCGGTAATAAATCTGCTTCGGTTGCTTCGCGTAAATATTGCAGAATATTTGTTGAATTTATTCCAAGCAATCCTAGATTAAGTTTTGCGCTTGACCCTTCAAGATTAATCAATAAGCGACTTTGCGGTGCATTTGGAATAATAATTTCACTATCGCCATCAATTGACGACGCGGCCGTAATAGAATAATTTCCGGCATTAGCAAGATATTGTAAATTTTGACCCGCAAGAAAATCGACGGTTTGATTTTGCGCATTATAAGAAAATAATGGCGAAAATAAATTGAAAATAAATCTTGATCCTGAAAATTGAGTATTAACAGCAAAGCCTGTTGGCAAGGTTGCAGAAACCGTATTTTGTATTGCAAATCCGGCTTGCGCTGCTTCAGAAACTGGTGTAATTGTTGCTAAATTTTGCCCCGCAACCGTAACTGCAGCCATGCGATTGACTTGCGAAGAACCAGAACGCGACGTTCTTACGTAATGCGCCGTGCTGCTAGTTGCCGCAGCATTTGCTTGAAAGCTAGACGGGCTAAAAGTAAAGCCAGTTCTTCCAGAAAAAATGCTTGATTCGATATTTTTTGTCTCAAGAATTTCTCCTAAAGAATTTATAGTCGTAACTTTAATTGCAGCAGACGTAGCAGTGAAAACAGAATAAATTACCTGAATATTACCATTTGCAAGCCTAATGCTTTGACCCGCGGTGTTAATTGATTCTCCGCTATTTTGGTTTACAGATTCAATTGCTTTGCGTGACAAAAGATATCCCTCTTGATCATAAACCAAGGCCTCTAAAACGCCGTTGCTATTTGCAAATGTAAGCCATTCTCCTTGACGATTTAATAATGGATGCATAACCGTATTAACCGCGCCTTGCGGGGTTATTGTAATTTGACTATGCAGCGGAGTCGCCTTCACGTTGGCGTTTAAGCTTAATCCAAGCTGCAAGCCACTGGCTTTAAAATTAAATCCGTTAACTTCTATTCTGTTTGCACAAGAAACACTTTCGCCAGCAGGCACAATGACAAGCTTGGTGCCACTTTTTATTAAATCGAAACCGTCAAGGCTCCATTTATCGGCAATTATAGAGCCGTTATAATTGGCGCGCGGCAAGGCGTTTCCTTTAAAGGCAATTCCGTCAAATAAAATGCGAGAATCGTCACCACCACTAGTTGGGGCGTTTATTGTAAAAACTCCGTCAATAGTGCGCGAAAAATTATAAATTGTACGGCCAGATGGATCTTGCGAAGTTGTCATCGCCTTTGCACCAAAAGCAAGAGAAGATAAAGCAGCATAGGCCGCCGCGGCTCTAGACCTAACGCCAGACAATAAACTTTGCGCCGCAGAAGGCTCTTGTGTGGGCTTAGCAATTTCTGGATCATCATCAAAAAAGCGTTCTTTTGTTGAATCATACGAAAATATTTCGTGACTATTTGCGTCAATCACTATTTTTTCACCATCTTTTTTTTGCAAAATTGGCGTTACATCATAAAATTCGGCACCTGCAAGATGATCTTTTTTTAAATGCGCAATAGATTTTTTAATTGCGTAATATTGAATTTCATCCTTAGAAATTCCTGCGATAATAACTTTTTGTCCATTTGGCAATTTTACAACATTTTGTAAATTCCCCCCCTCGTCTGAATTGGTTTCAAATTCTATTTCTTCTTGCGCAAATCCATGAAACGATAAAATATCTTCAGCACAAAAATTATTGATTATTAATTCAGAATTTTCATTTTTTAAAATAGAAATATCATTGCCATATTTAGAAGCTAAAGACAGTGATGATTTTTGCTCTTGCGGCGCCAGAATATGTTCTGATTGATGCACTAAATAATCGCGCGCATATTCGCCGGCTTGCACTTCTTCTAATTGAGCATATTCGTTAAAATCAACAATGATGACTTTTTCATCGTCTTCAAACCTTGAATTTGCAACTATTTTAAGCTTGTAACTGCTGCTTTGCGCATCATATATTCTTGTTAGATTGTAACCATTTAGCGCCCATGAATTTGCGACTCTTTCACCATTTACATCAAACCTTGGCAAGGCTATGCCACGCAGCGAGCGGTCGTCAATTATTACTTTACTCAAGACTAAAATATTTTCACTGCTTATTGATTTTGTCATTTGCTAAATTATTTAAAAATTATAAAAATTGCAACGAATGATGATCGCACAAATACAAGTGTGAGAAAAACAATAAAAAACTTATTTCAAAGTAAAAAAATAAAATTATATTCAACGTATAATTTACTAATTATTATTCAACAAACTAATTCGAATTTTTATCATGAAAATTTCTTCTAAAGTTAAAAAAATTCTTGCTTGCTACGAAAGCGATAACGTCGGCACTAAAACAAATTTGGCGCGCATTTTAATGCATGGCCGCCTAGGTGGAACTGGCAAAATGGTTATTCTTCCAGTTGACCAAGGTTTTGAACACGGCCCTGCCCGCAGCTTTGCGGTTAATCCCGATGCTTACGATCCGCACTATCATTTTCAACTTGCAATTGATGCTGGCTTAAATGCATACGCTGCACCACTTGGCATGATTGAAGCAGGTGCAGACACCTTTGCTGGCGCGATTCCACTTATCTTAAAAATTAATAGCTCTAATTCGCTACATAATGGCGGAACAGCGCCACACCAAGCAACGACTGCATCGGTGAAAGACGCTTTGCTTTTGGGATGCTCGGCGATTGGCTTCACAATTTACCCCGGATCTGATGCCGCTTTTGACATGATGGAAGAATTTAAAGAACTTGCCGCTGAAGCAAAATCTTACGGCTTGGCAACGGTTCTGTGGTCTTATCCACGCGGTGGAGATCTTTCAAAAATTGGCGAAACTGCTGTTGACATTTGTGCATATGGCGCTCACATGGCTGCTTTGCTTGGTGCGCACATTATAAAAGTAAAACCACCGACTCAAGCTTTAGAAAATCTTGAAGCAATTAAGGTTTACGAAAAAACAAAAATTCCTGTTGCAACCCTTGAAGAACGAATTCATCACGTTATGCAAGCAACATTTAACAATCGTCGAATTGTCGTTTTTTCTGGCGGAAACGCTAAAGGCGAACAAGATATTTACAACGAAATTTCTGAAATTTATCGCGGTGGCGCAAATGGCTCCATTATTGGTCGAAACACGTTTCAAAGACCTCGCGCTGAAGCCTTGGCAATGCTTGATAAAATTATTCAAATTTATCAAGGAAAATAATTTTACGCAATTTTTAACTTTAGTTTTGCAGCAGCCTACTTCCGCTAATTAAGCGCCGTTAGCGAAGTTATTTATTTTACAGCGGCGCCTAAAAAATCATTTTAAAAATGAGACCATATTAAATATTTTTAGGAGACACTTTGGCAAGACCCCCAATAGTAAATATCGCAGAACTTACATCAGAACAAACTTCTATTTTGGATGATGCATCTGAACAAAGTTATCAAGCCGAAGCACCTTCCATAGAGGGCATAAGCGATGATGCAATTGTATCCATATCTCCAACTGGCGCAATAGCACTTATTTTCCGCAATAAAGCTTCTTTTCAATATTACGGAGCGTTGCTAAATCAAGGCTTTACAAACCATGCTCATTTTTTTAACTTAGATCACTCTGAAAATCCTCAAACAAGAAGTGACGAAATTACCAAGACTAGGGACGGTCATCATCGTGAACAAAAATATGAAAGCTCTAAAAATCTTTATGTCTTGCTTATAAATTACAAGCACTCTGGTGATAATATTCCGCCGTCATATTATTTTAATGATTCTCGTCAAATAATAATAGACTTTGCAAGTGACAATCAGGCAAAAACTTTTGCTAAAATATTTAGCGGCCTATCTAAAACGCAAAATATTGGGAAAATTGAAGGATCGAAATTATTTTTAGACAAAGATATAAACCTTGGAAGTATTCACGCAATCAGCGCAACCTCTGATCTTTATGAAAAAAAAGGTCAATTAGGCTTTAGTGGTGAAGATGGAATATCATTGACACTAAAAAATCCTTCAAAAGATATAAGTGCTGCAGCTGCGGCTTCAGAAGCTTCTGCAACATCTAGCGGCAAATCTGAAGGCGCCAGTTTTTTAAGAAAATTACTTAGCAGCAAAGCAACTGCTCAAACCACTTCTGGCCCAGCAGCGGCGGCGGCAACGTCGACGCAATTTAGCCAAACCGCTTTACCACCTCTTGACGAAACACCAAGAATAATAACTGCTTTGGCGAAATCTTTGCAAGAAGCGGTTTCGTTAAAATCGAATGCATGGGGGGGCAGAATATCAATTTTTGCACAAGATTTTGATTTTGTGAAAAATAGAGATACTGGAATTCTCTACTTTACGCCATTAAACATATCCGAAGCCGGCAGATATCAAATTTCATTATCACCAACCAAAGGATTAATAATAATCGATAGAAATCAACCTATTAAATGTTTTGGAATTGGGAGCAATCCAATTCCAAATTCTGGGCCATTGCATAGCTTTAACTTAATAGAAGATGAGGCTATGAAAAAAATTTTAAAAGACGTAGAAAGAGGATATTTTGAACTGCAAAATGCTGGCGCAATGCAAGTGCAAGCAAGTCAAGCCGCATTAACGACATCTGCACCAACAGCGCCTGTAACACCAAGCACTTTACCAGCAGCAAGAATTCATCGCGCACTTCCTTTGGCAACAATGGCTTTCATCATTACTCCAGACAATCTTGATCAAAAAGCTCTTGGCGCTTTGTACGAAGCAATGGAAAGAACTCAATTAAGTGGCACTTTTTTCAATGAAGATAAATCTAAAGCAACAGCAATTTTTTTCAAGAAAGATGGGGATGCTTTTAAAGGGGGATTAGCTTTTACCGATAATCACGATTTTCAATTAGCGCAACAATGCACTATGAAATTAACTAAATTGGCAACGGGAGAATATAATTTGGAACATGCCAACTTTACTGAAAAAAATTTTGACAGCGCAATTAGGTTGATTGCTGATCAATTAAGCGTAAATCTTGACAGAGGCGCGCAATTTGCAGCCGCTCAGCCAAGACGTTAAGAGGTTTTAATTTGAATGTTGTTAAAGAATATTTATTTTTAGATTTTGACGCCAATTAAAAATTATGCTACATTAAAATTTTTTAGCACAAATTCTATTGCAACCATTAAATTTAAATATTAAATATATTCGCGATTTAATTATTAAATTTTTTTTTTAGAAAAATCAATGCCTCCAAAACCTACAACTACACCTCCATCAACATCAGCGGCAGCAGGACCTAATTTCGGAACAGTTTCATCAAGGGCGGATGTCGGAGAGCTCTCGTATGATACTGTTTACTTTACTGGAGGCCACGGCGCTCAATCAGACAGCGGAAATTACAAAACACCATCTAGAGGCTTATGTACTGACGCCCTTCTTTATATGGCGCCGCAAGGGGGGTTAGGGCTTCGCTTTGAAAATGTCGAATCTTTTCAATATTTTGGAAAATTACTGAATGAACCTTGTGCTGATGCTAATCAGTTTAATTTATATCATTCTGATAAAGAACATCCGAAATCAGTTGCCTATGATCCATCAAGTCAAACTTCAAAAGGCATAGATCGCGAACTAAAATATCTTCCTGATACTGGACTCCGCATATATGACTTAGTTATAAATCTAAAACAAGAAGGGGATATCCCTCTTACTCCCCATCACTTTCACAACAGAACCTCCAGCAACCCACATAAATAAAACACCCCCACCTCGAACATCTTAATAAAACACTTCCTCGCTATTTTGAAAATGCTGATATTAGCTCGATAT
>Ga0114971_10003760_pt1 | contig 10292 bp, 7 predicted proteins | sample M_140625_MF_Meta_FD_87320 | JGI IMG/M metagenome (GOLD analysis project Ga0114971, IMG submission 87320) | Freshwater microbial communities from Lake Montjoie, Canada to study carbon cycling - M_140625_MF_MetaG | ecosystem: Environmental > Aquatic > Freshwater > Lake | place: Lake Montjoie...
CCCCGATGGACTACCAGGAGAAATGGCAGGTAAAGGTTCAAATATTTCATGGGCAGTTGATAAGGCTCGTACCGAAATTCTAGATGTTCAACATATTCCATACGAGGATGTGATTGTTTCTGCTTTTGATATTGACACTGTTGTTTACAGGCATTACTTCAATTGCGTAACATGGCACTTTCTTACTTCAGAAGACCCATATCATGCGTCATACCAGCCTGTGCCGTTCTATAACAACAATATCTGGGATGCCCCAGCTCTTTCACGTGTAGTTGCAGGATCGGGAACTTTTTGGCAGATGATCCAGCAGGAAAGACCTGAACTTAATGTGACTTTCTCTTCTCATTCAGTTCCTTTTAAAACACTGCACGATATCGGCTATTGGCAACGCAACATGGTGTCAGAGGATTCTCGTATCTTCTGGAATGCTTTTTTTGCCTACAACGGCAACTATCGTGTTGTTCCTATTTCATATCCTGTATCAATGGATGCAAATCTCGCACCAACTTTTTTTGAAACCCTTAAAAATATTTACAAACAACAACGCCGATGGTCTTGGGGATCAGAAAATATTCCATATCTTCTTTTTGGTTTTTTGAAAAATAAAGAAATCCCACTTGGAAAAAAAATCAGGACTACTTTTGTTCAACTCGAAGGTTACTGGTCACTCGCCACAAACCCCATCCTAATCTTTCTTCTAGGTTGGCTACCTCTTGTTCTTGGTGGTAAAGCTTTCAATGCGACAGTTCTTTCTTACAATCTTCCTATGGTTACTCGTAACCTGATGATTCTTTCCATGGCTGGACTTGTCATCAGTGCTCTTGCTTTCATTAGTTTCTTACCTCAAGTTACTACTCACACACGAAAACGTGACAAAGCACTTATGCTTCTTCAGTGGATCTTTGTCCCTGTGACCATTATTATCTTTGGTGCTATCCCTGGACTCGATGCTCAGGCCAGACTTTTCTTCGGAAAGTATATGGGCTTCTGGGTGACCCCAAAATTTCATAAATAGCTCTTTTCTGTTATAGTATTTCTAATGAAACAACCTCTCAACTACCGTAGACGCCTATTGATCTCCATCTTATTTGTGGCTCTTTTCTTTGTTTTTATTCCTGTTGTATTACTTTATTCAATTGGATACAGACTTGATAAAGGCTTTACTCTTAAATCAACCGGCGGACTCTATGTCTTTTATCCGGAATCGGGAGCAAAAGTGTATCTTAACGACGAGCTTACAGACCAAACAAGTCTTTTTGGGAGAGGAATTTTTATAGACAATCTGCAACCTATTTCATACAAGGTGCAGATTAGAAAAGATGGTTATATACCGTGGGACAAAAATGTTAATGTTGTTGAAAAAAAAGTTGTTGAAGCATATCCATATCTTGTTCCTGAGGTTATGAGCACAAGTTCTGTACCTAAGTTTGTCACTTTAGGATCTGGAGCATCTGTTACCAACACCCTGTATGGAGAAGTAGTAAAACTCTTTGCGACAAGCACTTCTTCAACGATGACTCTAAAAAAAGTCTTAGCTTCAACTTCTACAGCACTAGTCGCGCCCTCGACAGGAATTATCAGAAAAGATATTGAAATAGATATTGTTGATAAATCCGTTATTGCTTCTTGGAGAGGAAATATTGAATCTACTCCATTTTATTTTTGTGATGCAGAAAGACTAGTTTGCGATACCGAACTAAAGGTTACTTCCGGCAACCTTAAACATGTTGATTTTTACCCAGGACGTAATGATGTAATTATATATTCAACGAAAGACGGCATATATGCGACAGAGCTTGATCAGCGCCCACCAGTAAACACCCGCAAACTTATTTCAGGTAATCTTGAATTCCGAGAAAAAGATAATCGCGTCTTCATTAAAGACAAGGGTAATTATTTTGAACTTATATTTACAGCTTCAACGACACTAAATAATGCAATATCGATATGATGCACCCTATTACACATACAATCCGCGAGATGTATGCAATTTTTCATGATTTAGGATTTCAGATTGCTCAAGGCCCTGAGCTTGAAGAAGAGTTTTATAATTTTGATGCACTAAATATTCCAAACGACCATCCTTCTCGTGATATGCAAGATACTTTTTGGATTAAAGGACAGAAGGGAAAGTTGCTGACAACACAGACTTCAGCAATTCAGATTCGTTTTATGCAGAACAATAAACCTCCTTTTCGTATTCTCGCTCCAGGAAAAGTTTTTCGAAACGAAGCAACAGATGCGACACACGAAGCGCAGTTCTTTCAGATGGAAGGAATGATTGTTGATAAAGAAGTGTCACTTGCAGATCTTAAAGGAGTATTGGAATATGCTTTCAAAAAATTGTTTGGTGATAATGCTGAAATTCGTTTTCGACCAAGTTACTTTCCGTTCGTTGAACCGGGGGTAGAGGTAGATGTAAAATGGAAAGGTAAGTGGTTAGAAGTTCTTGGTGCAGGTCTTATTCATCCTCATGTGCTTAAAGCTGGAAATATAGACGGAAAAGAATGGCAAGGTCTTGCTTTTGCTTTTGGTTTGGATCGAATTGCGATGCTCAAATACGGTATAGATGACATACGTCATTTATACAGTGGCGACCTTCGTTTCATTAACCAATTTTAATTGATGGGCATCTTCTCTACACTTATATGAAAATCTCTCACTCATGGCTACAAGAATACTTCAAAGATACACTGCCAACAGCTGAAGCTCTTGCTGAACTTTTTACATTTCATTCTTTCGAAATTGACGGTATAGATAGGAGAGATGGGCATCTTATCAGTCTTAGTGAATCTAAAGGAGATAAAATAATCGATGCAAAAATTCTCCCAGACCGCGCTCATTTTTGTCTTTCGTATGAAGGTATAGCTGAAGAAGTTAAAGTGTTGACCGGACTTCAATATGTTGATAATAAAATTGATGACACACCGCTTGTAGTAGATGAATCTATTGAAAAAATAAATGTCTCTGTAGAGAATGCGGATTTTTGTCGACGTTATGTTTCAAGAAAAATTACAGGAGTTGAAATAAAAGAATCTGACGAATATATAAAAGACAAGCTCCGCGCCATGGACGGACGTTCTATTAACACTATTGTAGACGCAACAAATATCGCAATGTTTGACTATGGTCAGCCACTTCATGCTTTTGATGCAGACAAAGTAAAAGGAGATATTGTCGTCCGGTCTGCAAAGGAAGGGGAGAGCATCACTCTTCTTGATGGAAAAGAAATCACACTTTCATCGAATGATCATGTTATTGCCGATGAAGAAGGGCCCCTTGCTATTGCTGGTGTAAAAGGTGGTAAACGTGCAGAAGTTACTATTGATACAAAAAATATTATCATTGAATCCGCAAACTTTGAGCCAGCATCTGTCCGAAAAACCTCAACAAAATACAATCTTCGCAATGAGTCATCAAAGCGTTTCGAAAATGAGATCACCCCGGGCATTGCATTATCTGGCATCAATCATGTCAGTGTTCTCATTTCAAAAATAAACCCAAATGCCAAGTTTGGACCTATTATCGATTTTTACCCTAAGCCTGCTATTAATACTGTTATTACTACATCAACTAATTTTATAAATAAAAAGCTTGGTATAAATATCCCTCAAGAAAAGATTGTTGCAATCCTAAAAAACTTCAGCATAGTGGTTGAGGAAAAAGAGGAACAACTTTCACTTACTATTCCTCTTCACCGTTTTGATCTTGTAATTCCTGAAGATATCGTAGAAGAGGTTGGACGTATTTATGGTTACGACAAAGTTGTGGGGACTAAACAAGAAGTTAAAAATTCTGCTGATGTTCCTGCTCATTCTGGTTTTTATGTTGCAGAGAATATTAAAAATATTCTTTTAAGTCTAGGATTTTCAGAAGCGTATTTATATACACTTGTAAACAAAGGTGATATTGAAGTTGCATACCCACTAGCTTCTGACAAAAAAGCTCTTCGCACAAATCTTTGTTATGGTATGTTAAAAGCTCTAGACATGAATGCTCGTAATGCCGACCTTCTTTTTATCGATACAGTCAAAATATTTGAGGTTGGAAAAGTATTTACAAATAAAGGGGAACACACTTCGCTCTGTGTAGGAGTGCGTCGTATTAAAAAAGTAAAAGGACAGACTTCAAATCAAGATATTCGTGATACACGCGAGGCTTTGCTCAAAGCACTAGATATAGACATCATGACTGTATGTACGGTAGACGATACAGGTGGAATTCTTCGTTTCAAGGGTGAACAGATCGGCGTGATTAATGCCATCGATGGAATCATGGAGCTGAATCTCGATGCGCTTATTCCACACATTAAAACACCTTCACACGAATCCCTTGGGTTCGGTCCTGCGACTAGAGTTGTATACAGACCGTTCTCCATATATCCATTCATCACCCGCGACATTGCTGTTTTTGTTCCAGACTCAGTAAAGACAGAAGACGTAGAGAGCGTCATCACTTCCAATGGCACAGAACTTCTTTTGAAACATAAACTTTTCGATACATTCAAAAAAGATGGAAAGACCTCATATGCTTTCCGTATGATTTTCCAATCATTTGAGCGAACACTAACTGATGAAGAAATAAATAAAATTATGGAGACGATTTCTGAAGAAATGAAAGGGAAGGGTTGGGAGGTGCGGTAGAAAAAATATAATATAAAAATTGCCCCCCGCCTGCTTTCGCACGCGGGGGGCATCGATAAACTCATTCAGAATGAGAATACCTTCGGCAGAACCTCCTTTATCTTTTGGGGCCGAAACAACAGACTTTGATCATTGTTTTTAGATTTTACAATAATTTTTGTATTTGTTGTTTCAACCAGAAGAGAATGCTCGTTAGTGACTGATGTCACTGTGAAGAAGACCAAAATTATCAGGGTTATTTTCATACTGTTTCCTTTTTTTGTGTTTTTCCGGCTTTTGTACTTTCAAATAAATCGTACAACGTACTGTATTATATGTCAATAAAAAAGATTAGCTCAGTGTCAAAATTTCTGCTATACTAAAATTCTATGGCAAAGGAAAAAGAAGAAAAAAAATCATCATACGGAGCAGATTCTATTACAGTTCTTGAGGGTCTAGAACCCGTACGAAAACGTCCTGGTATGTACATCGGTACTACGGGCCCAGATGGTCTTCACCACCTTATTACTGAAATTTTCGACAACTCACGTGACGAAGCCATGGGAGGGCACGCAGATCATATCGAAGTTGTGCTTCTTCCTGGAAACCGTATCCGTGTTGCCGACAACGGACGAGGAATTCCCGTCGACATGCACAAAGGTACAAAAGTTTCTGCTCTTGAAACCATCATGACCACACTCCACGCCGGAGGAAAATTCGGTGGTGAAGGTTACAAAGTTTCCGGAGGTCTTCACGGGGTGGGAGCGTCTGTTGTGAACGCTCTTTCTATTTATACAAAAGTTGTTGTCCATAAAGACGGTGGAGTTTGGATGCAGGAATATTCTCAAGGAAAAAAGAAAGCAAGTGTTAAACAGATTGGTAAAACTAAAGAACATGGAACTATCGTAACTTTTGAACCAGACATTGAAATTTTTAAAGAAATTTCTTTCGATTGGAACCGCGTTGCCCCCCACATGCGTCAGCAGGCATATCTTGTTCGTGGTCTAAAGATCTGTGTTATCGACCTCCGAGGATATGAAGGAAAAATTCGCGACGACGAAGCCTTTTACCTTTCCGAGCTTCTCATCGACGCTCCATCTCAGACATTTTATTTTGAAGGAGGTTTAGTTTCTCTCGTTAAGTTTTATAACCAGACAGAGAAACCCATTCACAAGAATATTTTTTACGTACAAAAAGGCGCCGAAGGAGTGGAAGATATCGAAGTGGCAATGCAGTATGTCGACGACATCTCTTCTCGTATCACTGGTTTTGCAAACAACATCTCAACACCTGAAGGAGGAACTCATGTCACCGGTTTTAAAACAGCTCTTACTCGTACCATCAACACCTACGCTCGCGCAAATAATCTTCTGAAGGAAAAAGACGACAACTTTACAGGAGACGACGTGCTTGAAGGTCTTACTGCTGTTGTTTCTGTAAAGCTTCGTGAAATTCAGTTTGAAGGACAAACAAAAGCAAAGCTTGGTTCTACCGAGGCTCAGGGAGCAGTCGCTAGCGTGTTCGGTGAGGCTTTCTCGGCTTTCCTCGAAGAGAACCCAGATGATGCCAGAGCCATGGTTGGTAAGGCAGAGCTTGCATTGCGTGCTCGTAAGGCTGCAAAGGCTGCCAAAGACTCTGTGCTTCGAAAGGGGGCGCTTGAAGGCATGACCCTTCCTGGAAAGCTTGCTGACTGCCAAACACGCGACGCCAGCCTTTCTGAGCTATTTATTGTAGAGGGAGATTCTGCCGGAGGAACAGCAAAAGCCGGACGTGACCGAAAGACACAGGCTATCCTTCCACTCCGAGGAAAAATTCTAAACATCGAGCGTGCTCGCCTAGACAAAATGCTCGCATCAGAACAGATCCGCAATCTTGTAGTTGCTCTAGGTACTGCTATTGGTGACACTTTTGATATTTCAAAACTTCGTTACCACAAAATTATTATTGCTACCGATGCCGACGTTGACGGTGCACACATTCGTACTCTTATTCTTACTTTGTTCTACCGATACTTTAAACCTCTTATTGATGGTGGATTCATTTACATCGCACAACCCCCACTTTATAAAGTTAAGAAGGGAAAAGAGATTCATTATTTCTATTCCGATGATGAAAAAAATAAATTCATGAATGAACAAGGAGATGGAGTAGATATTAGTTCAACAGAAGAAGGAACTCTCGATGTCGAAGGTGAAGAAAATACTGATGAAGATGAATCAACAGATGCTAAAAATGCAAAAGACAAGAAAAGGAAATCCAAAATTTCTATCCAGCGTTACAAAGGTCTCGGAGAAATGAATGCCGAAGAACTCGGAGAAACAACCATGGATGTAAATAAGCGTGTCCTAAAACAAGTAACCGTAGAAGATGCAGAAGAAGCAGACAAAGTGATTGATATTCTCATGGGTAGCGAAGTAGCACCACGAAAGTCATTCATACAGTCAAACGCAAAAGCTGCAAAAATTGATATCTAAAATCCAAAAAATAAAATAATCCCATAAAAAGGCACGGATATTTTTCTACTGAAAAATTCCTCGTGTTCGCTCCGTCGAGCCTCACAAGTCCTTTTTATGGGATTATTTTATTTTTTGGATTTTAGATATCCTACCGCAGCGTTGCACTAGTGTAGTTATTACTTTCGTTGCTTTCCTTAATGTAGTTATTTGGATCGATTGATACGGATACAGTTCCTGAATGTGCATTGTAGAAAGTTAGATACATTGTGCTAGTTCCTCCAGGTGGGATAGAAGATTGTGATGGGGAATTATAGACTGTCTGACCATCTCGAGGAAGGGTAGAGCTGAAAGTCCATGAGCCTGAATTGCTTCCGCCTTTGTTTGTTGCATAGAAGGTAAGAGTTGCTTTTCCATTGTTTTCTACATTTAGAGAACCAACTGAAACTGTTAGGTCTGCAGGAGTTTTAAGAACCGGTGTACTTACAACCGGTTTATCTTCAACAGGTCTAGGACCAAAATGTAGTGTTGATGTAGCAACAACATCTTTTTCCCCGGAAATTGTGAGGGTGAGATTTGCTGTTGACGCAATAGTAGAAGAAGCGGTCACATGCTTTACGGTGATTGTCATCGGCTGTTCGTATGATTTATAATCGCCTCTTGGTTCAAGGTTAAAAATTTCTGAAGATGGGTCTGAAGGTGCAATAGGTAGGATAAAAGATTTGTCACACCCAATAATCTCGCTCTCATCATCCGTATTAATTTTTAGGCTAGTACGGGAATCAATTTTTGCACATGAGTAACTTAGTACATATTGACCACCACCTTTACCTCCCGTCTGCTTCACTGAAAGAGTGGCTGATTCTCCGAGCTTAATTGTTTTTTTATCAAGAGCAACCACCAGGCGTTCCTTGCCACCAAAAAGATCACGGAAGCTAGAGAAGGAGGTGACTAACTTAGGCACAAAACGAACTAGTGCAAAACTAACCAGTAATAGCACCACTATTACGATAATGATTAAAACGATGCGTAAAGCTATCTGTACAGGGGAAACTTCTTTATTCATGCAAAGAAATGTACCCCATGTAGTGATACTTGTCAATAAGAACTATTTGTGATATAATTTGTAATAATGTTTACTCATCTTTTAAATTATATTCGTGTGAAGGATCATGTTTTTGCCAAGAACCTGGTTATTTTTGGGGTGGTTTTCCTCTGTGTATTCGTTATGACTTTTTCAATTTTAGGGTTTTTTGGTTTAATTCCAACTGAACTTGAAAGAGAAACTCGTGACGATTCAGTTTTTTCAAAGTTTACTGAGACTACCCTAGAGGGACTTGGGCTTGTACCTAATGCCCCAGAAAAAAATGAGAAAGTTTCTGGATCTTCAGGCTTGCCTTACCGAATTGTTTCTTCTTCAATTAATCTTGATGCCACCGTGGTGCGTCCTGCCTCAGCCTCATACTCTCTTCTAAACAGTGCTCTTGAAAAAGGTTCTGTCTACTATCCTGGATCAGGTACAGCTGGTAACGGAAACATGTTTATTTTTGGACATAGCACAAGCTACCAATACGTAAATAACAAAGCATTTCAGGTATTCAATAACATTAAAAACCTCAAAAAAGGAGATGAAATACAGGTATATGACGAGACAAATGTTTATATTTATAAAGTAAGAGAAGTGAAATTAGTGAATGCAAAAGAAGAGCTTGTTTCTTTTTCAAATACAAAAGACATGCTGACTCTATCTACATGTAATAGCTTCGGAGAAAAGACAGATCGCTATGTAGCCGAGGCGGACTTTGTAGGTTCACACGCTTTATAGTTTTTGGGAAGGTGGGTATTGACAGTAAATATTAGTTAATGTAAAATAAATAATTATGAAAATTAACAAGTCTACAATTATATCAACACTCGGAATAATGGCTCTGGCCTTCGCTTTCTTTACGATCGCGCCTGTTGCCAATGCCAATCACTGCAACAATAACTGCAACGATAGCTACAACGATAACTACAACGAAATCAACAATAAGGTTGTTATCGAGTATATCGATAAAAAATTTCCAGCAGTAACAGGTACCTGTTCTGTCGATGTTTCTCGTGCTGAAACCGGCGATGTTGTCGAGTGGAGAGCTATGGGAGACGGTGGAGACGGTTACTACTCATATACATGGTCTGGAACAGACGGACTTTCAAGTGTCTACCCAACCATTACTAAAATTTACAATACTTCAGGAACAAAGAATGCAAAAGTAATTATTTCTTCAAACGGAGAAAGTGTTATACGAAACTGTTCCGTGGTGATTAATGGAAATAAGAATAACAATAATGATGACCTCGATGGATCGTGTTCTGGAAGCCCCTCAAAACCAGATGAAGACGAGCGTGTCACATGGACAGCACGACCTACTGGTGGAGACGGAAACTATAAATATGAATGGTCTGGAACAGATGGACTAGACGGAAATAGTAAGTCAATCAAAGAAAGTTACAAAGATAGTGGAACTAAAAAAGCCACAGTTCGTATTACTTCTGACGGAGAAACTATTACTCGAACATGTTCTGTAAGAGTTGATAGTGATAATAATGATAACAACGACGATCTAGAAGCATATTGTAAAGCTTCTCCAAACAACGGTGATATAAACGACACGATTAAGTGGACAGTATATCCAGACGGTGGAGACGGAGACTATGACTACGATTGGGATGGAGACAACAATCTAAATGGTAGCAAAAAATATGTATCAAAGAAGTACACTACTTCTGGACGAAAAGAAGCTGAGGTTCGTGTAAAGTCAGACGGTGATTCTGTCACTGTCCGATGTTACGCTGATATAGACAAAGATCATGTTGTTTCTAACCCCCCAAATAACGACGGAGGAATATACCTTAGTTCTATTCCCGCAACTGGTATCAGCCCCTCAATGAAGATCGCTCTATTCTCAACTGGTATGCTTATGTGGTCAGCGTTTCTAGCTTATCTTTATATCGCTCGACGAAACGAGAAGATTAAAGAGAGAGAAGTGCTTGCAAGTATCGGAGAATAAATACTGAAGAAAGTTTAAAACAAAAACACCGCTCGAAAGAGTAGTGTTTTTGTTTGTATGGGAAAGAAAATAAATAAATAAGAATCCTAAAAAAGGGCACGGATATTTTTCTACTGAAAAATTCCTCGTGTTCGCTCCGTCGAGCCTCACAAGCCCCTTTTTTAGGA
>Ga0114971_10003761_pt1 | contig 10291 bp, 12 predicted proteins | sample M_140625_MF_Meta_FD_87320 | JGI IMG/M metagenome (GOLD analysis project Ga0114971, IMG submission 87320) | Freshwater microbial communities from Lake Montjoie, Canada to study carbon cycling - M_140625_MF_MetaG | ecosystem: Environmental > Aquatic > Freshwater > Lake | place: Lake Montjoie...
AATTCTCTCCATACTTTACAATACTTATCTGGATCATTTAACATCCTGGTTATTTCTGCTTCGTCGGCATCTTTTCTAAAAATGTCATTATCGTTTTCGTCTTTAAAAGCGACACACCAGAAATCATAATCTGTTTCTGGTACTTGACTATATCCAACATCTATACAATGTTTAAAGATATTTAAAAATGAAGCTTGATATTCTTCGTTGGTTTCAAACGTGGGATTTGCTGGTTCTTTATGGTCAAGAGTATATCTTTGAACAGCTCGTTTCTTAAAAGAAATTCCAGCATATCTCTCATAGTCTTCTACTGATCTCTTTTTCCCAAAACCAAAAGGGCCAAAATCAATATCGTTTGTAAGACCATCCATCTCAAATAATTTTCTATTTCTTAAATGACAATCATTATTTCTTTGAGGCCATACTGGATCATCATCCCATTGTTTTGATCGTCCTTTTCTGGTATATTCATGCCAACAGACAACCTTGTGTGGATGGAAAATATCATACCCGTGAGTATATGCTCTAACAGCTATACTAATTTCTTCTCCATGAAAATAATAATTGGGATCATGAGGAACTTCTTTACAAAACTCTCCAACAGTAAATGCAAAATGAGCAGAGTAAAATCGTCCTCTAACAGGTCTATCTTTATCATTAAAAGAATCAAATGACGCAGGTAGGAAAAAGATTGCGCCCTCTGGGATGAACCTATCAAAATTCATCTTCCAAGGCTCTTGTACTCTTTTTTCTGGATCATGTTCTGGATCAAAACTTGGAATATATCCAGTAATTAAAGGTTTTGAATGTCCTTCTTTTTGCAAATCCAGTAGCATATTGATTAGAGTCTCATCCCAATCTTGTGCAAATCTGTGATGAGAATCTAATTGAAGAGTGTATTTTTCTCCATCATAAAGTTGTTGCACAGCATTTCTTGCCCAACAAACACCTTTAGAGTCTTTATAGTTAATGTCTAAGATCCTAAATCTTTCATCATTCTTATAATCATCCAATCTGTCCCAGTTATCAGCATCACTATGTTGCCAAGATATTCCAACTCTTAGATTTTGAGGATATTTAGCCTTATCTATCATATCTTTTAGAGTATTTGATAATTCTGGATCTCTGTAAGAAGCAATTTGTACAAAGATTAAATTTTCAGTTTTCTTTTCTTTCCGACGCTTCATAGAAATGCACCCTATTATGAGTAATTGGACTAGCTAATAAAATTGCTGGATTTACTAAACCCTGCTTAGTTAATGTATAAATATGACTCATCCATGTTTGCTCAAACGGATAAGCCCACTTGGTATCGAGGAATAGTTTTTTATTACCCTCTTGACCTATAATATGAGGCCAGTTTGAATAGTAAACCTCTCCTTCTACATAAGGAACATTGTTAAAAGTTTTTATATTTTTGAAATTCGTTAAAGGTCTTTTCTTAATGTCTCCGAAGTACTCAAGTTTCTTTTCCATTGGAACATTGTGCCATGCCCACTGCTCGGAATTGTTTCCGTAGAATTCACTAAATGTTAATTTTAAAAAATCGTAATTTTCTCTATCCATTATTGAGATGGATGTTTTTAATAAATTATTTACGTATTTTCTAAAACCAAATTTACAATATTGAGTTGGATTTAAGTCCACCAACATATCGTCTTCAAAGAATAACATATATTTAGATTTTAATTCAGCAAAATGCTCTGCTGCTAATTGACGACCTCCGCAAACTCCGATATTACCTTTTCGGATTTCTGTAAACCCATATTTCTCGGATATTGCATCATATGCCGGAAACATATCTTCTTTAGTTGTATTATTGATCAGGTAAATTTTTGTGTCTGTAAGAAAACTATTGTCATATTTTTCAAAAGAATCACAAACCATCTGTAATTGTTCTGGAGAATTAAATGCATTAATGTATATTACAATATCATTGTTCTCATGTATGACCTGTTTTTTCTTTTGTGGATTAGATACGGTATCTGTTTTCATATTTTCAAAAAATGTACCAACAAGACCATCTCCATTTATTGATTCATATTGAAATACATCTGGATCTAAATATGTCATAAGGGTAAATATACTCTCTTCAGTACCCATATATCCTTCATGAAGAGTATCTCTTAATAATCCATAATATGTGTCATTAGCATAAGATAAATATTCTTTATGTCCTCCGAAAAACCCTCCTCTTGCAACTCTATTCACAGTATCGGATTTAGCAAATTTTTTCATTGCATTTATATCAAATCCATGAATTTCAGATGTTGTTTCGTAAGGAAAACAAACAAACAAAAACTTATTAGTATTATTTTCTATTTTATTTAGTACTTTATCATGATAGAAATATCCTGGATGTACAGTGTTGGTTATACCTCCATCAATCCAGTAATAATAATCTGTATTAAAAATATCAAAACATTTAGCATTGTGCAGCATGAACATTTTGCTCATTACCATCGGATTATACCAAGACATTTTTGCTTGCGTACTATCTTTTAACCATCCTGTTTGATTTAACCAATCTGGATTTGTTCTTATTTTTTGCACTTCTTCATAGAATGGAAAGAAATTACTATTGAAATTAGACACTGGGGTTGGTATTACGGCGGTATTAGACCTATCTCTTATGTCCCATACTATTCCTTCGTGCTCTTTATCAATAAAAACACATAGTTTTGTATCTTTTGTTGCCTCTAGAAGTTTTTTAAAGTTATCAATATAATGGTCGAACTTTCTTGACCATCCCTCTTCGAGATTAGATCTTCCAAGATCCCATATACCAGTAACCAGAGTTGTATTATGCATAGAGGTAGTAGTAGAGTTAGTGTTGTAGTACGTATTAGTATTCTTCCGGACCTGCATAATACATAAGAGGAATTTTACACTTGTCAAGATATCAAATTTTTAGAAGTGATCAATCGGAATATATTGACAAATGAACCAATAGGTGTACTATATCTGTGTGTCGTGAACAATTTGATTTCAGGAGCTTTATTTTCAGTCATGTCCGCACCAAGAAACAGAGATGATGAAGATCGCAAATCTATTCGTAGACAGATTTTCAATAAAAAGAAATCAGGACCGGTCCCAAAAGAAAGTTCAGATGATCTGAGAATTAGAAATAAAATCAAGAATGAATTTAAGTCTAAAAAAACAGACATCGTTCAGGATGAACTTTGGGAAGATTGGGAAGATGAACTAGATAAGTATAAGTAAGTATGGAAAAATATATAGAAGAATTAAATAATGCTGATTGCTTTATTTATTTAGATAAATCATATGTTATTACGTGTGATTTCAAAAAAAATGGAGACAGATGCTGTCTGGATTTAACTACAGGATTTTTAAGTTGGTTTAAAGGAAATACTATTGTTAATGAATCTAGTCTTTATTCTATTGATAAAGATAACAATTTCTATCCAATAAAAAATATCACTAATGTACACTCAGCTATTAAAAATAAAAACCTTTCTTAAATCATTATGGTTCCACGTTTGGTCTGGATTTCCAAAATCTCCACAGAAGGAAATAGATCGAAGGTGGAACATTTGTATTTCTTGCGATCAGTTTGATAAAGAAAATAATCAGTGTTCTATTTGTGGATGTAATTTATCTCAAAAAAAAGAATTCATGAACAAACTAGCTTGGGCAGATCAGGAATGTCCTATTAAAAAATGGCAAAAAATAGTATGAATAATAATCAATATATGTCTGTTAGATTCTTTCCTTGGTGGCATCCACTAGACTGTTACCAGATAATGGGTTTAATTGGAATGATGAATAGCATCATAAAAATAAAACCTAAAATTTCAACTCTTGTAGAGATAGGTTCTCATCTTGGAGAATCAACAACTATTTTCTTAGCATATGAAGAAATTGAAAAAATGTATTGTGTAGATCCATGGAATCAAGACCCAGTATACGAAAAAACTTTTGACGGTAGACTACAACCATTTATAGAATCTAAAAAATGTATCAAATTAAAAGAATTTTCTCAACAAGCATCTCAAAAATTTTCTAATAATTCTATTGATATGTTGTATGTAGATGGCAATCACGATTACGAATATGTAAAATCTGATATAGATACTTGGTACCCTAAAATAATTAATGGTGGCATACTAGCTGGACACGATTATTCGCCTGCACACCCTGGCACAAAATTAGCGATTGACGAGTTCATGTCCAAACAAAAACTAAATTTTCATACTTTTGCCGACTCCAGTTGGTATACGATCAAACAATCATGAATAATATATCTATAGCTTTGACCGTAATGAATAGAACGAACAGAGTTTTTGACTGCCTTTCTTCATGGTGTTGTCACAGTATATTCGATGATATAGTCCTTGTTGACTGGTCATCATCAATACCAATTATAGAAAACGTAGAAATAAAAAATCTTGTTTCTTCAAAAAACAATATTAAAGTTATTAGAGTAGATAACAAAAAATACTTTAATCTATCAGCTGCATATAATATAGCAATCAAAAATTGTAAAAATAATTATATTCTTAAATTAGATATAGACCATATACTTGTAAACGATAATCTTCCACTCATGTTTGAGAATATGACAAAAGATCTTGATAGTAGTTTTTATTGTTGTGAAAATGTTACTCCAGAACACTGGGGCATAGTTTTTATGTCTAAACAATTATTTGATTCTGTAAATGGATATGACGAAAGATTAACAGGGTGGGGAGGAGATGATAACGATCTATACTTTAGAATGTCAAAAATTAAAACAAAAAAAATAATGTCAAGAATTCCATTCTTTATATATCATAATCCTCATGGAGATGCTCTTAGGGTAGCTAATTATGAAATAAAGAATAAATTTGAGAGTCTGGAAAAAAATAAAAAACTAGCGAAAGAAAAATACTAATATGCAATTTTCTATACATAATAATGGAGCATGGAGTGGAAATGTGGAGGATAAACATTATTTTGATGAAAATCTAGCCAAAGAAATATTAATGGTTCTCACAGAGAAAAATATTAAAAGCTGTGTTGATTTTGGCTGTGGAATGGGATCATATGCAAAATTTCTTAATAATAATGATATCCAGTGTGATTGTTTTGATGGTAATCCAGAAACCATAAAATTAACATCAGGGTTATGTAAAACTCTCGATCTATCGAGTGAATTTGATCTCAATAAAAAATATGATTGTGTTATAAGTCTTGAGGTTGGAGAGCACATTCCGATAGAATATGAAAAAATATTTATTCAAAACATCACAAAACATATTGAACAATTATTGATATTAAGCTGGGCAATACCAGGACAAACTGGTAATGGCCATGTAAATCTTAGATTAAATGAATATATAATAAACACTATAAATAACTATAAATTTAAACACAACGAACAATTATCTCAAAGACTAAGAAAATCTTCTAAATTGTGGTGGTTTAAAAATACAATAATGGTATTTGAACTCAAAACATGAGATTAAATTATTTTATTGTTTGTCACGATCAAAACATAATTAATAAACAAATAAAAAACAACCAATTTATAAAACTAAATAACTATAAATACTTGTTTGTTGGAAATAAAAATATAGACAAATTGAATAATCAAGTAGTTTGTAGAGATCTAGAACACAACATAGAAAACTATAATAGTCTATGTAGTTTTACTGCATGGTATGCTGTTTCTAAAAATAATATCTCTGATTCAAAAAAAATTTGTTTTATAGAATATGATACAAACATTATATCAGAACCGGTTTTGAATGATTTGGAAGAAAATGAAATAAATTGTTATAGCATAACATTATTTGATCATTATGTTTTTTATAAAAGTACGCCATGGTTAGAAATAGCATTAAAAAAAATATATAACATAAATTTACATGAGTTTGTAAAACATTATAGTGATAGATATAAATTTTGGCCGACAACCACGAATATTGCTTTGACTAAAGATATTCTAGATAAATTTGTTGATTGGTTTCTTCCAATGACAGAAATTTTTAAACATGACTCTCTAGGGGCATACGTCCACGAAAGAGCATTTTTCATCTTCTGCATTCTGCACAACATAAAGATGAGATATTCAGCAAATACATTTGATCACCAACAAGCGTCTTCTCATAAAATTAATGATTTTTATGGATCATTTTTGTCAAATAAAAACTCTACAGAATTAACAGAGTTGATGATCCCAGAATATGACGAACTATATGATAGACTTCTTAAAAATTGTTTAGCAAAACTCTGAAACCAGTAGATATTGCTAAAGCATCCTGACTTTCTATAATCAGGTTGTCTCACACAAGGAGAATTTTATGCAAACTAGAAATCCCGCAAACGTCCACAAAAGCTATCATTTGAGTAATGATGATCTATTTGAAAGAATTTTGAAGAGATTATCTTCAGAAAAGCTAGGAAGCTCAATTATTGTTCCTCATGTGTGTAATAATATAGATGTTTTTAGTGGAGGATTTGCAGCAGCGGTAGCAAGCCATTATCCAATAGTAAAAGAAAATTATCACCTATTAGGTAAAACTTTTCTTAGAAATAATTTTGGACATACTCAACTAATAGAAATATCAGTAAAAAATAAATATGGCCATAAACTATTCTTTGCAAATATGATATCTCAAAATGGATTACCAGATAAAAATCGTAGAAGGTGTTTAAATTACGCAGCGTTAGTGAGATCAATGGGTCTAGTCTCAACATTTATTAAGAACTATAAATCTCAACCTGATAGTCCAAAAATAGAAATTCATGCACCAAAATTTGGTTCTGGAATAGCTGGTGGAAACTGGAACTTCATTTCTGACTTAATTGAAGACTTATGGGGACAATACGATGTTTTTATTTACAACTACAATAAGCAACAGCCCTGATGAAGTATTTGCATTTTATTCCTTATGTCAATCGGTTTGACCTAACTCTTTTAGCAATCAAAAGTGTTCCAAATTTTTGGACCAATACTATTTTTATAGATAATAGTCAAGAAGGATTATTAAAAAATTTTTTAGCTAAAGAAATAGATTTTAATTTTAACGTTCTAAAACCACCAGTTCCACTAACTACAGCACAAACATATAATTGGATAAGGAAAATTGCAATAGAACAAGAGACCGACTTCATAACATTTATGCATAATGATTGCGAGGTGTTGACTACAGAAGGTGATTTACTCTTGTTGGAAAATGCAAAAAAAAGTTTTATTGATCAAAGTAAAATCGGTTGGGTGCATCAAGACGCTAAAGAAAACGAGGATTTGTTTTGCGCATATAGGACTTCTATGCTGTCTGATGTAGGAGAATGGGATTGGCTTTGTTGTCCATTTTATTTCTTAGACATAGACTTTATGAAAAGAGTAAGAAAACTAGGCTGGACAATAGAAAAAACTCCTGGTATAATGTGTAGGCATCACAGTGATGCTTCAAGCACCATTAAGTCTGATAAGCTGAGAGGTTTGATTAATCCGTATTATTTTTCAGTATCTCAAAATCTAACAGATCTTAAGTGGACTAGGCTTGATGGAGATTGGTCTAACTTAAATTGAGATTATCATGCTACTTTTTTTGCTTGTATTATTCCTTTTAATGTGTTTCTATGAATAGACTTAATAAATCTAGAGTTTATCTGGCTGGCGCTATGGATAGAGTCCCCGATAGGGGAATGACATGGAGAGCAGCAATAACCCCATTCTTTGAAGAAATGGGTGTTGAAGTTTTTAATCCTATCAGCAAACCAACAAATATTGGTATGGAAGATCAAGATTCCCATCTAATTAAAACTAAGCTCAAACGTCAAGAAAGATATGATGAGCTTACTCACATGATGAAAACAATTAGATCTGTTGATTTAAGACTTGTAGACATAAGTGATTTTCTGGTTGTTAATTTAGATATCACTGTCCACCCATGCGGAACACTAGAAGAAATTTTTTGGGCAAACAGACAAAAGAAACCAATAATTGTTCATATGGTGCAAGGTAAAAAAGAAACACCGGATTGGCTTTTTGGTACGATACCTCACCAAATGATTTTTTCCACATGGGATGAGATCAAAGAGTATTTAGTACATATTAATAGTTCAGAAAACATTGATACACATAGGAGATGGTACTTCTTTTCCAAATGAATTATGCAAAAGATCATTAATGAACTTAAGTTGGATTTTGACGATGTTTTGATTAAGCCTAAAAGATCAACACTAAGTAGCAGATCAGAGGTTTCTCTTCATAGAGAATTTAAATTTGCTAACTCTCCACGAAAATTAAATTGCGTTCCAGTTGTTGTAGCTAACATGGATACTACAGGAACAATGGATATGGCTAGAGTCCTAGAGATTTATGATTCTGTAACATGCTTACATAAACACTACTCTCCAGAGGCATTGGTTAGTTTTTTCTCAAATAATCCAGATACTCCAGCTTTTTATTCGACAGGTATAGGTTCGTCAGATATTGAAAAAATGACGTATGTATTTGGAGAACTCTTGAAAACTAATACCAAGCTACCAAATATTTGTGTTGACGTTGCTAATGGCTATAGTGAAAAATTTGTTAAAACAGTTAATCATATCAGAAAATTATATAGTGATATAGTCATTATGGCAGGTAATGTTGTAACACCAGAGATGACCGAAGAGCTAATATTTCATGGCAAAGTAGACATAGTAAAAGTAGGAATAGGCTCAGGATCAGTCTGTACAACAAGATTAAAGACAGGAATAGGATATCCCCAATTGTCTGCAATCATGGAATGTGCCGATGCAGCACATGGCTTAAATGGACACATATGTTCTGACGGAGGATGTAAAGTAGTCGGAGATGTTTGTAAAGCTTTTGGTGCTAATGCTGATTTTGTTATGCTTGGTAGTATGTTTGCTGGAACAGATCGTTGCGAAGGAGAGTGGGAGTACGAATGGGAAGCTGGTATTGGAGACAAAAAGTTCTGGCAACCATTTAATCCTGGTTATGAGACAGAAAAAAGAAAGACAAAACTTAAGTTCTATGGTATGAGTTCCAAAAATGCTATGGATAAATACCATAATGGAGTTGCAGACTATAGAACAAGTGAAGGTAAATGCGTAACAGTCAAATACAAAGGAACATCTGAGGATATTTTAAAAGATATCCTTGGAGGACTAAGAAGTTCTTGCACCTATGTTGGAGCATCGAAGATAAAAGACTTTAGCAAAAAAACAACGTTTATACAAGTCAACAATACTCATAATAGAATTTACGAATAAAATGCAATTAAATTTTCAATCTCCTGTAACTTATACTGGATATGGCGTTGCCGGATACAATCTACTTATATCTCTCATAGAGCAAGGGGTCGATGTTTCGCTATTTCCGATAGGAGCACCATTATCAATTAATAACTCTAAGTTTGAATTGCTAGATAAGTCTTTTAAAAATAGATTGTCCTATAACCACAAAGCCCCATCTTTAAAAATGTGGCACGCTTGGGATTTGTCTAGTAGAATTGGATCTGGAAATTATTATGTGTTTCCTTTTTTTGAACTAGATACTATCAACGAAATAGAGCAACACAACTTTAAGTGTTGTGATAAAGTTTTTGTTGCTAGTGAGTGGGCAAAAAATATTTTACTCAAACATAATGTCAAAACTCCTATTCATGTAGCTCCGCTTGGGGTTGATACTGAAATCTTTGATTATAAAATTGTAGATACTTTAACCAACAAACCAGAACCATATATTTTTTCTGTAATAGGAAAATGGGAAATTAGAAAATGTCATGATATACTATTAGATATTTTTGAAAAAGCTTTTCCAAATAATGAAAATTTTGAACTTTGGATAAATGCTTCTTCAGATAATGGGTATATTACTCCAGAAGAAAGAAGTCAGTGGGAAGCAATGTATCTAAATAGTAAACTAAAAGACAAGATAAAACTTTTTCCACACCTACAATCCCACTATGATGTAGCTAAACTACTGGCATATATTGATTGTGGAATTTATATTTCTAGAGCAGAAGGATGGAATTTGGAACTTCTAGAAACGATGGCTATGAATAAACCAGTAATAGCTAGTAACTATTCAGCTCACACAGAATTCTGCACTAAAGATAACTGTTTTCTTGTTGATATAGACGATGTCGAACCGGCCAATGATGGAAAATATTTTAGAGGTCAGGGTAATTGGGCTAAAATTGGACAAAAACAAATTGATCAAACTATAGACTATCTAAGATATGCATATAAACACAGGATTCAAACTAATCCAGATGGATTAAAAACGGCTAACTCCCTATCGTGGTCAAGCTCTGCCAAGAAAATA
>Ga0114971_10003762_pt1 | contig 10291 bp, 6 predicted proteins | sample M_140625_MF_Meta_FD_87320 | JGI IMG/M metagenome (GOLD analysis project Ga0114971, IMG submission 87320) | Freshwater microbial communities from Lake Montjoie, Canada to study carbon cycling - M_140625_MF_MetaG | ecosystem: Environmental > Aquatic > Freshwater > Lake | place: Lake Montjoie...
TTATGTTTTTGAATCAACTGGTGAAATTAAAATAACAAATTTTTTGAAATCAAATATGAAAGATTATATTACAAATGATTCATTAGAACCTGATATGCAAGTACCAAATATTTATTATGATCTAAATATGTTTTTTGAATCATTATTAGAATTGGAAATTCCTAATGAAATTTCACAATTTATAAAAAACGTACATAATAAAGAAATGAGTGCGAGAGAAATAATGTTGAGTTCTTTTTTCAAAGCACCCGAAGAACAATTGGGCGGGAAAAATAAGAAAGATATATTAGAAAATCTTAGTAGTAAAGAAATTAAAAAAATCAGACAAATTTTAAATAGAAGAACTAGTTCCAGATCTAGTTCCAGAAAAAGTTCCAGAACTAGTTCCAGAAAAAAGAAGAATAAATATAATATATCACAAAATGAAGTAGATAGTATATTAAATATAGAAACTCCTGTAGAAGAAACACTTAAATCTCTAGAAAATAATTCAAAAGACACTTTCAAAAATAAAAATTTACTTGGTGATACGATGAGTGATTTGAAATCAAAACCATTCATAACTGATTATAATGTAGAAAATATTGCGAGTAAAATGCCTCAAAAACCCATTCTCATACCTCAATTAGGGATGGAATTTAAACAACCTGAAATGGCAGAACCTATATTTGAAGTAGAAGTTCCTAAACCGATAGTTCAAACTAGCTCTTTAAGTGGTTTATTAGGTACTAATGATCAACCAGCTGGAGGTATTGCAAGTGGATTTGGAGTAAATCCGAGTGTCACCCACTTTAACTTGAATAGTGGTAGTATAGCTAACTTGAGTTCGGCGAAGCCTAACTTGAGTGCGGCGAAGCACAACTTGAGTGCGGCTGCACCTACGCCTGCGGCTGAGCCTATGGCTAACAATTCAATCATGTCTAATTTAAAACCACCGGAACCAGAATCCCACATTCCATTAAATGTTATCCCCAATCCTTTTAAAAAGAATACCGGAAGTGGATTAGGTGGATTATTTGGTGAACCAATGCAAAATGGTGGTAAAGTAAAATTTAATTTAAAAGGAGGTTCTGAAAGAATTATACCTATTTACAGAAATACTAAAAATACTCCATATGAAACTAATAATGAAAAGGAAATTAAAAGAGAAAGATATTTAGAAGCCCATCCTGAGGTAGCAAGAGAAGAAAAAGAAGAAAAAGATACATCTAATAAATATGAAGAGAAACAAATAAACAGAAGTTTCCCTGAAACTAAAACTGCATTTTCTTTAAACATTGCACCAGAATTATTACCACCTAAACAAAGACCATTACAACCAGCACCACCTGAAAATGTAGTCAAAATGATGAATTATATTATCCCTAATTCATTTGGAAATCAAACCTACAGTATTCCCAACCAATTCATGCAACCATCAGCTAATGTTATGTCACAAAATACCTATAATATATCCTTTGCTAATCCGTCCCAAGTCAGAGAATTTAGAGAAGATATATTACCTAGTAAAGATGAGTCTATGTTAAAATATTCGATGAATACTGTTAGTGAAAGAGTTATAATATATCAATATATTAGATCTATCTTAATTAGACAATCTGATGGTGAAAATATTAATTTTTTAACAGATAAATCACCTGAAGTACGTAACTTGTTAAGTTATTTAAGAATATTAGATGTTGAAATTACTAAATATGATAAAATTAAAAATAATCCATTGGGTAACTTACCAAGAAGATTAATTATATATAGATCTTGTTACCCTATAAGAGTTGATCGTGCAAATTATAATGTAGGTTGTGCTAAAAATAACATTGGTATTAATATTAGAATATATCAAATGATTTTAGGAGAAACATTTGTAAATAAATATAGAACATTACCGTATAAAGTATTTGAAGTATGGCGTGAAATAGCTATATATGAACAAATGCGTGATAATATAGTTAAATCAAACATGTCACCTAATTTTACAATGTTATATGCATATTATATTACTGAAGATACAGAAATAGATTTCTTAAAAATAAACAGATTAAGAAATAGAGATATTATTCACAAAAGAGAAAAAGAACAAAAGTTTGTATTAAATGACATGTACAAAAAAGAAATGACAGAGTATTTAGTTGGTTTACAAAAATATTCTACTAGTGATTTAACAAAATTAGTAGAACAATTAGATATCCATAAACCATCTAATAAATGTTTGATTGCTTTAACTGAAGCAGGTACACAAGATTTAGTTTCATGGGGATCTAGACAATATGAAGATAATGGATTAGCTAAGAAGATGATTAATACTGGATTCCATAGTTATGAAATCTGGTTAAGTGTTTTATTTCAAATGTATCAAAGTTTTATGTGTATGTTTAAACATGGTATTTCATTCCAAAATTTTGATATTAATAGTAATGTCTTAGTCAAATCATTAAAACAAGATGAAACCAATAGAGGATATTGGAAATATAGAATTAACGGTATTGATTTTTATATACCCAATTATGGATACATGGTAATGATTAATTTGGATTTTGCTGATATTATAGAAGATGATGAACAAACATTAAGAAATCAAATAGAAAATCCAGGAAGACCTGGATTACCAGCTAATGTTTTAGGATTAGGTGTAGGCCCAGTAAATCCTGCAGTTAGAATTGCAGCCTTAGACGATAATAGTACCAGAAAATTGGATAAAGCATGTGTCTATAAAGTATATTCTGATGAATTATTAGTGTATAAAAGTGATGTAAATATAGCTAAAAATAGATTGAGAGTGTTGGAAAATATGAAAGATGCATTTAATTCAAATAAATTCAATAAAGAATTTACATTAAATGGTGGTGTTCGTCCCGATGATGGAATTATGAGAACTATTAATGAAATTAATATTGTAGTATCTAATATTAATAATGCAGAAAGACCTAAGGTGGAAGCGGCCGAAGCAGCTGAAACAGTAGCTATATTAGCTGGTTTAAGAGACGATGATGCAATTGCTAGAGTAGCAGGGGCAGCGGCGCAAGCAGCACAAGTAGCGCAAGCGGCACAAGTAGCGCAAGCGGCACAAGCGGCCGCTGCAGCACGATTAGTAATTGAACAAGCTGAAAAAGCAGCAGCCGCAGCCGCAGAAAGAGTCCCAGGAACAGGTATACCTAATTTTAATGATAATATTCCTCAAGTAACAGTTAACGCTACCCCATTATTAGAAACAGTAGTCTTAAAATTCAAAGAATTCTTACATAATAGAGTCGGTACATCATTAAAAGAATCAGAACAAAATAATTTAATACAATCTGATGATATTGAAATTGGTGAATTAGTAGCATGTTCAAATAATAGATGGGGTATTGTAATTAATATTACAGGTGGAAATACATATAGAGTAATTACTTGTGAACAACCATCTGGTAATGATAATAATGTAATATCTAAATTAAAAATAATTGATTGTAACAATGGTGATTTAATGAGAACAACATTATTAATAGAACAAATATCTAAACCAAATCAAAAATTATCAGATAATGATTTATTAGAGATATATGAACTGAACTTTTAATTAGTTAATTAATTATTAATATTTTATTTCTATAAGTAAAATATGAATAATCCATTGGATGTTACTACAGGTTTACCTATTTTTTTATTAACAAATAATCACCCTGAAAAATTTTTTGAAAGATCGACCTATCAATTTGAACCACAAGCAGTTTCAAATATTAATAAATTAAAACAAGTTTTCTTTTCACCAGAAAATGTAAAATATTTACAAGAAAAAATGATCTTTGAAGTTTTAGCTACTACTAAAAAATATAAAGTCCCGTATCAAAATGAAAATGATTTAAGAATGATTATGGAAACTATTTATTTTGATAAAACTCGTAATATTGGATATGAACTTAATGAACAATTAAGTGAATTAAATAATTATGTTGTAAAATTTTGTGTTCCCTTAATGATTAATGAAATAAAGGTCTATTTGAATTATTTAGATGATATTAATAAACCCAGAAGATTAAATACCTTACCTGTATCCACCGGGAATATGAGATCAAGTTCAAGCATGGCTCCTCCAACGGCTCTAAATGAAAATATATTTTTACCTGACAATCAAATGAAATATACTTATTCTACAACTGGTGATGTAACTGAATTTTCTACATCTAAACGTGTAATGTTTGCATCCGCTTTAGGTACACCTTCGGCTAACCTTACAAATGCGCCTTCGGCTAACCTTACAGGTGCGCCTTCGGCTAACCGTACAGGTGCGCCTTCATCTAACCTTACAGAACCTACATTTTCCGCCGCCACTTTCCAAGATGATCCATATTATCTCAGAAATAGTTTATTATCACCATACGCTATTAAACCTAGATCACCATATCCAATTGACGCAGATGGATTATTCTCTAATGCTGGTGGATCAGATTCTTTTTTATCTAATTATAATGATTTTAAATACGCCATGGCAGATATACAATCTGAAACACCGCAAGAAAAAATACCTACTACCGATGTTCAAGCTAGTTTATATAAAAGAAAATAAATAATAATAAAATAATTTTTATTATTATTTCTAAATTTAATCGGAAGTTTCGTAGAAGAAGAGGGTGCCTTGTCTGGATTCGATGTAGTTGGCGTTGAGATCTTCACCAGTGACAGAGCCATTGGCGTTGATTTCCATGACGGGGTTGGGGCGACCAGATACGGTTTGTTCATCGATTACACCAACGGCGGCATAGGCGGCTGCTACTGCTGCATTACCACTGGCAGTAGGGTTAACTGAACCTTGGATGGTAGATACTACACCTACGGGGTTGTAGTAGTAGATCTTGGAGGGGTCACTTCTGCAGTATACAATGGCGGAAGAAGATGTTACCAATTCAGTGACGTTTTGTTTGTCTACAGGGGATTGGTAAGGGATTACTTCTACGGCTAAGACGGAGCGTTTGCGTAAGACGAAGTTGCCGGCACGGAGTACCGCAGGAGCCATTACGGGGTAGTTGTTGAGTTCGCTCAAGCCAGAGATAGTGAGAGGGAGTTGGTTGAAGTTGATGAAGGTAGAGGCGATAGAGTTGTTACCGAGAGCTTGGCGTTGGACTACGGAGGATTTGCGGCGAGGTACATAGATAGACAAGAGTTTGTATACACCAGTTACTTCAGTGTCTAATTGGATGTATCTGTCGTTTTCATCGAGGTAGTAGTTCTTTTGTTTGAGTACATCGTTAAAGTCATAAGCAGCGCCGTTTTTGCTGCGGTAGTCAGACATGTCAACGGTGATGACAGAGTCTAAGCTAGTGCGGTCTTCTTCACGAGCAGTGGGTACAAAGATTGAGGCACCCAAGTTAGCTACATTGGAGGCCAAGTATTGGGAGTTGGCTTTGAGGGTGAATTGGATGGTGTTTAAGCCGAAAGAACCCATGATACGTCTCAAGTTGGCGCCTTCGTCGTTTACTACAGTGTTAGTAGGGCTGACGTGGGTTAAGTGGCATTGGTCTAAGGCGTTTACAAAGTCAGAGTTTACACCATAGTAGCGACCAGAGCGTAAAGCGATAACAGAGTTCCAGAGAGCGTGTTGGAGTTGTACGCGTCTGTGTAAATCTTCAGCGGGGTTCATGGAGCATACTTCACGTCTGTTGGTGTAGATGATGTTGTCGAATAATTCTTTGTCTACTTGGTTGACTAAAGGTTCACGGTTGAAGCGAGCACGTACGATGCCGGCAAGGTGAGCGTGGAGAGTAGTGCGGTCGAGTAAATCGAATTTGGGTAAGTAGAGAGCAGCGATCATGGGGCTGACGTGGGAGAAGGCGTTGTGGCGTTCAGCATCGAATTTGCCAGATACAGCGATCAAGTCGCAATCGTTGTATTGTACGGATTGTAATACTACTTGTTGGTAGAGAGCTTTGTTGGCGTTTTCTAAGCGGATGATGTCTTGTACTTTGGCAAAGTCACCAGTGTTCAAGTTGTCTTTCATGCTTTCTACTTGTTCTACACTGGATACACCGAAGAGAGAGCCTACAGATGAGATGTGTCTGTAGGTGCTGTTTTCGGCAGGTACTTTGCCTTCAATCATTTCTTCAACTAAGCGTCTGAAGGCTTCGATTTCGGCGTCAGTGAGGGGTACTTTCTTGGCGAAAGGGATGGCTTGTTTTAAGACGTAGTCGATAGATTTGTTGCCACCGAGTAATTGAGTTTGGGCGTATTTGTAGTATTTTTTGGCTACGTTCAAGATTTTTACATGGGCTTCGTTAAGGTGTTCCATTACTAATTCAAACATGGCACCATCTTTGAATTTTTCTTTGAGTTTTACAGCTTCGGCAGGTGATAATTGGTATTTGCCTTCACGGATTAAGCGATCTACTTCATTTCTAACGGAAGAAGGTGTTCTACTATCTAATTCATGTGAGCGACTCATTGTATATATTATACAAAAATATAAATTTTTTCACTAAAAAAATATAAAATAGACTAGATATTTTTCTTTTTTCTAAAGTATTAATTTCACTATTATAATAGAAAATAATAATTAAGATTTTATTATTAAACACTATGAATAATAAAATTTGATAAAAATATGTTTTAGTAATATTTACTTAAATGTTAATAAGTTAATAATAATATAGTAATTAAATGAATAATATATGGTATGAACAAGATAATGATGTAAATATTAATAAAACTTTTCAAATTCAAATTGAAAAATGGTTATCAAATTATCCCAAAGATAACTCTGGATTAGTCATTAGCGGAGGTATCGGTACAGGTAAACATACATTGGTTAAAAATACTATTAAGAAACTTAACTGGAAATACCATATGCTTTATCTAGAAAATGATAAATCCTGGGATTTTTTTGCTAATTTTGTATCTGGATTAAATGAAAAAATGATCTTGATTATTTATGATGCAAATTTGATATCATCTCCAAGTGAAAAAAGAAATATCATTGAATTTTTTAGTCAAAATTGTCAAAAAAAATTATTACCAATTATATTTTTAACTAACTTGAATCATTCTAAATTAATTACTACACTAAGTGCACATGATTGTGAAAATATAAGAATATCATTACCATCTGAAAATGATTTATTTTTGATTAGTAAAACATTTATTGAAAAATATAATATTAAATTTGATTCATTACAAACATTAAAAGACATTGTAAATTATTCTCAATATGATATTAGAAGATTAACTATAATATTACAAGATTTATATTATACATATGGTCATAAAATTACTAGAACTTTTTTACAAAGATATTTGAATATATCCATGAAGAAAAATGTAGAAGTTGGATTATTTAGTGCCAATAAGAGTTTGATGGATCGTTTTAAATCTATTGAAGAGTCAATGAGATTTTATAAATCAGAAAAAGTATTATTACCGTTAATGATGTATGAGAATTTTCATACCGCATTAGAATCCAAAGGATTACCACCTCAACGTAAGAAAGAAAAATATGCTAAAATTTCGGATATTCTTTCACAAAGTGACTTGGTTGAAACTAGAATATATTCTGAACAAAATTGGGAATTTCAACCTATTCATGGATTTCTAGCATGTGGATATGTATCTTATATCTTGAACGAAGGTGAGACAAAAGAAATTAAAAATTATAAGATTAATTTTAGTTCAGATTTGAATAAGACTTCTTTAAAAAATATTAATAAAAAGAATATAGAAACATTATTATCTTCTTTTCAAAATAGAACTCAACGTGATTTACATAATATTAGTAGATTATTACATATGAGTAAAGCGAGTCATTCAAAATTAGCAAGTTATGGTTTGAATGGTAAGAGTGTGAATTCGATTATTAGGATAGATAAGACGCATTCTTTGGAGAAATAATTTCTAAAAATTGAAAATATTATTACTTCCAATTTTAAAATAATAATCAAAATAAAACTAATAATGAGCCGCTCTCATGTCCTCCGCAAGTCCCTTAAAAAGCACGATGTCAAACGCTTTGCCTACCCATTTAGTGAAATCGGGTCTTCCGAGAACTATTTGGTAAAGAACTTTGTCAAGCCACTCATCACCCAATCAGTGGAGGAGGCAACAAGCCTAGCCGGCAATTTTCCTAAAAACATTGACCAGTGGCTCTGGTCAAGCCCAGGTCAAAATGACGAGAATCCTTGGCTCCTCCTTTGCCGCTTGAAAACTGGTGTATACGCCTTTTACAGAGCCGGTTGCGACTACACAGGCTTTGATTGCCAAGGTAGAATGGATCTCACAGTCAGTCGTAACCTCGCGGAAGTGATTGAGTATGGCATGCACGATGCTGACTACTCTATCTATATGGAGCAGACAACAGTAGTCTAGGTTGTCTTTTCTTTACACAAAATTGAAAAGGTATAATTAACACTTAAGAATGTCCCGTGACAAAGTGTATTATAAAACTAAAGTATTTGAATGGGAAATTATTTTATAATTTTAAACTATGAGTAAAAAGTTAAATATATCTAAATACAGATCATTAGGTAAAACAAAAGTATTTACAATTGAAAAAAATGACTTATTTGTTTTAGATGCTCTAATGCATGATGGTAGTCAACAAAAGTATTCTCATGTTAACAGTAACAATCTCAAATATTCAGAACATGGTGGTCTTCTTGATTTTGATAGACACGGATTAGAAAGAATTATTGTTACAACTCATAAAGAATCAGATAAAGCAGACCCTGAAATATATTTTCCAGTAGTAACAGATGATGCAGAAGATTATGAATTTATGTACCATACTCACCCACCAACACCAACACCAGGAGCCAGAGCCAAATCAGGGATTGTATATGAAATACCATCTTTATCAGATATTAATACTTTTATAGTTACATATTTAGAGGGTAAAACGCAAGGTAGTATTATAGTTGCACCAGAAGGGTTTTATGTAATTAGAGCATTAAAGAAAAAATTAAATCCTGAAGATTATCAATTAGATGAATTAATGAATATTATTATGCATATGAATTATAAATTTGCAGAAAAATATAAATTTAATATATCAGTTGATACTTTTTATAAAAAAATAATTACAAATACTAAACTACCGATCAAATTAAAAGAATTAATTCAAAAATATACAAATAATGAACTAACAATTGATTTTTTTAAACGTAAACAAGATGCTGCAGGTAATTGGATACTTAAAAAATTATATTTGATTGTTAATCCTAAAATTTTATAAATAATATCTATATTAGAAAAATAATATATATATTATTTATATGCAAGCTTCAGAAATAAGTTTAATTTTAGTATTAGTATTTATAATTTACTGTGTTTTCTTTTGGCACTCTGATAAATTTACTAACAATGAAGAATTTGATTTGTATGATGACATAGGTATTCCTGCACCTGTATATAGTAAAAAATGCTGTGGTAATATTTTTCAAATGACCCCGGAAACTAATACTGATCCTAACTACAATAAAACATATTTTTCATCAAATATAAATCATTTAGGAGATGGTGATAGTGAACAAGGGTGCAGATGCATGACACAAAAAGATATTGACTTTTTAAGCTCTAGAGGTGGGAATCATAAGATCTATGATTAACTTAAATGAGCAAATTTATTAGTATTATTATATAATATAATATTATTATATAATAGTATAGATGGGAAATCTACATTCAATATGTGGTGTAACTGGTGGTGCTCTAGTTAATGATAGTGGCATTATAAAATGTTATACTCGTAGTACAACTATTAATGTAATAAATTTACAAAGTGTTCAAAGTTCTAATAATACATCAATCCAAGCATTTAGTGAGCCGGATGGTCGAGGAACACCAGTTCCATTAAATGCAATTGGAAATAATTATGAAGAAATTCAATCTATTGTTATAACTATACATTGGACAAAACATACCATCATGGTAACGATTGTTTTAGTCATAATGATAACTCTTCTAATCGGTTATTTGATATGGAATGGTAATAAAAGCAGGAGAAGGGTAAGAGATAATCGTAATGAAGACTATTCACCTGAACTACAGTATCCAGAAGTATTAAATATTCCAGTAGCAATGCCATTACGTAGTACTATATTAAATCAAGACACCGAATTTCCAAATGCTAGCATGTATCAAGAAGAACCTATACGTAATTCTATATTAAATCAAGACACCGAATATACTAGACCTGAAAGATTCGATCAAGTAGAACCCATACGTAATTCTATATTAAATCAAGACACCGAATTTCCAAATGCTAGCATGTATCAAGAAGAACCTATACGTAATTCTATATTAAATCAAGACACCGAATATACTAGACCTGAAA
>Ga0114971_10003765_pt1 | contig 10288 bp, 12 predicted proteins | sample M_140625_MF_Meta_FD_87320 | JGI IMG/M metagenome (GOLD analysis project Ga0114971, IMG submission 87320) | Freshwater microbial communities from Lake Montjoie, Canada to study carbon cycling - M_140625_MF_MetaG | ecosystem: Environmental > Aquatic > Freshwater > Lake | place: Lake Montjoie...
AAAATTAGATTGTATGCATAGGTATTGATGTACAGCAACGGGATACCTTCCGCCATGAAACGACCGCTGATGTAGTGTACAATGCCGACATGATCGATACCTGGAATGTCTTCGTGAATATTGATTGCTGTATATTCTCGTGGGTCAAAAATAATGGAGTTTTGTTGAAACATTGCATCGTCATCGCCTCTGTATTTATACACCGTAATTTCAGGATCCGGTAAACGTATATGTGTCTGGCACATAATGTTGCAACTGTGGATGGGATGCGTCAGTTTGTAAATTTTCACTTTTTCAGGCAAAATAGTGATCGACAAATGAAAGTCCGGCATATTTATATTCAATTTATTATTGTTAAATTGAATTAATACCGCTTTTTATGAAAAAGCGGTACCAAAAACGTAATGTTTAAATCAACGAGTAAGATCCGAAAACGTAATGTTTAAATTAACGAGTGAGATCCGAAAACGTAAAAGTGCTGTAGAAATTATTTTTTATTTTTTACGTTTTTACGTTTTTACGTTTTTACGTTTTTACGTTTTTACGTTTTTACTTTTTTTGCGAGCATAAACTCGATGTATAGGGGTTAAGTTGTGGGCTATAAGCATTAGGCATAGTTTTATATCCGTCAAATTGGGGATTATTATTTTGGCCATTGATCTTCGTGTTGGGATAGCTTGCGCCTCCATAGTTGGCGTTTAAAATAAGTTTAGTTTTGTCTACAAATGGTGCACCGTTTAGCTGTGCTCCACATATTTCTCCTAATGAAGCGTACGACATTTATTAGATAATAGATAATATAAAATTTAAAAAAAAGATAATTAATTTAAAATGGACGATGATATCATTCCACGAATTAAATTTATCGGCAAGATCCAGAAAGGCGAAAAAATGAATGTTAAACATATGCAAGTGCACCCAGACAGCATTATCACCAAAATTATAAGAAGTTTTGTGCACACCGATACGCGCGCCAATACGTTTACGTTTATCAATACGTCTATCAAAAAGGGGTTTGACATTCTTGCAATGCATCTTGACAATGATCGTCAGTTTGATCGCACGCTTTGCCAAAACTTGATTGCCGATTTGCGCCAATGCAAGGCCGGCATGCAAAATGTAAAGGACACGTACATTGAGGATTTGATGTTTTGTTGCAAGATGGACGCATTGATGGAAGAGACGGAGGCGCGCATCCACGATATCGAGTCAAAGTACAGATTTCTAAAAAACGCGATACCAGAAGAACCACGACCAATGTACGTGAAGGAGGTGAAGGAGGTGAAGGAAGTGAAGGAGCCGAAAGAAGTGAAGGAGGTGAAAGAGGTGAAGGAGGCGAAGGACGCACAAAAATAAATTTTTGGTAAAACGTCACATCTTTCGAAATTAGGACAATTGGGTTAGATTTAACTTTTTGAAAAGGTCAATAAAAATGAATTTAATAATTAAAAAATTCATTTTAATAAAAATGACAACAAAGGATTATTGTTATTCTATTTTGCTGAAAGACCTGAAAGAAGGGACGGCCGAATTAATCCGAGATCATTTGGAAGCACTTTTTCGTAATAAAAAATTTGGAAAAGATGACGCATTTGCGCCATCTGAAAAACTACCAATCGATATTGGCATCGCGGTCCAATGGAAAACCAAAAAATCTGTATGTTTGGACATTAAAACACGCGCAAAACCCGTGCGTGCACGCATCCAGCGTCTTTTGCGCGCATTTGGAGACGCCGATCTTGTCGTCAATGCCGACGTGCGTCTTGTCAAACCCGTCGCTGGAGCAGATGTCTGTGATTTTGATAGATTTAAACAAGCCAAAGGAGCCGTCAGATGGAACACGCTTGAACACAACGGCCCGTATTTTAAGCATTTGTACGAACCGTTGCCAGACCCACTGGGTGTGGGTATCATTTACGATGGTCAAAAATATGCACTGTCGCGAGCAGAAGAAGACGTCGCATCTTTTTACGCGAAACGTATCATTACAGAAGAAAAAAGCGTCAAAAAGTATTTGGACAAAAAAGAGTTTAATGATAATTTTTTCAAGGATTTCAAGACCTATTTTACAGCAGATCATCAAAAGATTTTCAAAGATTTTAAAAAGTTTGACTTTACGCCACTTGTCAAACGTCTTCAAGAAATAAAAGAACAAAAGGAGCAAGAAAAACGCGAAAAACGTGCTGAAAAGGAGCGTTTAAAGAAGGAGAAGGCTAAAAAGGGTAAAAAAGGAGAAAAGGGAGAAAAGGGAGACGACGCAGAAGATCCAGCAAAGAAACGCGAACGTATTGAAAAGCTTGAAAAGAAACTTAATTTTTCATTTGCATACGTCAACGGTGTTAAAAAAGATATTCGCAATTCGGCGGTGGAATTGCCCGGTCTTTACGTCGGATCTGGCAATGTTATGACCAATAAAGGCAAAATCAAGCAAATGTATTACCCAGAAGACGTTACAATCAATGTAACAGACAAGAAAAGTGTCCCGACACCTCCAAAAGGACATCGATGGGGGGCTATTGTTCATGATAAAACCGCCAATTGGACGGCACGATATGAGGATAAAACAACCGGTAAACACAAGTATATTTTATTGGCAGAGACGGGCGATTTGCTTAAATTTGAAAAAGCGCGAAAATTAAACCATTTTATTGATGTGGTGGATAAACATATTGACAGATTATTAAAAAGCAAATCGGTCAAAGATAATCAAATTGGGTGCGCCTTGTATCTTATAAAAGAATACGGAATTCGAGTAGGCAACGAATGCGAGGACGATCAGTGTGATAGTACCGAAAAGGTCGTGGGCGCGACGACATTGATGGTACAAAATGTAAAGTGCAATATGGATCCGGATACGGGTCTTTATCATCTAGACTTGTCATTTAAAGGAAAAGATTCGGTTTCGTATGATAATACATTGGATATTAGCAAGAGTGTATACGATCATATGTTAAAATATACCAAAAAATCCAAAAAACCGGATGACAACGTGTTTGACGAAATCACGTCTGGCGATGTCAATAAATATTTAAAATCCATTGATAAGGATTTTTCGGCAAAGGTGTTTCGCACGCGATTGGCAAGCAGTATGATGCATGAGGGTTTGAAAGAGTTAGATATCGATGAGGATTCAAAAGAAGAGGAAAAAATTGCGGGATTTAATGACGTAAATAGACGCGTGGCCATCAAACTAAATCACAAAAAAGGGCTTACGGATGCGGCGAAAGAAAAACTAAAAAAGGATCATGCAAAGATTGACGAATTAAAGACAAAAATGAAGGATGAAGAAAATAAAGCAAAAAAAGAAAAACTTAAAGCAGAAATAAAGAAAAAAGAAGCCGAGTTAAGCGAGCGCGACAAGTCAAAGGAGATCGCGCTGGATACGTCTAAAAAAAATTATATTGATCCGCGTATTGTGAAGGCGTGGGCTGAATATGTTAATTTGGGGGGATGCAATGATGAGGTAGAAGAGGAAGAGGAGGAAGACGAAGATGAGAAGGAAGAGAAAGTTATAAGACATTGTGTTGATAAAGTGTACACAAAGGCGCATATGAAACATTTTAGATGGGCTATTGAAGATACGGCATTTGATGAAGACTGGGATTATTCAGACACGCCATTGGATTGCATGGTTGGAGATGGGTTGCAACCCGATACTGAAAAGCCCGACAGGACTAAAAAAACTGAAAATCCTGCAAAGCCTGAAAAGAAACCAAAGACGCCTGTAAAGAAACCTAGGACGCCTGAAAAGAAACCAAAAAGTCCAAAGAAAGTAGACGAAAAGCTAAAGGGTTTAAAAAATATAAATAAAGATTCATTGCATTTTGCGAGATGTGTAAATAAAATTTCAAAAGAATTTGGTGAAACTCGATCAACTGTAGAAAATGAATTTGATAAACTAAGACAATGAGTTTTGAGTTTTGAGTTTTGAAATCGAAATTTAATAATTTAAAATTATTAAATGAAATAATGATGGATTTCCATTTATACGATTTTATAAGTAAAATTAAAAGAGATCATGTTATCACATTAACCACAGATACAGATCCATCTCTATATATTGATGTCAATGTCAATTTAGATCTACTTTCACACTATACAATTTTTTTTAAAGAAAAGAGGGGTTTATTTGATGACCATATGTATTCTATTCCCTTTTCTACCACCATTGCCGTCGAAATGTTTGATCATATACATACACTATTTACATCGCTTCAGCACACAAATGAAAATTTATTTAAATTACTACACGCATTTGACTACTTTTGTATAGATGTGGAATCTGTATATAGCAATATATTGGCTAAAAACATTTATACAGATAAAATGCTTCAAATATGGGCAAAAGACGCTTTATCTACTCCATCGGAATTATCACTTAAATTTGTCAATCAATTATATGATAAGCATTTTGATGTATACGGTAATTTTTATCCCACAAATTGTAAAGAAATACTTGTTTTCATGTTGAACAAAAAATGGAAAGTAAGGTATATAAGTAAGGAAGAATTTCTTAAACGTTCTTCGATACTTGAAACGTGTTTATTTGATTTTATTATGCATTACATCAATAGACAAAGTAAAAATTGGGACGGAGATGGGAATAGAGAAAATAAAAACGTAGAAGAAAACAAAGAAGACAATAATAAAAAATTTGAATTAAGTGAAATTGAACAAGGCGAACGCGATATGGAGTTTTTAGACTTATGGAAATATATTTATCCTTGCTTACTTTCTAAAGAGGTACTTTTAGCATTTTCAAATACACGATATGCCTCATTGATAAAGGATCAATTGCAACTACTTATTTATCAAAAATTATGCATTTTTTCCAATGTTCCTACCATCGATGAGAGCCGTTTTTGTATTGAAACACCGCATTTATCTGTATCAGAAATATCGCAATTATCAATTGGAGATAAAATACAGGCAATGGATTGTAAACATAAATGGTATAATGCAACTATAGTTGACATTAATGAAACGGAACTATTAATACACTTTCACGGATTTACAGAACGCTATAATGAAAGCATCAAGAAAACCGACACATGGAGATTTTTGAATTTTTCAACATTATGCCTAAAGGGCATATGTCCTTGTAAACAATGTATTACAAAAATGTTTGATTGTAAAAATAATGCGTTTTTTATTTAATAGGATAATAAAATGCCAAGTAAACAATCAAAAAATTCGTCCAACTTTTTTGTATTTTTTATACTTTTATGCTTATCATTAGTCGTGGTCTATATTGTATATACAAAGAAAAACTGTCCAAGATGTGTTTGTAAAGACGAGTGAGTGTGAAATAGTAAAGGTTAGTCTTTATAGTCGTCTAGTATTTCATATAACAGTTCGTTTTGTTTTTTTTCATAGAGAATGCCTTCTGTATCAAAACAGTATGATAATATATGATATAATGCATCGTATAACGTCATTTATTAATTTAAATTAATAAATTTATCACCGTTTCTTCTATTTTCATAGATAAGAGAAGCGATAGAGAAGCGATACTAAATCGCAACAGAATTTCTAATTAGTCTAATATACCGTACAATGTCTTTGATATCAATTCCTATTTCTTCGTTTGCAATGTATTCGGATATTACTGTTGATAAATCTTTATCTTTAGTTTTATCTTTTTTACTTTTTATTATAAAATAATAAGCAAGTACAAATGCTCTTGGATTTTTGTATTCAATTTTTTTAATGTGTTCCAATAAATTAGATATAAGAGATGTACTTATCAATCCTTTAAAATTTTCGTTAATATATTGATTTGCAATTTTACGAAATCGTTCTTCGCCGGTTAGATTTGCCATCATTTTTCGTCTATTTTTTGGATCTAAATCAAAACCGGCAATTATGTCCAACTCGTTTGCTTCTCCGACGTGTTCAAACTGTCTAAATGTTGGCACTTGCTCATATTCTTCCTCTTCCATCACCCCCTTTTTTTCATCTTCACTATCACTATCACTGTCGCCTTCTTCATCGTTATCACTGTCACTGTCGCCTTCTTCATCGTTATCAAGAACTGTCATATTAAACATGTCATCGTCGTCTGTATCCGACATTTTATTTAATAGTAAATTTGATTTATTTATAACCTATTTAAAATTAAATCAATAATATAAAACAGTCATGGCTTCATCAATCGACGATACATCTGTATTGGTATTTAAAGCAATCACAACATTTATTAATGACTTGCATTCTGAATTTGGAAATAGACATAAAAGCATTAGTTTGTACCATAGATTGCTTGAAAAGACTGGACTTATGCACACTGGTCCCGTTTTAAAACACATTGACTGTTTTCGTACATTTTTTGTAAAAAATAAGGAGGCCATGGAAACACAAAACGTCGAAAAGTTTGTCGACTCTAAAATTGCGTACAGCGATCGTGTTTACGTCGACATGGCCACTATATTTAGACAATCTGATAAAGAGTGCGCTTCCATTATCTGGAAGCATCTTTTAACCATTTGGGGCGTGCTTGATCCGACAAGTCAGGCCAAGCAAACTCTTCGCGAGATGATGAAAAATGAGAATGGAAGTGAAAATAAGGAGGCGAATTTTTTAAGCAATATTATTGAAAAAGTGGAGCAATCTGTGGATCCATCAAAAATGAATACAAGCAATCCGATGGAAATGGTACAGGGATTGATGCAGTCGGGCGTATTTAATGATTTAATTAGTGGCATGCAAGGAGGTCTTTCAGATGGGTCATTGGATATAAACAAGTTGATGGGAAGCGTTCAAGGTATGATGAGTAAATTGTCGCCAGATGGACAAATGCCTCCTGAAATATCAAATATGATGAGTATGATGGGGCCAATGTTGAGCAAGATGGGTGACAAAAAATGAAAAATGAAAAATGAAAAATTATTATTGTAGCTAATAAATGAAAAACGAAGCGTATCAACAAATAGAAAAAGATGTCGTGCATCTTCAAGAAAGTATGGACATATTACACAATCTTGTCCATACCCAACAAGACCACTTGGATACCATAGAAGATATGATCCATCTGACAACAGAAAATGCTGAAAAAGGTGAAACAGAATTAAAGGATGCAAGTTTAAATTATAAAAGTTACATACAATATGTAGCTGTCGGAATGGTAACACTTTTGTATTTTATATTTTAAGTTTAGGCATGGTATAAAATTGATTTATAAACTTTAAGAATTTGTTTATAAATAAAAGACACTAAAATGTTTCGCATGTGTGACCTATTCTGTGGCACTGGAGGGTTTTCTGTCGCATTTGAAAAAGTCGGTCAATTTAAAAGCGTGGTTGCAAACGATATTGAACCCTCTTCTAAAAAAATTTACGAAGCAAACTGTAAAGGCACCTTTATTTTAAAAGATATGAACACGCTTACAGCCGATGATATTCGACAATTTCCCGACTTTGATATTCTTACAGGTGGTTTTAGTTGTCAACCGTTCTCTCTTGCCGGAAAAAAAATGGGATTTGAAGATGACCGAACGGATGTGTTTTGGAAAATCTTGGAATTTTTGGAAATTAAAAAACCGGTTGTCTTTGTACTTGAAAACGTTAAAAACTTGAAATCACACAATGACGGAAACAGTTTTTCAAGAGTAATTGATAGCTTGGCTGAAAAAGGGTATCATATTAAACATTGTGTATTGGACACCTCTAAAATTACGCGTGTCCCTCATGGACGCGAGCGTGTTTACATTATCGGGTTTTTGGATAAACAAAAATGCGATCGGTTTGAATTTCCCCCAATTCTTAGAGGCACCGATTGTTTGCCTATTCGAGACTTTTTAGAGCAAAAAGTGGATGAAAAGTATTTTTACGAACATTCTAAAATATTTGACAAAATCAAGGACGACATTAAAGATGATATCAATACAACAAATACAGTCTATCAATACCGTAGACATTATGTCCGCGAAAACAAATCGGGGCATGTTCCTACATTGACAGCAAACATGGGCACGGGTGGGCATAATGTTCCGTTGATTAAATGCGATGGAAAGATACGAAAACTTACCCCTCGTGAATGCTTTTCATTTCAGGGGTTTCCGATGACGTATACCATATCTGGATTGGGGTTGGCTGATGCAAAGCTTTATAAACTTGCTGGAAATGCCATTTCAGTTTGCGTCGTTGAAAAAATTGCTGAACAATTATTGCTTGTTTTATGAGATTATAAAGGGTTATTTATAAAATTGAAATAAATTTTATAAAGAGAATAAAAATGAAAAAAAGATGAATCCGATATCAGTTTTTAATGCATACATTTCCTATACAAAATCGTTGAGAGATAATGGTCTACGTCGTGCAAATTTTCCGGAAGGATTAAGCGAGGCACTTGCTGGGCATACACTGAGTAAATATTATTCCCGGAATATTTCAAAAGCGCCAACGGGTGATTTGATCGATCAGGAAACAAAACTAAAGTACGAAATTAAATGTTTTTCAAGTACGGGCCCGTCTTCATTTGGGCCCACGGAAGCATGGGATTCATTGGTGTTTGTTGATTTTATTGATTACGAGAATGGCAATTTTGCCGTATACGAGTTTCCTTACAAAAACACCTCCGACGAAATTCGGTCGCTTGTGCTAAATAAATCCAAGAATGAAACGTATCATCAACAGTGTATTGATGGCAAACGTCCTCGTATTTGTTTTGAAGATTTTTGCAAACAACATGAAAATCGGTCAAAATTGGTAACTATTTTTAAAGGAAATATCAATTCATTTTAAGACCCAAAAACTTTACATTTAAAATAACTATAATATATTGTTAAAATGTCTTGAGCATCTAAATAGCAAGTCAACATACGATTTATCTAAAAATTTATTTTTAGATAATATAAATGATGTCTATAGAAGAGGAACAACGACAACTAGACGAGTATAAAAAAGAAATAGATATAAGTATAGATCCAGTGAATAAGGAATCGTTTAATAACACATGGACACGTATAAAAGATTTTTCTATCGATCAAAAAGCCAGTTTTATAAAAATCTTTCGTATGTATATGGTTGATATTATTACATTTAAAAATTGCACGCAAAAATATATAATCATGAATCATATGAACACATTGATGGATAGTATAAGCGTCGTGTTGTTGCCTCTACCTGTGTTTCCACCTGCCGCTCCTGAACCGTTTGATATATCTGTAAAAAATTTTTATAAAAAATTAGAAAATATGTATAAGCTTTATAAAAAAATGTCTGCACTTTTAATAAGTTGTGGAAGTGGATTTAAAAAGTCCAAGAGATCTAGTAAAGCTAAACAAAGATCTAGCAAAACTAAACAAAGATCTAGCAAAACTAAACAAAGATCTAGCAAAACTAAATTATAATATCATACGTTGACTCACTCGCTATTTATATCATCCTAATATATTATTTTTAATAGCTAATTTTATTGTTAAAATACATATAATTTCTGTATTTAGATTATATGTAACACTTTTTATATTTAAACAGAGATCGTCATGTTTTTGGGATTAATATAGCTTTTATTTTGTGAAAATAAAAGATGTAAGTAAGTTACTGTCCACTGCTTCCAAACCCACCGCTTCCACGCTCGCTTTCACTTAATGCATTTGTATCATTTTCAAATACATTAGCACGCACATAAGGCTTTACCACCAACTGTGCAATGCGATCGCCAGCATTAAAAACATACGGCTGATCGCCCAAATTAAAAAGAAGAACACCCACGTTTCCTCTGTAGTCCTCGTCAATGACACCTGCGCCGATATGAATCCCGTTTTTCAAGGCCAACCCGCTACGCGGTAAAATGTGCCCAAATGTTCCTTGGGGCAACTCGATTGCAATATCAAGCTTTACAAGCGCGCGCTGGCCTGGCTCAACTATGCCACTAGTGGGCGTGTATAAATCAAGACCGGCGGCGTAAGAAGAACCACGTTTTGGAATGATGGCAATACTGGATAACTTTGAGACAATGAGAGTAGGGGCTGACATCTTATTTAATTACCCTATTTTATAAAAGGGATACTGGTTTAAATAAGTATTTTATTTTTTACAGATTTAACGTGACCCTAGTTATGCATAAACAAATTAAAAAATTTTTAATTTCCGATGAAATATAAAAATATAAAAATATAGAAATATGAAATATATTTAAATAAATGAGTGGTGATAACCCTATCATTAAATCTTTCGGAACATTTTTAGTTAGTAATTCTAGTGTAAGTTTTCAATCCACTCGTTATAAATTAACTCAGAAAAAATCAACCATTGTTCCGCCAACCGAACTTAATCCAATCACACAA
>Ga0114971_10003766_pt1 | contig 10288 bp, 11 predicted proteins | sample M_140625_MF_Meta_FD_87320 | JGI IMG/M metagenome (GOLD analysis project Ga0114971, IMG submission 87320) | Freshwater microbial communities from Lake Montjoie, Canada to study carbon cycling - M_140625_MF_MetaG | ecosystem: Environmental > Aquatic > Freshwater > Lake | place: Lake Montjoie...
ATATTAAAATAGATTAATAAATAATAAAATAAAATGCGTATAGAAATTATTATATTTTTGATAACCGCAGCATTAATATTTAATTTACATACAGAAGGTCGGTATATAAAACAACTCTCTAATTATAAAAAATACTACCAAATGGCAGGTATTGCTGCTGGAGGTCTCTTTGTCTATTGGCTAGTAAAAAAGAATCCGATCAATGCAGGACAAATGATATTAGCATCCAACGAGTATCTGAAATATCTACCAATCGATAAAGGTACTACCAGTATATTAAGTCCAATATTAGATTTTACAGCAAAACAAAATCATTATTTAGGACAAGGTGACTATCCATATGGTGCAGATGATCATCCGATTTTATCGATGGGGTCTATTAGTCGAGGTGGTGCTAGTATGTCTAGACATAATTATGCTGAACGTAAAATTATGACGTCAGGAGGTGTAGAATCATCGAATTATAATACTGCACCAAATGGTGCGCCTGTAAAAACAAAACGATCAGTTAGTGAAACGAAAAAGAAATTCGTCGCTGCGCGACAGGGATGGAAATGTGGTGATTGTCAAGAGCAATTAAATGCATGGTTCGAGGTAGATCATAAAATCCGATTAGAATATGGAGGAAGTAATCATGTAGATAATTTAGTAGCACTTTGTAGGGATTGCCATGGTAAAAAAACGACGATTGAGAATTTATAAATAAAAACCCGAATCTATCAAAAAAATAAATTGTAAAAAGAATATCACAACCTATAATAATAGATTGTGATATGGAGACTAATAGAAATATTAAAAATAATAATAGAAATATTATGAATTTAAATAATATTTCAAGTGATTTTGATTTTAAACATGATATGCGACAAATATATGCAGTTATCTTGGGGGTTATTGCATTTTTATTTATACTTCGACTTGCAATAAATGATTCAACCGTACTTACTAAGAATACATATACATACATAGTACCAATCATATTTATACTTTTTTGTGTATTTACATATTTTTTATTTAAATTCGATATATCGGAAAGATCGAACTCATATACTGTATTATTTATTGCATTTTTAATTATAGTAATTATTGCAATTTCGGTATATTCTATGCAAAAATATGATATATTTAAAGAGTTAACACCTGAATTAATGATAAATATATTATTATTATTTATTATATTACTTGGATTAGCCATTTTTTATATATTATTTTTTAGTAAAATTTCATCTCATGGTAGTTGGACGGGTTTTATTATTAATTTTCTATTTTATATTCCATGTTTAGTAGGGGATGCATTTAATTATATTTTACGCGATTTTGCTACAACCCCAACTTCAATATTCCATTTATTATTCGCTGAATTAGTGATGTTATTTATTTATTTATATCTATATCCTAAAATAAAGTCAACACCGATTATCAATGGTGTACCATTAATCGAAAATCCAATCATGTTAAACACACAAACACGGATTGATGCTCCTTTATATAAACTATTTTTCAATAAAACTGATGATTCTATAACAAATAAAGTAACTATTAATTCTCCAATAAGAACTACATACTCAATATCAATGTGGATTTTCTTAAACGTACAATCCTTCCAACAACTTACACATAAGAATGAATTATCATTATTTGATTATTCTGGACCCGATCCAAGTGGATGCTCTTGTATGAGTCACCCGAAAGTCGCATATTTAAATGATCGAAATGGATCCGATAATTATATATTTTATTTAGCACCGAATCAAGATCTTTCAGGATCTATCATATATAAAAAATCATTACCGCATCAGAAATGGAATAATTTAGTGTTTAATTATCGTGACGGCGCAGTCGATATATTTATAAATGCAGTATTTGAGACATCTATTGTTATAACTAGACCAATTATGTATACAAATTTTGATAAAATTAATATTGGGCAAAATGATTATATAGGAAAAGATCGTAGTGGTATATATGGCGCAATGTGTAATGTAGTATATTATCGAAATATTTTATCATTAGGACAGATTATCAGTAATTATAACTTAAATAGTGTAAAAACACCGCCGATATAAAAATAATTATTTGTCCGGGGAAAGAGTTAACTGATAAAATTCCAATTATTCGAGGGTGTAAAATATATACTATATATATTATATAAAAATATGGATGCATGGATTATCATTTTAGGAATTGTAATTGTCGTTATATTATTTTTCGTTATTCGTTATTACTTCTTTAGCACGAATTCTATAGTGAATTATCTTGATTTATCTACTTTACCCGCTGATATTTCATCAAATATTATTACTAATCCAAATTCAATACTTTATTCATTTGGAGCATGGCTTTATGTAAATAATTTTACTAATTCGGTTATATATTCTTATGTACAGGGCGGAGGAACAAATTTTAGAAATGAAACCAATGTTTTTTCATTAACTCTTGGTGGTGGAAGTAACGATGGACGAGCCAATCGACCAATTTTATCTGCAACAGTAGCAGGAACATCTGGACAAAATTTCGCTCCAAATGTGGTTACTATTACTAATAATTTACCTATTCAAAAATGGGTACATGTACTTGTTTCGGTTGATACAATGTATATTGATTGTTATTTAGATGGTAAATTAGTAATTTCTAGTCCGGTTAAAAACCAAATAACAAAGGCTCCTGTATCTACACCTGCAATTACATTTGCACAACCAGTCGGATTAGGTTATACTCCTGGACCAAATATTAAAATAACTAAATTAACTCGATGGGATCATCCTTTAGACCCACAAACTGTTTGGAATGAATATTATTCTGGTAATGGATTAAGTCAGGGCGGTAATTTAACGGTTGGATTATTTGTAAACAGTGACGAAAGTAATAAAAATTATAAGATTTATTCTAATGTATAAAAAGATCATAATATAGTATTTTTATTATGAAATTCACGTAAAGAGTTATTTAGTAAATTGGTAGGAGTTCAGTGGAGTTCATTTTTTATGAGTTATTTGTTCAAGTAAAGAGTTAAATTATATATCTATTCTATAATATATAATTCATATGGCAGATTTTTTTAATAATATTAAACAAAAAGGTTCGGAATTAACAAATACCATTAGTGAAAGTGCAACAAATTTACAGAAATCAGCAGGTGATACTTATTCTAATATTCAAAAATCGACTACAGATAACTATAATAATTTACAAACTAAAATGGATGAATTTTCGAGTTCTGCTGCCGCACCTGGTGGAGATAGTAGTTTTTTCAGCGCAAATGGAATGATTGCTAAGTTTGCATTTTTAGTATTAACTATTATCATTTTTTTAATAGCATTAAATTTAGGAATCCGTATTATTTATTATTTTATGACCCCATCATCTAGTTCTATATATTTAATTGATGGTATGATAGACGGTGGTAATAAAAAAATAATTTCGCAGGATCCTAACCAATCAACAAAACAATTGATTATGAGATCAAATAATCAAACCACTGGTATAGAGTTTACTTGGGCTGTATGGTTAAAATTAGATGGATTTCCTTCACCTACTACTACTACAGCACAATTTCAACCTATCTTTGTAAAGGGTGGTGGATCGTATGTAAATACAGTTACTAATAGTAACAGTGTATATAATTCAGCAGGCGTTTCTGCTATTTCAAACGGTCCAGGACTCTATTTTGCAACTGGTATAAATGGTACTTCATCAACACCGGTGAATTCTATACGTATTATGATGGATACAGTTTCAAATACATCATCACAACAAGCAATTCCAAGTCCTCAGATTATTGATATATCGAATATTCCTATTAAAAAATGGTTCCATACAATAATTCGTTGCCAAAATAAATATTTAGATGTTTATATTAATGGTATTGTTGTTTATCGTAGTAATTTAAATAATGTTCCTCTTCAAAACTATAGTGATGTAGAAGTTTGTGGAAATGGTGGTTTTAATGGTAAATTATCAAATTTAATATATTATAATAGATCTTTAAATATTGTCGATATTAATGGCTTAGTCACAAATGGACCGAATACTTCAAATGCTGAAGGAGGAGATGGAAATTATGGAAGTAGTTATTTATCTACATTATGGTATCCTACAAATTAACTCTATACCAGGAAATAAATTCATATATTTAGGTATATACAAATAAATAATCTATATTATAAAAACTAATTATAATATAAATGTCTATTAAAAATAGTTCTGAAGATGGTTTAAATATATGTAAAGATAATGCTTACCAAAATTCATTAATTCTTAGACAACGATTTCAATTAATAAATAACCCACCTCAACGGTATGATATAGCACAAGAAAATAATCCATATATTAATTTTCCGAAATATACGCAAAATGATTTTGATATGCGACGAAAAGCCGAAATTTTAAAATATAGTGCTACAAAAACAAATACAAAAACAAATAATTTAACACGATCTGAACGCTGGGTACAATTAGTAAATGGATCAACCAAACGACCATCACAAAGTTTTATTCAAACGAATATTATTTCTCAAACGCCAAATTCAATTACTATACAAAGTTGTCCTACTGGAACGATTATTCAGACACCAAGTTATTCATCTGGTATTCCTGGACCAGTCACACAATTATATTTAGATCCTGCTGTGCCGTTATATAATTATATAAGTACCCGAGATAATTATTCTATATTAAATAGTGCCAAAAGTACTCAAGAATTTACATATGATTCTGGATTAACGCAACTCGATAATAATTTATCAGTATCATCGACAAGTAGTATTACGTTAACATCTATTTATATATTGAATCCAATCAGTTCATTTCGCGATTTTAATATACAATTCCCAATTAGTATGTTTATTCAGGGTACTGTGTTATCAAGCCAGACGTCTAATACTACATTATATAAATCACCAATTACAGTTACTATGTATAATAAACCATTTATATGTACTGTTCAATATGGATATAATGTTGTCCAAAATATTACATATGATATTATATTTTCGGGTCCAAAATCGGTCATATATGATATTTCTATGGTTCCAAAATATAATGATCCATTAAATCATTCATTTTATGGAAATCAATATCTTGGATTATGTACTATCACAAATTTTCGAATAATCAATTCTACCGGAAATACTCTGCAAAATGGATTAACTACACAACCTGGTATTATTTATGATATTTTATTAAAAACATTCGATTCCGTCGGAAATTATTTATATTCTATTAATGGTATTGATGATACAAATACTGATTCTAATAAAAATTATAGTACGTATTTCGATAAACCTACGTATGGTATTATTGCGAATATAACACAATTATCTGTAAATAAAACGATAAATTGTTCGATTCGAAATTCGACGACATATCCATCAATATCATCGATTACTCCTTTGGTTGTTCCATTATAAATATTCAAGGGTGTATAATATCAATCGACTTCTAATTTTCTAGGCATATCATTAAATTCGAGCCTTTTCTTTTCTAAAATATATATTATTCTTGGATATATCCATTCGATCGAATTATCATATGTATTTACATCATGGCGATATTCGTCAATACGATTCTGTGCTGTAAGAATCATTATTTTTAAGAGTAAACAAAACCCGGTAAGTGTATTAAGAGATTTATTCGTGATTTCGTATGTAGATGAATGATAAAAAAAAAGATCGAATAGAAATCGTGGATATTTTAAATAGATACTATTTTCACCGATAGGTATATGATCGAAAAAAGAGGTTGTTTCAAATAAATAATAAAGATGACGAAATCCGTTTATCAGATTATTATATTTTTGAATATAATTTATAGATAAATCGATTTTTGTGGGGTCTATTCTACTACCCTTTTTTTTATTAGGAATATTTTCACTTAATAATACGCAAATATCATATAACCAATCAATATCTTCTATAACTATATCATTTACGCGTGATTTATATTCAACTGGAAATAAGTTATCATATTTCGATTTATCCTTTTTATAATTCTCATACGTAGTATTTGTTTTGGAAATGAGAGAATCAATGTCTTCGATAGAATCATAATAATGATTTTCAAATCCCAGAATTTGAGAGAAGGAATATTCATAAAATTCTCCTGTATCAATATAATCGAGTTCTTGTTGAATAATTGCTTCTTGAGCAGGTGTAAGCGGATCCGTTGTATAGGACCCACCCCTTACATAAGCATATCCATACATATTCATATATGATTTTACGATTGCATCTATTTGAAATTCGTCGTTTAATTGGATTTTTTCTATAATTTTCAAGGGTTTAAATTTTTTAGTAAAATCATAATATATTTCGCAATTTTTAAGAATCTTATAATCAGGTAGGTTTTCAGAAACATATACGAAAAAATTTTTATTTTCTAATTCTAAAACATAAATCATTCTTACTATTGGTTCGATTTTAACACTTTTCATAGATGGTGTACTTTTCTCCGTAAAGGCTCCGGTACCGAATGGATAAGTCTGTGTGGGGACAGAGTTAACTATATCTAATAAATTATTTATTTGAGAAGTGATTTGTTTTATTTGTTCGAATGTTGAATTCATATTCTAATCAATATAATAAGTAAAATGATTTATTTATTATATTTTTGAGAGAATCATTTATTTCACATCTCTTGGTACATCTTTTATTTTATTTTCTGCATACTGTTGTTGGTCATAAGATGGTGTCGTGTTTGGTAATGCGGTTAAATCAATACGTGGTGGAATACCCATTGGGGTAGTCATATTTGGTAATACATTCTGACTAAATGTAGGGTTTAGACATGCCTGTTGAGATGGGAAAATTTGGCCCGACATACATTTATCGGAATCGGATATTTGAACACATCCACGTTTTCCTTGATATTCACCAACTAAACACCAATTCGATTTTCCTGAACCGATGGATTTTTGGATTGGATTTTCGGTTTTATCTGGCTCTGGTTCTTTTTGTTTATATTCGGGTTCTTTTGGTTTTTCCTCTGGTTTATTCTTAGATTCTTGGTTCGGTCCACCAATCATTATTGGTGATGTATTATTACCACGTTTACTAGATTTGATTAATAAATCGCTACCATTATGAATAGCGCCATTTGCAATATCAATACTATTTTCAGCACCCGTAGAAATAATATCACTCGATTTTCCAATAAACCAGCCGGTAGAATATAAAACATCCGATATGAAATCCGATGCAAAAGTTCCTAAACTTGTGAATATTAAAATAATACATACTAAAAAGACGATCATAGCAATCTTCCAATCTAGGTGATCGACTTGTGTTGTATCTGTATTTATTGCTGTCGTATTATCCATTCTAGATTCTTATAATATATATATAAATAGAAAACAACTTTTATAAAAAGATATAACCCTTTCTATAAACAAATAATCCACATATACTAAGTGCCCTAAAGGGCATTCTATATATGATGTTATTTTTTAGGAAATAGTTCCGACTTTATTGAACAACCCCCTATTTTAGGGATTTGTTCAAGTAAATGTGTAATGGTATAAAATCAATATAGATACTTCGTTTATTTTTTCATTATAATTTATAGTTGAATAATAAATGGGATTCTTTAATTTAGTTGAAACCTTTTTCTTTATTAGTTTAGCAATCACTTTTGTGTTAATTATGATGTTAGTCTATCATTTTAAGGATCGTCTTACAACATTAGAATCAAAATCGGAGACGATTTTAGAAATTGTTAATAATTTATTAAAGGAAAATTCTGTATTAAAATCGGGTTATCTACAAATTATACAATCGATCCAAACCTCTCGTTCTTTTGAACAGCCAAATCAACGTATCGTTGTTTCAGAAGATGAAGATGAATCAGACGAAGATGATAATGAATCAGAAGATAATGATCAAGATGAGAATAATTCGGATAACGAGGACTATGATGAAGAATTTGAATCAGATGTCTCATATGAAGAACCCGTTATTAAACAAATCCAAATTCATGGTGGATTCACTACTGAAATCAATGATATTGCAGATATTAATGAACTTGATTTCGAAAATACATCAAATGAAATGGATGGTTTAGAAGTCGATCTTCAAGAAGAAAGTGATTATTTAGAGATAGGAGTAGAAGAAATCGTCGTTACTAAATTAGATGATATGATTCAAGAAGAACAAGAAGACACTGATAATACTGAAATGAATGTTGAAACTACCTCTATTCAACCAATAGAAGTATATCGTAAGATGGAGATTGGAGAACTGCGCTCATTAGTGATTCAAAAGGGATACGCAACAGATACCAAAAAAATGAAGAAAAATGAATTGATTCGATTATTAACCCGTTCTTTTACGAAGTAAATATCATTTATTTATGCATAATATCTATAATATATTATATCTGTGATATATAATATATTCATTTTAAATGTCCTACCTTTCTTTAGCAGCAGCATACCCAGTAGATAGTGGTAATGATTTACTTATTCCTAGATCAACACTTGGTTATGGTACGAATACAGTTTATCCTGGATTCCCACCACTTATGTCGGATGGACGTGCAATCGTTGCATCGGACCAGCCAGAAGCCGTTTTAAATAATGCGCTTTTAAAAGAAGCCGGTATTCAATCGAATTGGGAATACCGTCAATACTTGACGAATCAAGCGAAAGATATTATGCGATATAATTATCGTGAATCGGCGAATGATGTTGGTTATTTTAAACGGTATCAAGATACACCTGATGGATATTCAGTACCTTATTCCTATCCATCGTTTATTAGTAACGATAAACCAGCAGGATATGTATCCAGTGATCTAAAATCAACCTATTTATCGCGCGAACAATTACAGGCACAAAAAGTCGCACCCGTTATTACCCAAGATGAATTATTAAGTTTTGGAAAATAAACAACTCTATTTAGAGCCTTGGAAAATATTCATTCTCTCTTTTATTTTATCTTCTTTATTTTTCTCTTGAATGATTTCTTTCTGAATATTATCTTTATATAAAAAACCTCCATCTTGCATTTTACAATAAAATGTATTCTCTTCTAATAGACGTCTATGATCAATCAATATATTATTATATCTATGAGATAATGTTTCATATATATATTTACAAAATTCTGTTATATTTTCAAACATTTTATTTTTATAATTAGGAGAGATATTTTTCATAAATAATCATATAAATAATAGAATCAAATATTATATCAAAATGACTCAACCTCAACAAATCATCAGTTTCGATATTGGTATTAAAAATATGGCGCTTTGTATGTTTTCTATGGATTCAAGTTCGAATGAAATAAAAAACAATCCATTCGAAATAACTGCTTGGTCAGTATTAAATTTAATGGATGAGCCGACTGAAATAACCGAAAAATGTACGCAAAATATTTCTATAAAATCTTCTAAAAAAACACCAAAAAATCCTAAAAAACAGAAGAAAATAGTTACAGTAGATAATGTTTTTTTATTAGATAATAGAGAGAATCCAGAAAATCAAATGAATCTATGTGGGAAAATGGCAAAATATAAGAAATCTCTACAAAATTCCGAATCTATATTTTTCTGTGAAAAATGCGCGAAAAAACAAACCGAATTTCTCCTTCCAAAAAAAATATATCAATCAACTTCTCTCAAAAAATTAAATATAGAAGACCTAGAAAAAATAATGGCAGAATTTTCAATAGAATGGAGATATTCAACAAAAACAGGAGAATCAAAAAAAACGAAAAAATCCTTTATCGATATATTAACCCCCTTTTTCCAAAATAAATGTTTAGAAACAGTGGTCGAACCGAAAAAGGTAGGTGCCGGGGATACCGACCTGATTACGATCGGTCGAAATATGATGCGAATTCTCGACCAAATCCCCAATATTTATGCAGTGGATATGGTGTTAATCGAGAACCAGATTTCGACGATTGCCACACGGATGAAAAGTGTCCAAGGGATGCTCGCACAGTATTTTATTATGCGTTGCCCCGGCGCAAAAATCGAATTTATTTCATCGAGTAATAAATTACGAGGACTTGTTTTGGAAAATAAAGAAATCCGAGAGAATATAGTAAACTCTGAAAAAACAGAAACTCAACAAAAACAGCATTATAAAAAACATAAAACGGATGGTGTTCAAATAACGAAAGAAATCCTTGGAAAAAATCCGTTTTTAGAATCCAAAATCCAAGTTCTCTCGGAATCTAAGAAAAAAGACGATTTAGCCGATGCATTTTTACAAGGAATTTGGTATTTAAGAAAAAATGAGAGAATCAAAATGGATGAGACATTTCAAATATCTCTTCTAGAATAA
>Ga0114971_10003767_pt1 | contig 10288 bp, 5 predicted proteins | sample M_140625_MF_Meta_FD_87320 | JGI IMG/M metagenome (GOLD analysis project Ga0114971, IMG submission 87320) | Freshwater microbial communities from Lake Montjoie, Canada to study carbon cycling - M_140625_MF_MetaG | ecosystem: Environmental > Aquatic > Freshwater > Lake | place: Lake Montjoie...
GTGGGGGAGGTGGTGGTGAAGGTGGTGGTGGTGGTGGTGGTGGCGATAATGTCAATAATTTTATATGGGAAAACTGGAAATGGGAATTTTATGATGATAGGAAAAAACGTTATGTTGATGATGAATTAACACTAGTGCAATATCTAGTTGGTTATTCTAATGATAGAACAAATTATATAATGTTAGCAGATGGATTAAATACATATCATCGATGGACTACACGTATATTTATAAATAATAATTGGTATGAGGCAGATATACCTCAACATATAAAATATTTTAATTTACATACAATAGATGATTTAAGAAAAATTAATCATGAAATGTCATATGAAGAAAAATATCCTTTACATATTTTTACAAATATTTCTAAAATAAAACCAATGTGTACAAATCCTCCATATGATTGGTATTGGAAGTTTATAAGAAATGTAATTGAACTCCCAGTAGAAAAACTGTGTATTCCAATTAAGAATTCACAAAAAGAATTAATAAATCATTTTAATTTTAATAAACGTACAAATTATCAGAATAATTTTGAACAATGGTTACGATGTGTTACTGATGCAGAACATTTAGGATTAATTCCAAGTGCAAATATATATATTGTAAATTTAACTACAGAACTAAAAAAGAAAGTAGGTGATATGAATTTTACAAGAGATACAGCATTCCCATGCTGTACTAACCATATATATGATGATCTTGAAAGAGAGTTAGTTTATTGTACACACACAGAACAACAAAGTTTACATTTTTTAAATAATAAAATGCCCAGATTTTCTTATACACTACCAAAGAGGTCACAAAAAACAAATGAATTTTCTGTTTGTAAATATTTTTGGTGTGTAAATGCTGAATGGTTAGATCCTATTTTGTTAAATAGTACTTATATTGAAAAAATATTAAAACAGCAATTAAATAATTTAAATTTATTTAATAAATATTCTACAAGACCAATAACAGAACCAGAACCTCAACCTATAAACATACTTGATTTACAATCTTTACGTGTAAATTTATTATTTAGAGATTTATTAACTAAAATAATAAATGGTGATACATATAAATATACGTGTGATTTTGCAATATTTGTAAAATATTTAAATCATACAATACTAAATGGTAGTAACAATCATGATCATAATTGTATTAATAATATATTACCTGCTGATGGTATACCTAATAATTATTTATATGGATTTAATATTAAAAATAATGGTAGCATACAGCTATTAGAAATAATTAAAGAGTTAGTTACTAATATTTTAAATATTAAAGCTATATGTCGTGAAGATTTATATAACCAAATAAAAAATCAAATAAAAAATCCAAATGCACTATTAAATGGTATATTAATTAGATTAACAAAAAATACAGAATTAAATAATGAGGGTATATCTAATAATGTTAATGATATAGAGATACATAATTATAAGCGTGATACTATATCAAAGCGTGATACTATATCAAATTGTTATCATTATGAAGATGTATTTGTAAATGAAAAATTACAAAATTATTTTCCAATAAAAATATTAGATGAACATGTAGGATATACATTTTGTAGTACAAATGATGATAGTAGAAAATATCGTAGACCAAAAATAGTAATTACTATTTCCAATAATATAAAAAATAATCTACCACAAAATATACTAAATTTATTGCAATTATTAAATCCACATCAAATTGATGGTGATAGAATAAAATACACTATTCCTGTTATAGAATGGTCTAATAAATGTTTTTCTGGACAAGTATGTGCTACTCAAAATGGTAACCAATGTAATAACTCTGATCATTTTGAAACATTTTATCATTTTGAAAATAATTTAAATGAACATTTAAATGTGGACAATAGATTAGAATTAGATATTAACAATTTATATATAAGTAAAAATTTATATATTTTATGTCATAGAGATAGTATTTTTAAACAATATATAGTAAATTCTAATACACTTCCTGTAAAATTATTGAAAAAAAAGAATGGAAGAACTGATGAAGAATGTTTAGAAACATTAATAGCAAAAAATGAATATAGTATTACAAAAATATTTAATGATGCTAATTTAAATTTTAAATATAATTATCTTCTAGATAATATAAATATATATCCATTAAATTTTAAGCAAGAATTTAATATTATAGATCCTATATTTATTTGAGAAAAATCAAAGATTGATGATCAAGGAGCTGGAACAAAGAGATCAAGGCGACCAAGGAGATCAAGGCGACCAAGGTGATCAATGAGCACAAGGTGATCAAGGCGATCAAGGAAATCAAGGTAACCAAGGAGATCAACATTAGCAATAAATTAATTTAATATCTGACAGTAGCAAACCCCTTTTATGATTCAATAATCTCTTTAATTAAATATATATGTTTATTGTCATTATCATTAATTATAATATAAAATATATGTTTCATTAAATGTAATAATGCATTTAATAATATTTGAAAAAATCTTTCATCTACTTTAATAATACTTTGAATAAATGCAGTATATATTTTTGTAAATATTACAGAATTTTCATTTGGCTCACGTTCTAAAAAATATTTTAATATTTTTATTAAATTTATTTTTGATGATTTATTTAAAGTTGTATCACTCCATGCCCATTTAATATAAATATTTGCATCATTATCTTCAATTGGAATAATTTTTCCAATATATGATGCACGTAAAATAGTTTTATTAGGGATTTTTAGTTTTATAATATAATATGGATCTAAATCTGATGTTGGTTTTTCAATATCAATATTTTGTTCTATAATTTTATTAATAAGTAATTTATATTTTTGTTCTAAATACTCACTTTTAATAATTGCATTTGCAATAAAATCGTCAGTAAATAAATTTTTGTTATCCATACTATAAATAATAAAAATTTATTTTTTTTTAAATTGTGGTTTTTTATCAACAATATTAAATATTTGTGGTTCTTCTCTTCTAATTACTATTTTATTAGATGACTTATTTAATATTTGTTCTAAACTCAGTACATTTTGAGCATTAAATTCTCTTTGTAGTACTTCTTTTTTACCTCCTTCATATATAGGTGGAAAACCTCCGTTGTGATTCATATATATACATTATATTTAATTTATTGTATAAATTACATAATATTTATTAATAATATCATTATATAAATCATATTTAATTGTAATTACATTAGAACTATTTGTATTATATTCAAATATTTTTTCATCATATTGATTTAATACTGATATTTTATAATTTAAGATATCTGATAATATATATATTTCATATTTATACATACGATCTAATGGATCTTGTGATACTAATTTTTCTTTTAATTGTGGTATATATTTAATATTAAATTTATTATATAATTTATTTAAATTTTCTTCATCTAATATCCATTCAATAATTTTACCTTTAAACAAATTAATTATATCTACTTGTAATGTACTATCATATCCTAAATTTCTATATTCTACTTCAAGTAATGGATTTTTTATCCAATATAAACCATTTATTATACTTCTATAAAATCCATCATCTTTTTTAACTAATTGCTCAATTTTATTACCAAATATTTTAGGTGGATATAATTCAGTCTCCGCATTTATTTTTACCAATTTTTTCTTACCAATAATTGGTATATTATTTTCACCGTATATTTCTTTCAATATATTATCTATTGTTAAATTACTAGATTTTAATATTTTTTCATTTGGTTTAGTTGAAAATAAATCATAATTATATATATCATCTACACTATAAGGATATCTTTTTAATATTTCTTGTCTTTTAATAATATTATATACAATTTCATTACTTAATCTTTTAATATATGTTATTAAAATATCTTCTGTTACTTGTAATTGACATGTTTTACTATTGTTTGATTTTCCACAATGAACATGGGAACACATCTTATCTAATTTACATAATTGCCTAAAATTTGTAATCTTGTAATTATCTAATTTTGGTATTTTTGGTATAAAATTAATAAGATTATATTGTTTAATTATTTTAAATATATATTCTTTTACAGTTGTTACATTCATTTCACTACATAATATATCTAATTCTGTTTGTAATTTTAGATTGTTTGAAATTAATTCACTTAATTCTAATTTAAATCTTGTATATCCTTCCTCAATATATTCTACCTTATTTACTTTTAATATTCTATCATCTATAATTATATTTTCAGATCCTTTTAATATTTCACGATCTATAATATCATCTTCTTTACGAGTAACTTTCATTATATTTTTAATTTTATACTCTTTTGCAAATTTATCTATTTCAAAATCATCCATACGATTTACTATAATTGGTAATATAATATTTTCTTGAATATATAATCCAGTTACAATATATTTATCTCTAATTTTTTGACTATATGTTATTCCCTTTACTTTAATATCTAAATCTTTTAACTTATTTACAAAATTAATACTAGTATTTATAGTATTAATATAATCCAAATAATTTTTATATATTGGAATTTTATTAATACACCCAGATGGTTGAACTGGAAATAAAAAATTATTTTTACTAGTGTCAATTGTTAATATTAAAAATCTACATTTATATCTTGAATCAATTATCTGACCTATTATATTATATGATGAATCTAATTTATTTTTTATTTCTCTTGCAGTATAAAATATATTTGATGTTAATTTTGTATTTTGTAAACAATTTAATGTATAATACTTATTAATTCTATTTATTATATTATGTTCATCTGTATTATATTCATATAACTTAATTACATTTATATACTTTTCTTTTTTACTTGAATCTTTTTGTAAATTAAATACAGGAAAATATATGTTATCATCTTTCAATAAAATTATATTTTTTTTTGTTAAATAATCTTGATAATTTTCTATATTTTTACATAATAAAATATAATCATTATATTTAATCCATTGATTTGTATCACTATCTATACGTTTAGATATTCTTTTTTCAAATATATATGTATTAATATTATAATAATAACATATTAAATCATCTATAAATTCATGCGTAACATCATATCCATTATAAATATATTGTTTTAATAATTCTATATCACCAAATCTTAATTTGATTTCACCATTCATTAAACATGTAAATAATATATCGTCTATTTTTGAAAAAATATTATCTAATATTTCTTGATATTCAATTTCTAATACCGATGCGATTGCACTAATATATGGTATTTTTTGATTTCCAATACCATATTTAAAAAAATATCCAGATTTAGATTGTATTAAATAATGATTTTTAATTATTTTATCATTTGCTACGTTATTGTTATTTGCTAATTTATTAAAAAATATTTCCATATATTCAGGTAAAAAAGAATATTTACCCTCATGTACCTTATTTGTCTCTTGTAATATATATATTTTATCTAATTTTATATTTTTTATATTTAAATCATTTTCCATTAATCCATTATTTGCACATTTATCATTTATTTTCTTCTTATTAATATTTTTTGTATTAAATGAATCATTTTTAAAACAACATGGCATACATAATCCAGATGGATGTTTACTTTTTGTTAAATATCCAATATATGAATATTTTTTATTGGTTTCTATATCACATGTATAATATATATTTTTATTTTCAGATGGTATTTTAATTGTTCTTAATGTAACTTCCTTATTATTAATTTTAACTTTTTTTTCATAATTCTTTGTTTCTGGATTATAATTATATCCACTAGCTAATAATTCAACTTCAGATGTATGTAGTGTTGGTTGTCTTTTTTTATTACCACTATTTTGACAATTTCTTGACCAATGACTTTGACCTTTATCTGGTCTAAATCCTAAATGATCTTTATCAAATTTTGTCATTTTTTTTATTGTTTTAACATCTTCTGTTATTTCAGATATTACTTCAATCATATTTCTTCTTTTTGCAATATTATTTAATGATTTTAATACATCTAACATATATCTCCTATCTGGATTTTTATGATGATATACATCTACATATAAATATAATATTATATTTATTAATTTTAATATTTGATTTAATTGCAATTGTGATCTAGCTCCAGATATTCTTATTTTATAATTATCTGATATTTTTCCTTGAATATCTACTTCAACACCTATCGGTTTTGTTTTAGGAATATTTTCAAATTTTTTTAATATATTTCTTGATTTTTTCAAAAATGGATATTTGTCTCTAGTTTCTCTAATTTTTTGTAAACTGATTTCATCTGTCAAATTAAATTGACTACTAATTTCTTTAACTATACCCTTTTCATCATATTCATAATTTTTTAAGAAATATCTTATTCTTTGTTCTATATTCATTTCACGATAATAATTTGATACTCTTTTATATCTTAAATATGTACCATACTTACTTAATTCATTTGTACTATGTTTATTTTTACTTTCTCTTTTTCTAGGACTTACCACAACTGATATATATGGAAAAAATAATCTGCAAAAATCAGATAAATCATTATGATTTATTATATATGATGTTATTTCTTTTTTATTTTTATCTGATATGGGTGCTTTTCTTGGTAATTGAAAACTTTGAATATTATTAATAAATGCAAATTTAAAATCAACATCTTTTGGTACATATATTTTAAAAAAATCATTTTCATCATTTATTTTTATAATTAAATCTTGGATATATTTAAATGTATTCGTAATATCTTCAAATGTAGCACCATCTTCTTCTTTCCATTGAGTTTTATATTCTAATCTCCCATATTCATTTAATTTAACTGAAATATATTTATTATATGATCCACCTTTAATATCTACTTTTACTTTAAAACTAATACCAAATGGATTTGATTCTAACCATTTTGATTGAATTGATTCACGATCATGTTCTGGAGATATTGTTCTAAATTTATGCCATCCTGCTGCATCAGGAGGTTGATATTGAATATATGGATATTTTTCTGATAAAATATAATTTTCAAATATACGATGTAAATTAAATTTAAGTATACTTGATACTGCAATATTACTATCTAAATTTATTTCTTTGTTATTTATATTTGTGATATATAATGGAACATGGATTGTTGTTTGTGTTATAAAATTATTTTTATAATAATTTGCATAATTATCTTTATACTGCATTTCTTCTTCTATATATCCCATAACTTTATTTTCTAACGATAAATCATTATTTATCGTTGTAATTGATTGATTAATTTTTTTATATTCAACATCTCTATTTTTATTTAAATAATCTATTATTTGTGGCAAATCTATTACAGATTCTGTAAAATATATTTTTACATAATAATCTTTAATATTTGCTAATATTTCTGGTGATGGATTATAATTTAATCCTAATTCAGAATATATATCTGTAAAATATATTTCATTATTATTTAAATAATCACTATATTCATTTAAAATCATATGATTATTATCTTCGGTATGAATTCTTGATCCATATCTATTCATTCCATCTTTAATTGTACCAATATTACCTTTTAATATTTCATAATCATGAAAATTTTCTAATGGTACTACATCAATTGGTAATAAATTATTTTGTTTTAACCAATTTCTACCTAACATAATATTATCATGAACTTCTGACGATGTTGTACCATTATAATTAATATATGTATACCCTATCCATGTATATATTCTAGATGGTATAAAATATGGCATAGATGATTCATATGCTTTATTTTTTTCGATAGTAACACATATCTTTTTTTTAATATTTAAAATAGTATCATCTGGATAAATAAATTGAGAATATATTATTTTCTTTTCAATGATATCTGATGTTTCACTATTATAATTATTATTCATATTACTTGTATCAAATTCAATATTATAATCTTTTCTTGCTTTTATACGATTTGCATCTTCTTCTAATATTTTATTTAATTGATTTTTTGTTTTTTCTGCATCTTTATCTATACTTTCATTAATTAAATGCATTTGTTCTAATTCATTTGCATCAAATTCTTCTCCAATATTATCTTGGACTATTTCTGTATTATTAATTTCTACATTTTCATCTTCACTTAATTCTGTATCTAATTCAGTATCTGATACATCTGATTCACTATCTGAATCATCATCTAATTTATTCTCTACTTTTATATTACCACCAATTAAATTAAAATTTGATTGTTTCTCATCATCTACTTGTTTTTTTAATCTTTCTATTTTAATTTTACTTGAATAAGAATATACTATATTATTTTTTTTTATTGTTTTAAAATGTTTATTAATCCATTCTTCTCCCATTTTTTTTATTAAATTATTTTGTTTTGTTTTTTCAGCATTACTATTAATTATTTTTTTACATTTATTAATATGATCATTTAAAAAAAAATTTTCATACCAATATATATCATAATAATTCTCTAATTCTTGAATATTATCAATAGATAATTCTAATAATGTATCAAATAATGATAAATTTACAATTTTTGATATAATTTTTTTTATAGAAGATGGTATATTTCCTAAAAATATATAATAAAAATATTGAAACTTACGATTAGTATTTCTATATTTATATATTATTTTGAAAGGTTTAAACATTGCACATTGTAAATCTTTACTCATGAATATAATTTAGAATTAATAATTTGTAAAATTTATATATTTAACAAATTATAATATGCTCGAATAAAAGTTAATAGTACTTTTTTATGTAATTTATAAACCAATATGAATGAACTATTAATGTGCATATACTAAAAATAAATATGTCATTATGAAAATTATATGTTATATATAAAATAAAAATATTATATAATATTCTAAAAATAAAAAATAATAAACCAAATAATTTATAATTTTTATATATCTTAATATATCTTAAATTTAATAATACAGTTGGAATTTCATATGGCATACCAAGAATAAATATATGAATTTTATTATAATAATTTCCATATAAAAATAGTAAAATATATGTTATATGATGTGTATATGATGTTAATATATTATTATTAAGTATATTTTGATAGTATTGTATTCCAATTGATAAATCTGATATAAAATAACTTATAGATAAATTATATATAAATTTACTAATTACTATATTAATTTGATTTTGTAATAAATAATTATTATATAGTAAATAAAATGTATATGGTGATATTAATGAAGTAATTATACTATATACTAATGACAATATATGTGCATTTCTCATATTATCATGATTAATTAATGATAAGTTAAATATATATAATAATGGAAAATATATAATTCTCCATAGTCTACATAATACTAAAATTGGATGAAAAATATAACTACTAATATTAGTTATCATCTTAATATTTAATTATAATTTTTATGATTATATTTTTAAGTTAAAAATTATAATTTAATACATTTGTATTAATTTCAATACCACAATACTCTTCAGGTTTATTATTATAATCAATAAATTCATACATTTGATTATCTTTAGCAGATTCTAATAAATATTTATTTAGTTCAAAAAATAATTTAGTATGTCCAACTTCAGGACATCCAATATGTGCAATTTCATGTACAGCTACGTATAATATTTTATTATAATCATAAAATTCAAATGTCTTTTTATTTCTTAAACAAAATACTAGCTCTTCTCCTTTATTTACACTATAACTTGTGTATGGACTATCTTTTTCTACTTCTCTAATATATACTGTATTTAATCTATCTACAATTACTTTAATATAATTTATATATTCTTGATTATTTTCTTTAATAGCTCGCTCTAATCCTTTTTGTGCAACTTTTACTAAATCCTTTTTTAATTGAATTAAAATATCTACTGCTTTCATTTTATCTGTATGTTCTTGAACCATATAAATTTGTCCATTAAATTCAGCTGTTACTAAACCAGCATTTTTTATTGAATATATTAAATATAAAATTAATAATACTAATAAAAATACTATAATTTGTTGCATCATATAATAAATTTAGTTTTTTTTATTAATTAATTATTTTAAAATTTATTTTCTAGATAAAATATATTATGGGAAATAGCGAATCTAAAGCTCCTGAGCCTCCCGCACTTTCAATAAATAATAATGAAATATTAGTATCATCACCAGCTGGTCCTGATGCAAATAGAGATTATAATGCTGTAAGTGGCAATACTGAACCTATGGTATATACTGAACAATTAGTAGGGGAAGCTAATTCTGAATCAAACCAAGAAGGTGGTGTATTTGATTTATCATCTATATATAATAAATTATCAAAGTTAATTAATAATGAAACAGAAATGTCTGGCGGATTATCTAATAATAATATAGATAGTCATTTATCTAAACTTAAAGAATTA
>Ga0114971_10003774_pt1 | contig 10283 bp, 11 predicted proteins | sample M_140625_MF_Meta_FD_87320 | JGI IMG/M metagenome (GOLD analysis project Ga0114971, IMG submission 87320) | Freshwater microbial communities from Lake Montjoie, Canada to study carbon cycling - M_140625_MF_MetaG | ecosystem: Environmental > Aquatic > Freshwater > Lake | place: Lake Montjoie...
CAGGTTGTGATGAGGAGGACATAAGTTGTCGAACGGGATAGCTTGCCTAATCTGGCTATCACCAAGACAACCAGAGCCATTGCGATTTTAATAACAGCAATGCCCAGAGCAACGCGCCACATACTCGTCCAGCTCAGATTACTTTCCGAGAGGCGAACAAGGAGAAATGCAGGTACGAGGACACGGATTTGTAGGGTTGCAAGGGGTTTGATATCGATTGGTGTGCGCCACTGTACGATTGCACCGCAAATGACCAATAAGAAGATCGGTCCCAAAACTACGTAGAGAATATCAAGCGGGCTCAATGGTTATCTAGTTCACTCTCTAATGCAAACGAAAGCTGAGCAATTGCTGCAAGTGCCGCAGTCTCTGTTCGGAGAATACGTGGTCCAAGGGAGATTGCCGTGCCTTCGTTACTCCGACATGTAGCGATTTCGGCTGGAGATAAACCACCTTCTGGGCCAACAATCAGTGCAATTCCTCGGCTGGTTGTCATCACAGATTTCACAACGGATCTAAGAGGGGTATCGGCTTCTTCATGTAGCACAAGCAGCGGTAACTGTACGTGCTTGATCACAGCCTTCAAATTCGAATGCCAGGAAATTGGAGGAAGGATTGCTCGTCCGCTTTGTTCTGCTGAAGACCTTATGATGCTGTTCCACCGTTCAAGGCGTTTGTTGACCTTATCTGTGGTCTCAAGCTTTGCAACACTTCTGTCTCCGGCAAACACAAGAAAGGCTGCGGCACCAAGCTCAGTCCCATGCTGAAGAACCTGTTCAATTCGTTCTGGAGACTTTGGTAACGCCTGACAGACCACGATATCAATGGGGAGTTCCGTCTGAATATCAGCCATTCCCGTAACACGGGCTAGACCTGTTCCATGCGTCCAGTCATCTATGACGGCAAACGCGCTGGACCCCATGCCGTTATTCAGCACAAATGTCTCTCCGGTGCGCAGTCGCCTAACGCGAAAGGCGTGGTGACATACATCTGCCGGAACACTCACCACTTCGGCGTTGAGTTGGAGGCCTGGAACAAGGAAGCGCATCATTATCTGTGACACCGCCTGGAGAGCTTTGCAACTAGTGCCTCAGTTACAATTTGTTGATTTCCGTTACGCTGAACAGAATGCGCCGCCTGCATCGATAACGCAACACAGTCCATCAAGGCATCTACAGAATCCGTTGCAGAGCTAAGTTGTGTACCGAATGCATCTGCGACAGCTTGAATCCCTTTCGTAACTGTTTGGCGAGTACTCGCATCCGGGGATGACTTTGGGACAATATTTTTTAATGTCTCAGCATGAATATAGATTTGATTTCTACTGCCTTGTAGGAAATTAGAAACCCATGCATTAGCGCGATCTCGGATTAACGATACATCGGTATCATCCTTTGCCCGAATTGCCCGGCCAGGACATCCGGCAGAACTCTTTGCAAGTTCCGCGGCAAGCAATGGATCCATGTTGTGGTCTGTTTGCAACATCGTGGCAATAAGTTGTGTCGGCAGCGGAGGAATTGGAACAGAAAAACACCGACTCGCAATGGTTGGTAGAACGGCTGATTGGCTTGTGGTGCACAGGAAAAACTGGACATATGACGGCGGCTCTTCGAGAACTTTAAGAATGGAGTTTGCTGACTCGTCATTAAAGGTGTGAGCGGCAGTGATGATAACGATCCGGCAGTTACCGAGAACAGGGCGGTAGGAAAGCGAATCCAGTGCGCCAGGAGCATGTCCAGTTCTGGTCCAGAGCTGCCAAATTTTTGTTAAATCGCCATCCGGCTCAATAATGGCAACTTCAGGATGTTCGTTTGTTTGAATACGGAGGCAGGAAATACACTGTCCGCAGGCAGCTCCATCAGTTTGATTCTTACACAATAGGTACTTGGAAAGGTGCAGAGCCAGAGTCGTTTTTCCGACTCCGGACGGTCCTGTGATGAGTACCGATTGAGGAAGCTCCTGTCTATCGATGAACCGATTGAGCATCGAGACTGTTTTATTGTTACCGTAAAATGTCATTCAAACCGAGCTCCAACTATGCTCAAAAGGTCTCAAAGCGTTCGATCGGCATCACGAACGCCACAGCACCACCGACTTCGACTTCAACGGGCGAAGGGAGTATTGTCCCCGCCGGACCAGCATCCGGTGGCAAAACACTCACATACTGCTTTCGTTTCCGTGTGCAATCTCTAAGAAGGCCAAAAACGCGATTCACATCAGGGTCTGCACATCCGATGAGGAGTGTTACATTGCCTTCCTTGAGGAATCCGCCAGATGAGCCAAGGCGCGTGAATTGGAAGCCTTCACGAAGAAGGGCATCTGATATTTTGGTTCGATCTCTATCGTGAACGACTGCGATTACGAGTTTCATAATCACCTCTTCCAGCTACCTGCGGCTTGCGAGGGCCTGCAGTAGCCGTGGATCGCGCTACATCTCCACCGCGAGCACTTGTGTTGTTACCACTCAGCTTTGTTGCCGTGTCCTGTAGGATCGAACCGACTTCAGTGCGATCTAGGAAACGCCATTCGCCTGAGCGTAGATCTCCAAGATCAATTGGACCAACCTTCACACGCACAAGGCGTTCTACTGGATGTCCAACGGTGTCCATCATTCGGCGAATCTGGCGATTGCGTCCTTCATGAAGAACCATTTCAATCACAGTTGGGCGCCGGCGAATAACGGTTACTTCGGCTGGAGCCGTTGGCCGCGAATCGTCATCTAGAGTTAAGCCATTCGCAAGTCTACGAAGTGTCGTAGCTTCAGGACCCCCAAAGACGGTCACATGATAGGTTTTTCCAAGACTTTGGCTTGGATGCGTAACTTTGTGTACGAAGTCACCATCATTCGATAGGAGAATCAGGCCTTCGCTGTCCATATCCAAGCGACCACACGGGACCAGGCGGGCATTCGGAATGTCGACAAGGTCGATGACCGTTGTTTCTGCATACCTGTCGTATACGGTTGAAATTACACCAGCAGGCTTGTTTAGCGCGATGTAGTAAAGCTTTGGCTTACGCGAAATCTGCCTATTGTCTACCAGGATCACGTCATCGTCTGAAACGGTTGAACCAAGTTGGATAACAAGCTTTCCGTTGACTTTTACACGGCCTGATGTAATTAGGACTTCAGCATTTCGCCGCGAACTAACGCCTGCTGCTGCCAATGCTTTTTGGAGACGTTCTCCGCGAGATTCTTCTTCCACGTTGCCATGCTACCAGCATGAGGCAGATACTGCCCCCGAACCAGCCCATCGGCCCAAAAACGTTGCCCGTAGCTCTTGTTTCGGAATCACTTATCAACTTGCACTGACCGATAACGATTCCGCTCTCAATAAGATCAAGGCTTGCAACCACGTCACCTTTTTTGACATCGGTCAGTCCATCTAACACGGTGATTCGTTCTTCAAATGACTTCGGAGATGCCAACTTGTCAACGGAACGTTGAATCGTTTCCGATGTGTGTGCGGAGACTTTACGACCGTCTGGCATTGTGACGAATCGTTGCGAGTTGCTTGGTACACATATTTGTCGTTCAAATCGTCTGAAGGCCCATGACAAAATGGGGATGGTTTCCTTACAAGCAGACTCTGGTGCTCCCATCACAACGGATATCAACCGTCGCCCATCCCGTGTTGCAGAACCAACAAAGCAGTTTCCTGCCGGCCGCGTATAGCCAGTTTTAATTCCATCGGCACCCATAAAACGGTCATAATAAAGCGATTTAGCACGAGATGTGACCTTTATGGCCGGTCTCGTTGATGAATGAATAACGGCACTGGGCTTTTCTACCATCTTGGCAAATCGAGGATTCTTCAATGCGTCAATTGCAATTCGTCCAAGATCGATCGCGGTTGTGTAGTGATCTGGATGATGCAGTCCATGCGGATTGACGAAATGTGATTGTGTTGCACCTGCCTTCATCGCACGATCATTCATCCTGGCTGCAAACTTTGATGTAGAACCATCCACGTGTTCAGCAATAACTACACCGGCATCATTTGCACTTTTTAGGAGAAAACCACGCAACAATTCTTCAGCCACAAAGGATTCATTGAATTTTATGTTGAGGCTGCTCTCACCAACCGATCCAATCTCCTTGTTTGTACAGCGGACGATGGCATCCGCTGGCGTCGCTTCAGCAAAGAGAAGGCCCGTTAGAATCTTTGTCGTACTTGCCGGATAGCATCTTCTATTTCCGTTTACTTGCCAAAGGAGTTGACCGGTAGTTGCATCGAAGACCGCCACACTCTTACTGACTGTCCGAGGATATTGTCTAAGGTCCTGTGGGTTGTAGCTTGCTGTGAGAGGTCTGCGACGGCTCTGTCGTTGCTTTGCAACCGCAGCCGGTGATATCGCAGTTAGCAGCGCGATGAATGCAAGTAACGTTAGTGTGCTAGATCTCATAAATCCAATCCACCCGCTTTGATTACAGCTGTTTCCGTTGCAGCTGCAGCCTCAGCATCCGGGTCATCTGGTAGCTGAGGAAGCGCATCGATTGAAGCTAACCCAAAGTAGTGAAGAAAGGTATCGCTAGTTCCGTACAAGATTGGGCGTCCTGGTGTTTGACGTCTTCCAACATCGGAAACGAGCTCCCGCTCAATAAGTGTTTTTAGGACGCCATCAGATGACACACCTCGAATCGCTTCGATATCTGCACTTGTACAAGGCTGTCGATAGGCAATAATGGTTACCACTTCAAGCGCAGCCTTCGACAATCTATTTGCATTTGGTGCGAGTAGCTTACCTACAATAGGTGCATATTCCGGTTTCGTGGTCATCTGCCAACCATTGGCAACTTCGATACATTGTAAGCCGCCATCTGATGATTCGTAGCGTTGCTGAAGCTCTTTCAAAGCAGACAATACTGCAGCGTCATCCCAGTCTGTAGCCTTCACGAGGTCCTTTACTGTAAGAGGATCTCCGGAAACAAAGAGGAGAGATTCAACCATCCCAAGGAGACTACGCATCAGCTGCCTCATCTGCTTCAATTGACCAGTCAATCCTGAGTGGTTCCGGAATGAAAAATGCGCGGATATCTCCGCAGAAATCATCCTGTGCAACAGTAATCGATCCAGAGCGTAACAGCTCGAGAAGGCTAAGAAAAACCATGATAACACCAAGCAACCCGTTTCCAGCCTCTGTAATCATTTCGAGCAAGTCGACGCCTGTTTCTCCCGCTTCGGTAATCCTCGTTAGGAGAATACGCATCGTCAATCTGACGGTCAGGCGATGTCTCCGGACACTGGTTACTTGGCGTTCACCGGCACCCATTGCATCGAGAATACGTTGCATCGCAGCCACAAGTTGGTCCGCACTCAGCTCCCCATACTGAGGGGGGATACGGAATTCTGGAGAAAGTGGAGACTGAGCTCTCGCAAAGACATTTCGACGCTCACCCTCAACTGTCTGCATCCATTCAGACAGTTCTTGGTATTTGGAGTATTCGAGTAGGCGCTGTACAAGCTCCATACGTGGATCAGGTCCGTTTGTATCATCGTCGAATGGCGGATCAGACGGAACCTTTGGCAGCAACATTCTCGACTTAATTTCGATGAGCGTTGCAGCCATCACCAGAAACTCGCCCGCAACGTGTAGGTTCAGCTCATCGTATGAATGGAGAACGGTGAGATACTTGTCGCATAACTCCGAGATTGGAAGGTTAAAAATATCCATTCGACCATCGCGAACCAAGTGGAGCAAGAGATCGAGTGGACCTTCGAAGGTGGCAAGCGTAATGGATGGAAGTGTCAGTGATGGCCGACCCATAGTAGGAAGAACACCCTGCACCACCTCTGCCGTATGCATGGTGTATCTTATCGACTATGTTTTGTAGCAGGCAACGCTATAGAGATATCAGGCCCTACTGGTTGAGAATTTTTGCAAAGTCAGCCATTATCTGAGCGGCTGATAGGACGCTCACGATTTCCGAAATGTTGGCATTTGCGTAGCGTTCCGGGACATCCAAGTCGCCACCAGTCGATAATCTGCGGCGAAATGCGCAAGGCCAATCACCGCGAAGGGTTGTATCGAGTATTACTGAGTCGTGTTCCGCATCAATCAATAGCGTTCGATCGGAATCTGAGTTGTTTGCTTCGTCGCAAACACAGAAACGCGTCCCGATCATGACCGCGGAAGCTGCATTTGGGACAAGTTGTCCTGCACGTGACGGTGTATTGATACCACCAGCAGCAACGACGGGACACTCCGTACGACTACCAATCAGTGACAGGAGGTCGTCGAGCCGGTGGGGAGACCGAACATGGCCACCGGCTTCCAACCCTTGCGCAATAATGAAATCAGCATCACGGCTGAGAGCATCCGAGAGTTGTTCATCCGTTCCAATTTGCCATCCAACTTTGATTCCATGTGCCTGAAGACGGTGAATAAGTCGAGGGCCATTCCACCAGAAAACCATCGCCAATTGGACTTCATATTCCAGAAGGACGTCGATGTTTTCATCCCGTTCCCATTCACCCGTAAACGAAACCATGATTGGACCATCGGTAAGTAACCGTATTTGCTGTAATCGCTCTCTTGTTTGCTCCGGCTTAAAGCGGTGGAGAGGGAGCGTGCCGATTGCTCCTGCGTTCGTTACGGTAGCAATGAGTTCATTTGATGCAAGGTGTGCGAGAGGTGCCAAGATAAGTGGAGTCTTGCACCCGAGCACGTCAGCTGCGAACCTGTTCATTGAATCAACTCCAACATCCGCATTGTTCCGCGGCCAACCGTCAATTCGATTAGAAAGCGACCATTCGGACGAGGAGTCAGCGTCGATGACTTACCAGTGTCGGTGTCGGTGACCTGGATGGACTTGTACGGCGAAAGTGAGTCTGGTAGGGCAAGCGTCGTCGATTGGTTGGATGAACCCGGATTGTAAGCGACCAGCATCATCCGGGCAGGGTGTGCTTCATGTGTATGGATGATTGCATCAATATGACGGCCATCTGGGCGGCGAATGTGGGTGATATCGCCTTCAAGGAGTGTCCTGTACTTTTTGTACTTGTTCACTGTTTTGATGACCATCGCCTTGGTCTCTGGCCCATCATAAAGACGTGGTCCACGGTAGCAAGCCTGAACTCCATAGCCAAGGCAGTTATCTAGATGACGCTTGTAGTCATCTAGATGCTCACGTAATGGTTCGATGGTCGCATCCGCGCCGCCGCCATGGTACTGAACGAGAGGAACAAACATCCAACCCATGGATGGCAACTTTTCCCAAGTACCATCAAACATATTCTGACGCGCATGAATGTGTTGGAGCGACCTTGGCAGAGACCAGTTGGTCTCACGGTAGCCCATTCCAACTTTATTTGAACCGCACAGAAAGTAGGTGTCTGGAACATTCAAGTAGATTCCGTTTCTGCGACACCACATATAAAGGTCTCTGATCAGTTCAAACTGTCTCCACTGAGAATCCAGTTTGCCGCGATGCCCAGGATGCTTTGTTGACGCACAAACATCCCCAGGATAACTTCCATCATGTTCAAGCAGGTCAAATCCTGTCTCTTTCAGGAACTGCTTAATGCGCTTGAAGTAGTCCAGCCCCCAGCTTGAACAGAGGCATGGGGAGTTACCGAAGATGGTGCCGCCAGGTTTACCTGTTTCAGGGTTAATGACATCGTGTTCAGGAGAGACGCTGCGGCTAGCAAGCAAGCTATAGCCACCGATGCGAATCCGTTTACTATGGGCATAGTCTGCAAATGCTTTAAACTTTTGGATGTTTTGAACACTTGTATCTTCCATATTCAGACCAGACCCGAACGAAAAGATCACCATTTCAAATCCGCACTCAGCACATTGGTTGATAGCTGTACGCACGGTCTCATCGGCTGTCGATGTGAGGTGGAGCATGAGTGGGTTGTCATGCGTCCAAGGGGCTAGCCCTTTCCATGTTTGCCGGATGTCTTTTCCGCGTAGCTCACGTTCTGTCGAAGCATGACAAACCAGTATTGCTCTTGGCGAGACAAATGTCTCGTTTGGAGACAGATCAACATCAGGTCCATTTGGTAAAGCGCAAACGAGTTTACATGGGGTCTTAAGCTCGTAATTGACCTGCGATGTAAACGTCTCATCGGTTGTCCACTGAGCGATTTGATTCGCCGAAGAAATGGTCATTCCGTGGAACATAAAATCCGATAATACTGTGATGGATTGGCGTTCCCATTGAATGGTAGGGTCAACGACAGAATCGGGTTCGACGGTAGAAAGTTCTTCAAATACAATGTGATTCAGGTGCACCGTTGACGTCGTCGGATTGATGACTTCAATCTGCTTTTCCACGACGGGAAGATCATCAAAGACGGTGTGACGGACAAGAACACGGATCCCTTTAGCCTTACCACGTGTGATCTCGAATGTTCCGATTAGCGAGATTCCCCGATTTGCAGGCGCGGTCGGAGACTGAATTGGGTGTTTATAAGGCTCGGTTCGGACACCAAGAAAGATTGCATCATCAGTGGGGGGATGCAGCTTCGAAATGTCACTGTCCAACACAAAAGCTAGATCCTGTTGACCGGCTGCGCCACCAATAGAATAAGGTTGCCCGTTTAGAGTGACGAGACACTCACGAGATGTCGCTCGAACGAGTTCTGTTTCCTGTCCAGAGGAGGCGTGTCGAATGACAGAGAGCGTTGCCATCGTCTGATGACATAAAATCTCACGGGCAATGACGCCGTTGGACAAGGTGAAGAAGATCGCACCATCGCGACGTTCATGAGTGATTCGTGCAGTATTCATGGTGTGGTCCGGATATGAAAAGACCGGGGTTGCCAAATCAAGGGAACCCCGGTCAATGCGATTACCGTTTACTGACGCTCGTCAATCGGAACAAACTTGTAATCTCGTGGTCCAACATAAATCGATGCTGGTCGAATCAAGCGTGCATCTTCGATTTGATCGAGCATGTGTGCGGTCCAGCCGCTTGTACGTCCGATCGCAAAGATTGGTGTAAACAGCTCACTTGGAACTCCAACCGCATGCAATATAAGCGCAGCAAACAACTCTACATTTGCATAGAGGTCGCGACCTGGTTTCAGCTCTGCAAGAACCTTGACAGTGGTGTCTTCGACGGCTTTTGTTAGTCGTAGTAAGTGGTCATCACCGGTGAGAGCTGCCATCCGTTCCGCAGCAGAGGACAACAACGCTGCGCGTGGGTCACGCACTTTGTATACGCGATGCCCAAAGCCCATAATGCGCCGTCCGCTGAGCATTTCGTTACGGATAAATGCATCCGCATTTTCTGGCTCGCCGATTTCCTGGAGCATTTTCAGGACAGGACCTGGGACGCCGCCATGCTTGGATCCCTTGAGTGCTCCGATTGCTCCAGTGAGTGCTGAAACCATATCAGAGTCAGTGCTCAAGATGACCCGACCGGTGAAAGTAGATGCATTCAATCCGTGTTCGGCAACCGCAACGAGATAGGCATTCAATGCATCCACACGTGGCTGGGATGGATCTTCGCCTTCAAGCATGTACAGAAAGCCTGCGGCGAGGTTGTGTTCAGGCTTCGGATGAACAATGTCCAGACCTTGGCTAAGGCGATAAGCATGTGCAACGATCGCTGGCATTTGAGCCTGTAAACGGGCTGCACGATGCTTGTTGACATCGAGGTCAAGCGAACCAAGCGTGTCATCGTCAATCGACAGCATCGATGCTCCAATACGTACGATGTCCATACCGGTTGCTTTGTCACCGATGGTCTTCAAGCACGTCACCACCTCGTCTGGTAGCTCACGCGCGGTCGACATCGTTTGGAGCAGTATGTCGAGCTCAGATTGGTTTGGGAGCTTACCGTGCCACAGAAGATAGGCGACCTCTTCGAAAATCACATTGCCAGATAGCTCGCTGATGTCATAGCCGCGCAGCGTCAGTTTGCCGTTTTGGCCATCCACTTCGGCGATATTGGTCGCTGCGGCAACAATGCCCTCAAGTCCACGCGCCACTTGTGGCTGATTTGTTTCGGTCGTACTCATTCGGACAGGTCTTCCTTAATGAAAAATCTAAGGTGTTTTGGCAACGCCCAATGCGGCCACATCGCCACGTGATTCTAACGTAAACACAGGAACGAATTCAATAGCAACGAAGTCTGCATTGGTTAGGACTGTCTGCATTTGTTTGGTAGAGTACAAAAATGCAACGTGATAACGCGTCTGGACAAGAGCTTAGGGGCTTGACGCTCGCTATTGATCGTAGTGTTTCGTTTACGCACGTTCCGGGGGATGTCCATCAGCGCTATGCGCGCTGTTCGCACCCGACTGCGCTTGCGCTCGAGCGTGATATCGCAG
>Ga0114971_10003776_pt1 | contig 10282 bp, 6 predicted proteins | sample M_140625_MF_Meta_FD_87320 | JGI IMG/M metagenome (GOLD analysis project Ga0114971, IMG submission 87320) | Freshwater microbial communities from Lake Montjoie, Canada to study carbon cycling - M_140625_MF_MetaG | ecosystem: Environmental > Aquatic > Freshwater > Lake | place: Lake Montjoie...
TCCGTTATCGATGCGTTGTCGAACGCAGGGCCTGTCGTGTCCAGTGCCGTGAAATACCTCGCGCCGGATTTTAAGCGCGACAGTTTCCACATGATGCTGACTCTGTGCTCGCTTCTCGCCGATTCAGACAAACTCACGCTGCAGAAGTTTAACGCAAGAAAATCAGCTTTTGAACAGGCGCACGGTTTGATCCCTGTGGTGGACGCCGCTGGGGAAGCGTTTCCAGTTCCTTTCATGTTGAAATCGGAAAGCGGTTCTCGAGATGGGATAGTGATTTTGGACGAAGCCTGTCAGGGAGTTCCATCGTGGGAGGATTGCGCGGAGGGGCTCTCGGCAGCGATTGGCAACAAGGGATGGAGGATCAACTTGTCGTGCGTCCAGCCAGTCTCTGGAAATATGCTCGTTGGAGGAAGTTTTGCCCTGCCGGTGTGGCTCGCCTTTCACTGGATGAACCGCGGAGTGCCTGCTCTCAGTTGGCTAGCCTCGGGCGCGATTGCCGAAGGACGGCTCAAACCCGTGGAAGGATTGCAGGCCAAACGAAGGCTCGCCGAAAAACTCGGAGTTCAGCTTTGGCTCACGGTCGGATCCTCGCCGAGCATTTCGGGTGGCCTATCTTTTTCGGGGGGAACCTCGCTCAACGAAGTGCGAGGAATTGTGGAAGAAGCACTGGAACACCATGGGCTAGTCCCCCTGAGCGAGGCTTCAATCTTGGCGCAAGCCGCTTCGTTGGAAGTTCACGTCGAACGGAAGATGGTGGATTACGCGACTGCGAGGACGCGCGCGGAAAAATGGCAGCAGTGGCTGAATGACAATGGCAAGAAGCAGCGCCCCGCCTATCTTAAAACCCTCGTGATTCTCGCGGCGATTGACAATCACTCCGGTCACGCGGCCCGTGCGGATGCGTACTTCCGTGAAATTTTGGGCATCAACTGGAGGCACAGCGCGTTGGATCGCTTTCAAGCGATCAATCAGTTCGTCGTCTCACTCTCAGATCGCATGATGCTCGAGGACGCGGAGCAGGTGGGGAGAAAATTGGTGGCTGAAATCGAAGCGGCGACTTTTGGTTCAGAAGAAGATTACCTTTTACACAAGCTGGGGGCCATAGGGGCGCTCGGCGGTGAAGTGCTTCTTTTCAAAGCGCTCAGAGGCTCGGGTTGCGAGCAGGAGGCGAAAGCGTGTTTGGACGAAGCCGCGCAAACCGCTTTGCAACTGATCCATACTTGCGGTTCCTTTGATTCGCACCGATACCACTATTCCAAGTCTGCCGTTCGCACGGTTTTGTGGACGGCACTTTTTGAACCGGAACAGATCGAGGAGGCCGAAAAACAGGTTAGAAGCAACTTGGAGGCTCTGGCGGCAGAAAACCCAGTCAGCCTCGCCTTTTTGAGCCGGCATCGACTGCTTGCTGCCTATCGGTTGTGGAAGCTGCAAGGGAAGGTCGAAGGCAATTTGGCCTCTCTTAGCGTGGTGGAACCCCGAAACACCTCCGACAACTGGCTCACGGCAACCTCGCTCAAATACAGAGGCGCTTTGTTCGCTGCGTCTGGAAAGTTTGATGAAGCGGAGGCGGATTTCAAACAGGCAGAGGAACTTCTCCGCGAAGCAGACGGCCCCTTAATCCAAGTAATTTACCTTAGCATTCTTCTACAGGCCAACGAACTTTTCGTCGCGGCAGGCAGGCCAACGCTTTTCCCGCAAGAGCTGCAACTCGAGGTCTTGGCTAAGATTCCAGCAGATACATTTGACCCTTCGTTTTGGGAGGAATGGACCCGCCGGGCCCAAGGCGACCTTACCGTTGATCCGCAAAAAACGTTTCCCTACTGACCCAGTTTTTGGGGACGCGAACCCAGGCGGGCATTCGAAAATTCACCCCGCCCGAATGTGCAATAATAACGGTATGGAAACGCTCCTGCTGAACCCCGCGCATTGCAAAACGCTGAGCGACCTCGCCGCGCGCCAACGTTCAAGCTCCGCCGTGAACGTGGCGGCGGGCGGGCTCAAAGCTGCCCTTGTCCTTGGGATGCTGCTGCCGCTGGGCGCATGCACCACGATCAAAAAAGACGATCATAGTTACAGTTACATTTACCAGCACAACGCCACTCCGCCCAAACAAGTCGTTGAAACCGTAACCACGCGCGAGTCCCGCAACCGGAGATACACTACGCAGGACGACTTTCTGGATCAGCCTAATGAACCCGAGATTCCGTGGCCGGAAACTTCGCAGGGCGACCCGCAAGACGACTATTCGACACCGCCTCGGTACAGACCGCAATCGAACGTAGCACCGTCTTATGTTCCATCTTACGCTCCGGTCTACGTCCAGCCGAGCTACGATCCGCCTGTGGTTACCCCCTATTACCGAGCACCCTCTGTTTCCGGCGTAGCAGCGGCCGCGTTTTATTTACCTGCGCCCAGCATCAATCTAAACTTCCGAAGCGGTGGCGGCACGTCCCGCCATGACAGCTCGTATCCGCGCACGGGACCGTATTCGCAAAACCCGCGTACCCCGTGCGGAGTCGTAAACGGCGGTTATACGCCGCCGAGCGGCCGGTATTCAGTGTCGCCGGGAGGAAGAATTTCGTCGCGCTACGACTCTGGGGGAGGGCGTTATTCACTCTCTGGGCGGGTGTCATTTGGGGGCAGGAATTAGGCGTTTGGGCAGGCCTTTCGAATTTTCCGATCTGCGTGCCCCAGAGGGGAAAGCCCAGATCAGCATCTCGGTTAAAAAAATTGCAGATTAGAAGTCAGTCTTCCAATCTGCGCAAGCGGACTGGAAACTGTTGGCAGAAGCCCGATTAAGAGCAGTCTCCACACTCCTTTCCCTTTCCCCAAAAAGACAGAACCCTCTGTCGGCCAGTGGCACAACGCAGCATCCCATACGCTTAGCCTGGTTTAATCTCGAAAATCAGACGACAGCCTTCCTTTTTTGCGCGGATGAACTGGAAATAATCAGCAATGTTGCGATCAACACAGCTGTCGCGACGGTCCAATGGCCGCCCGCAAGATGGACGCAGACGCGTGAGCGAAATAAAGCCGAGTGCTATAATGGACTGCATGAGCGATACCAATACGCCCCCCACTCAAGACAATTGCAAGGATTCCACAGACACCGAGCGTGTGCTTGAGGTCATGTTTATATTCGCCGAGGATTATTCTGGGCCGTTTCGGGTCTCAGCCCCTCCAAACGGCTCCAAATATGCCATGAGACGTGAAGGAGACGGCCTGTTATTCACTGCGGATTCCGAGCGCATTGAGGTTACCAACGTCGAGTTGCGTAATCTCTGGGAGCGGTTCCAGAAGTGGAAAAAGCGCGGGGACAGCGCTGTGACCCTTGCGGAGTTTTTCAGCGATCTCAACCGCTGGGGCAAAACGGGCGAGGCCATGATTGAAGAGGTATTGGCTTTGTTGCTTTTTGCAGAAGCCAACCAAGACGAAATAGAGAATAGGCTATGGGCCTTCGAGGACTAGAGGCTGAAAAGTGGAAGGAGTACGGATGTGAACTGGCCATCCTGATGTACGAAATGGAAATGCAAGCCGCCTTTCCAGACGGACCTCGAAGGTGAGCTCACTAGAATATTCCGCCAACGCGCGCCGCTTTTCTGAAAGAAACGCTTTCACCAAAAGTTCCCCGACCCATCGGACTCCAAGTGTGTTGAAAATGCCGCTTTCGTGTTGAGCAGACATTTTGCAGGACATCCATCCGTCTTTGAGGCAAAAACAAACAAAGCCAACCACCCCATGAGCCACGAAAGACTGCGCGCCATCTTAGAGTCCTGCGGCCAACTCGAACTTCTTCAAGTTTTTGAAGCACAGGGATACGACGATTCCTTGTTGACCGACATCACCGAAGAGGTGCTTGCCAACCAGATAGGCATCAAAGGCGGAGGCTATCGAAAGAAAATACTCAAAGCCATCCAAGCCGCCCTCGCCCCAAAGTGTCCACTGGAGCCCGCGCCCACGACTCCCGATCCCTCAAGAGCAGCGCCGTCTCAGGATCGCACCAAGATATTCCTCAGCTACGGCCGCCGCGATGCAGCCGACATTGCCGAGCGCCTCCATCGCGATCTCACCGCCGCTGGATTCGATGTGTGGCGCGACACGCAAGAAATTCGTTCCGGCTCACAGTGGCAGGACGAGATCGAGGCGGGCCTGCGTTCTGCACAGGTTGTCGTCAGCCTCCTGAGTCCCCATGCAGTCCGCCGTGGAAAAGACGGCGACAGCGTGTGTCTCGACGAACTCGCCTTCGCACGGCACAGCCCGCCGCCCACTCCCATTGTTCCTGCGATGGTTGCTCCATGTGATCCGCCCTTCTGTATTTACAAGCTCAATTACGTCCACCTCATGGAGTGGAAATCCGAGGCAGTTTATCAGGCGGGGCTGAAACGCCTGATCCAAGGCATTCACGACGCGAAGGAGGGAAAAACGTCTTTGCGCGCTTGGGACGCCCAGCTGCGTCCCATGGATTTCACCGACTACCTCCACCATAAACGCCGAAAGTTCGTCGGACGGGAATGGCTGTTTGAAGAAATCGACCTTTGGCGCTTCGAGTCCGAAGAACGTGCGCTGCTCATCACCGGAGATCCCGGGGCCGGTAAGTCCAGCGTCGTGGCGCAACTCGTCCACAACAACTCTGACGGGCAGGTCATCGGCTACCACTGTTGCCAGTCCAACGAAATAGATACGCTGTGTCCCGCCCGTTTCGTCCAAAGCCTCGCTGCCATGATCGCAAGCAGGCTCCCAGACTACGCAGCGCAACTCGAAGTCCCCGCCGTGGCCGCCGCCCTCGATAATAAACGCTGCAAAAGCGACCCCAGCGGTGCCTTTCTCGAAGGTATTCTTCAACCCCTACACGCGCTTCCCAATCCGGAGGAAGGCGTCCGCTACATTCTTGTCGACGCCTTGGACGAGGCCATGGGTCACGCCGGCAGCCACACGATCGTGGATGTCCTCGCCAGTCGCATCGAACGGCTTCCCCCTTGGCTGCGCGTGGTGGCAACCACGCGGAAAGAGCCGCTCATTCTTCAAAAACTCAGCGCGCTACGAGCCAAGTCCATTGACGCCTCCGACCCCCGCAACCTGTCTGATTTGGCACTCTTTGTTCGAACCCGCCTACAAGGGGCGCTGGCCGAAAAGATGACCATCGCCAAGGTAACCTCCGAAGATGTCGTCAAACGGATTTCCGAGCGCAGCGGCGGCAATTTCCTGTACGCCGTCAGAGTGCTCGAGGGGCTGGAGCGGGATCACTTTTCGTTCAACGAATTGGACAACCTTCCGCAGGGTCTGAACGCTTTGTACCTTGATTTTTTCCAACGGATCTTTGGGAGAATTCAAGGCAGAGATCTTTCGCCCGAAGCAGAAGTTTCCTTTCAAAAAGCCCGTCCCCTTTTGGAAGTGCTGATCGCAGCACGCGAACCGCTCACGCGTGAGGAGCTGTCGGAGGCCTCGGGAATCCATCTGGAAACGGAACTCCCTCACCTCGAACGCAGGCTTGCGCAGATCCTTTCAGCTCCCTTGCGGGGGAGCGTTCGCACGGTCGCTTTGTATCACAAATCGATAGCAGACTGGCTGGCGCTGAAGGACCACGTCTTTTTTGTCAGTGCGAAACAGGGACTCGAACGTCTGGCCCGCTACACCGCCTCGGTTCTGGCGAAAACGCGGAGCAACCCCGGTTGGTACGCCCGCCGGAATGGAGTCGCGCATTGCATTCAAACCGGCGATTGGGAAACAGCGGCCACGGCATTGTCCGACTTGGAATTTGTCGAAGCGCGAGCAAGAGCCAAGGAACTGACCGCAATGTTGGAGGATTACGGGGGCGTCCTAAACGGTCTTCCTGAGATGCAGGAACAAGCCGAAATAGAGACGGCGAGGAAAGCAACCATGAGACGCTGGGCGAAGGATCTCGCCGCCTACACAAGCGCATGCATCCGGCAGCGCGTGGAGGGCGGGCCGAAGCCGGCATTTCCGAAGCCACCGAAAGCCGTTACTTTTAAAACCGACGAGCAGATCGCCGAAGAGTGCAGGCGGATTATTGAAATACCAACTCGGGTGGACACGCTCACCGCGTTCCAACGCTTTATTGCGACGCAGAAAGCGCCCTTGGAAGCCTTCTCGGAACAGCCAGGTTTCGTCGCCCAGCACGCATACAACGATGCCCCCGAAGGTCCGGTGCATCGGGCGGGCAACGGGCGGTTGGCGGCAGTTCGTACACCCGTGATCACGAGGAAATGGTCTGCGTCGGATACGTATAATCCGATGCATCCGTGCAAGATGGTGCTTGAAGACATGCGCAGCACCGTCACCATTTCCGCTGACGGATCATTCTTATTATCCCGTGGCAAAGACAAAACTATATGCGTTTGGGATCCCGCCACCGGACAGTGTCTGAGACGACTCGAGGACCCTGATGATCTCGCAACGGGTTGCGCAGCGATTTCCGCTGACGGGTCACTATTTGTCTCCACCGAATCTTCTTTAGACCGTTTAATTAAGAAGGGCCGTTTAAAGGAGAACCGCGGGGCACCAAATGAACGAAAAAAGTTTTCCTTAAGCGTTTGGGATCTCGCCGCGGGAGACTGCGTGAGAATGCTCGAAGGACATTCCCTTCCGATCTGGTGCGTTGCCATTTCAGCTGACGGCTCATTTGTTGCATCCGGCAGCGATGATGTACGCATTTGGGACACTGCCACCGGAAATTGCCTGAGAGTCCTCGAAGGACATTCATTTGATGTCACTTCGCTCGCCATTTCAGCTGACGGCTCATTTGTCGTATCCGGCAGCAGAGACTACACTATTCGCGTTTGGGATACTGCCACCGGAAATTGTCTGAGAATCCTCACAGGGCATTCACAAAGCGTCGACTCCGTCGCCATTTCCGCTGACGGATCATTTTTAGTATCCGCTAGTGACAAAACAATACGCGTTTGGGACACCTCCACCGGAAATTGTCTGAGAATCCTTAATGGGCATCCCGGACCCGCCTATTTGGGATGCCACCACTCTGTCGCCATCTCCGCTGACGGATCATTCTTAGTATCCGCCGGCAGAGATATTCGCGTCTGGGATACCGCCACTGGGGATCGCTTGAGAATCCTCAAAGCCGGTTCCGACCCATCCATAGCCATTTCCGTTGACGGATCATTCTTAGTCTCCAATGGAGCTATTTGGGATTTTTCTACCGGAAGTCACAAGGCCCAAAAGTATTACAACCGGTTTATTAGTTTTATTGCCCTCTCCGAAGACAGATCATTTGTCGTCTCCGAAAGCAATGACAACAGCATACGCGTTTGGGATCCCTCCACCGGACATTGTCTAATAATCCTCACGGGGCATTCAGGAAGCGTCGAATCCGTCGCTATTTCCGCAAACGGCTCACGTTTAGTGTCCGCTAGTACAGACAAAACTTTACGTATTTGGGATCTTGCCACCGGAAACTGCCTGAAAGTCCTCGAACGGCATTCCCGAGACGTTGGTTCCGTCGCCATTTCCCCTGATGGGTCGGTTGTCATTTCTTATACAACCTATAACGAGTGTGACCCCGCTGTACTGATTTGGGATACCGCTACTGGAAATTGCATGCGAAAACTCGAGGGGCGTTGCTTAGCCTCTTCTGGGGGATCATTGCTGGTCTTTGTTAGTGAGGATAATGAAACTTGGATTTTGGATACAGTCACGGGAAACTTCTTGGGAAACTCCGAGTCGGGAATTCTAGGAGGTTCAACAAGGATCCTAGTATTTTCCGCTGACCGATCATTCTTAGTCTCTGTTGAAGTCACAGAAACGTTTTGGCGCTATGGCGCTCGAATATATCCTTCCCTAAACCCAAACCCAGACCGAGATGAGCATCGAACACTCGAGTTGGCTTTACACTACTGGAAGACCGACAAAACCGCAAGCCGTAGAAAAAATGCGACGATACGCATTTGGGACCCTGCCACCGGAGTTTGCTTGAGAGTCTTCAACGAACATTTTGGAAGCGTCAACTCGCTCGTCATTTCCGCCGACGGCTCATTCTTTGTATCTGCTGGCGAAGACACAACCAACATATGCATTTGGGATCCCGCAACTGGAAATTGTCTAAGAGTTCTCGAAGGGCATTCTCGAGGCGTCTATTCCGTCGCCATTTCCGCTGACGGATCATTTTTAGTTTCCGCTAGCCAAGACAAAACAATACGCATTTGGTGCCTCTCCACCGGAATTTGCTTAAGAACCCTCGATTGGCATTCCGGATTGAAAAACTCGCTCGCCATTTCCGCTGACGGCTCATTCTTTGTATCCTGTGGCGAAGATATTCGTGTTTGGGAATCCGCCACCGGAAATTGTCTAGGCTCTTTGGGATTCTCTAGCCCAAACGTTAATATTCACAGCACTACGATCGCCGTCGGAGAGGTTTTTTACACCATTCAAAACATCCCCCCTCGGCCCGTTCATTACCACAGCATCCCGTCGCGAGCCTGATCCCGATCGCACCCCAGGCTCGGCCACCGCCCGGCCGGTTTGCTGCGGGAAACTCATCGACATTCCCGATGCGATTGCCGAACGCATCGACCATTGGACCGTCTCCGGCGGCAAGGGCGTTTACAAAGATCCTGCGCTCGAAATGCCATGCCCGCAATGCGGGACGCCGCTAAAGATGAACCCGTTTTTCATGAAAGTCCGGTGAGGTGGACAGGGCGCCAGCGCCTCGATTCTCTCCGAACGGATCAGCCTCATTTGCAGCATTTCCGACCGCTGTATTCGCACCTAAAAAGGCGCTGAGACTGCCGTGATGTGTTGTAATTACAACAACCTGTGGTACCATAAATTTATGCGGACCACACTGACCATCGACGATGATTTGGCCGGGATTTTGAAGCGCCGCTCCACCGAACTAGGGCTGCCTTTTAAGGAAATCGTCAACAGCGCCTTGAGAAAAGGACTCTCAGAAACCGACGTTAAAAAAATGTTAAACGTCGTGGTTCGCCCGCACGATTTCGGCGCCATGCACCCTGGACTCGACGGGGACCGATTAAACCAACTGGCAGACAATCTGGAAGTGGAAGATTATTTGAGAAGGGCGGGACAGGATGATTCTGCCGGACGTTAATCTGCTTGTTTACGCGCACAACGTGCGCGATCCGCGACATGCCAAAGCCTTGGCGTGGTGGTCTGAATGCCTTTCAGGGCACTCCAGTGTTGCTTTGGCTTGGACCGTAATTATGGGTTTTGTGCGAATCACGACCCACCCAAAAGTCTTCGAGCGTCCATTGTTTGTCGACGTTGCGCTCAACCGAGTTGAAGAATGGCTGACGCTACCCCACGTGCATCTCATAAATCCGCCTCAAAACCATTTTCGAACATGGGCATCGCTCTTGAAGCAGTTAGGAACAGCTGGAAATCTGAGCACAGACGCCCATCTTGCGGCTCTTGCGATAGAGCGTGGCTTGACTCTTCACACCTCCGACGCTGACTTCAGCCGCTTCACCGGTCTAAAATAGATCAATCCTCTGCATTAAGACGGACTCCCGAGCAAACCGAGAAGACGCGCCTGTGACCGCCTCGCTCCTTTACTCCGCGCCCAGTCCCCATTCCAAAACACGGTCCAAGCACAGCAAGAGCACCATCAAGTCCCATTTGTTGACGGCCCGCGGATGACGCTCTTTTGGCTTTTCGTGTACCGCTTCATTGCCAAAAACTCGGAGCGTGTGCATGTAACTCAACATCCACGGCGCCACTCCATAGGACGCAAGGCCCTCGATCTTTTTGATCAATTCTGCTTCCGCTTTCGCACCTTTTTCCGATGCAACACCCTGCACAATTGCCTCCACGAGTCGGCGGGCAAGGGCGGCGAGCGTGATAAAGCTGCCCGCATCGCGTTTGAGCAGTGAAAGCAATTCGACTGCGGCGGCGTTGTCTCGGTCCAGATTGCCGCCGGACTTCTCCAAAAGCGCATTGAGCTTGGCACATACTTGGCTGGCCAGAGCCTCGCTTTCCGCCGAAACTTTCACCGAGGTCGACTGCTCGCGCTCCAACAGCTTGTTGAGGATTTGTGCGGCTTGGGCACCCTCCCGGAGGACGTAAAGTTGGACTGTGTGAATGCTGCTCAAGTTGCCCAGCAGCTTCGAAATAGTCTCAATCATCCAAGGCATCACGGCCTCCATCTTGAGCCCCTGATTCCCCGTCCCCAAAATCGGCATGGCAATCCGCTTGATCGACACCCCGTTGATCTCCGCAACGGCCAACAAGCCAAAAAGCGAGCGCACCGCCCGTTTAATCGTATCCTCGGAATGCTCGGCGTCGGCGCGCA
>Ga0114971_10003777_pt1 | contig 10281 bp, 10 predicted proteins | sample M_140625_MF_Meta_FD_87320 | JGI IMG/M metagenome (GOLD analysis project Ga0114971, IMG submission 87320) | Freshwater microbial communities from Lake Montjoie, Canada to study carbon cycling - M_140625_MF_MetaG | ecosystem: Environmental > Aquatic > Freshwater > Lake | place: Lake Montjoie...
ATCACCGCCCCCGACATCACATGACAGAAATGCCAAATCTTGGTACCCGCACCAACCCGCGCGCCGTCGTCAACATAGGCACTCTCGTGGATGAATGGCGCGTTGCTCATAGCTGTGCCTGCCATTCCTGAATCGAACGGACTTCAGGCGTTCGGCCCGCGAGCGCTTCGATCGCGTCACAGGCGGCGGTCGCGGCACTAAGAGTCGTCGTATACGCAATTCGATGCGAAATCGCGGCCTGGCGCAACGACTCGTCATCCTTCTGCGCACGCTGCCCGAGCGGCGTGTTGATCAGCAGTTGTACACCGCCGTTCTTGATCAAATCAATGCCGTGTGGTCGTGCCACACTGACCTTATGGACCGCGTCACAGGGCACACCACGCTCGCGCAGATAGCTGGCCGTACCGTGCGTCGCCTTAATACCAAAGCCCATGCCGTGGAAGCGGCGCGCAAGATCCGCCGCCGCAGGCTTGTCGCGATCGTTGACGGTCAGGAACACAGTCCCAGCTGTCGGCAGTGCGTTCCCCGCCCCGATCTGGGCCCGAGCAAACGCCGAGCCAAACTCCTGGGCGACACCCATCACTTCGCCAGTCGAACGCATTTCCGGACCAAGGATTGGATCGAACTCACGGAACTTCGCAAAAGGGAACACCGCCTCCTTCACCGCAACGAAGTTCGGAATCACCTCCTTCGTGAATCCAATCGCCTCGAGCGTCTCGCCAAGCATCACGCGCGCCGCGATCGACGCCAACGGCACGCCAATAACCTTCGACACAAACGGCACAGTACGGCTCGCCCGCGGATTGACCTCAATCACGTACACCACGCCGTTCTTGAGGGCGTACTGCACATTAATGAGCCCCACAACACCCAGGGCCTTAGCGAATGCCACGGTGTGGGCGCGCATCGTCGCAGCGGCCTCCGCAGGAATTCGCTGTGGCGGAAGCACACACGCCGAATCGCCAGAATGAATACCGGCAAACTCGATATGCTGCATAACGCCGCCAATCACGACGGTTGTCCCGTCGCTAATGGCGTCGACATCCGCCTCGATAGCATCCTCAAGGAACGAATCAATCAGCACCGGCCGATCTTCGCTCACGCGAACGGCGCGAGTGAAGTAGTCACGAAGTGACTCTTCCTCGTAGACAATCTCCATGGCGCGCCCACCTAGCACGTAGCTTGGGCGGACGAGCACGGGATACCCAATCCGATTCGCGGCCTCGACCGCCCCCTCCACACTGGTCGCCGTTCCGTTTGGCGGCTGCGCAACGCCAAGCTCGCGCGCAATCCTCTCAAAGCGACGACGGTCCTCGGCGATGTCAATCGCGTCTGGCGACGTACCGAGGATAGTGACACCACAGGCTTCAAGGGGACGGGTCAGCTTGAGCGGCGTCTGTCCGCCCAACTGGACGATGACACCGACCGGCTGCTCGCGCTGTACGATCTCGAGGACGTGCTCCAGCGTCAGCGGCTCGAAGTACAGCTTGTCACTCGTATCCCAGTCGGTCGACACCGTCTCGGGATTCGAGTTCACCATGATCGTCTCGTACCCTTGCTCGCGGAGCGCCATGGCCGCGCGCACGCAGCAGTAGTCGAACTCCACGCCCTGCCCAATACGGTTCGGCCCGCTTCCGAGGATCACGACCGACTTGCGGCCGGATTTCGGAGCCTCCGACTCTTCATCGTACGTCGAATACAGATAGGGCGTGTTCGAAGGAAACTCACCAGCGCAGGTGTCGACCATTTTGAACACCGGCCGAATCCCCATCGACCACCGCTGCTCGCGCACCTGCTGCTCGGTCTGCCCGCGCAGGCGCGCAAGTTGCACATCAGCGAACCCCATGCGCTTCATGGCGCGCAGCGCTTCGGCGTCGATTTCGGCGAGGGAGGAAAATTCCCGTTCCGCGTCGACCATTTCGCGCATCTGGTTCAAGAACCAGGGGTCAACCATGGTGATGGCGTGAATCTCCTCGACCGTCATCCCTGCGACGAGCGCACGCTTAATCTGAAAGATCCGCTCAGGCGTCGGGGTCGCCATTGCGGCGCGCAACGCGTCCAGCGAATCGTCCGCCACGCGATCGTCCGCCGGACGGTCGCTGACGACCCAGCCCACACGCCCGCTTTCGAGGGCGCGCAATCCCTTCTGCAGCGCTTCCTTGAAGGTTCGACCGATCGCCATCGACTCACCAACGGACTTCATCTGCGTCGTCAGCACCGGGCTCGCCGACGGAAACTTCTCAAAGGCAAATCGTGGACACTTCACGACCACATAGTCGAGCACCGGCTCGAACGAGGCAGGCGTCGTCCGTGTGATATCGTTCGGGAGTTCGTCGAGCCTGTAGCCGACCGCAAGCTTCGTGCCGATACGCGCAATCGCAAAACCGGTGGCCTTCGACGCGAGCGCCGAACTGCGCGACACGCGCGGATTCATTTCAATGACGACCATATCGCCGTCCGCCGGGTTCACCGCGAACTGGATATTGCAGCCACCTGCGTCGACCCCGATCTCGCGAATCACCTTGATCGCGGCGTCACGCATTGTCTGATACTCGCGGTCGGTCAGCGTCATCGCCGGTGCCACGGTGATCGAATCGCCCGTGTGAACACCCATCGGATCAATATTCTCGATCGAACAGACAATCACGACGTTATCGGCGTGATCGCGCATCACCTCGAGCTCGTATTCCTTCCATCCCAGAAGGCTTCGCTCAATCAGCACCTGCGAGATTGGCGACTCCGCGAGTCCGCGCCGGCAGATCGCCTCGTACTCCTCACGGTTGTAGGCAATCCCGCCGCCACTGCCACCAAGCGTAAATGCTGGACGAATGATCGCCGGGAAGCCGGTCCAATCGCTGACCGCGAGCGCTTCCTCCCACGTCGTGGCGATCTTCCCCTCTGGGCACTTGAGGCCGATCTTCTGCATCGCTTCGCCAAACAGCCTGCGATCCTCAGCGACGGCGATTGCGCGAGCGTTGGCGCCGATGAGTTCTACGCCGTGCTTCGCTAAGAAGCCGCTCTCGTGCAGCGCCATGGCGACGTTGAGTGCGGTCTGGCCGCCCATTGTCGGGAGCAGTGCGTCTGGCTTTTCGCGCTCAATAATTCGTTCGACGAACTCCGTGGTCACCGGCTCGATATAGGTCCGGTCCGCGATTTCCGGGTCGGTCATGATCGTGGCCGGGTTCGAGTTCACGAGAATGACCTCGTACCCCTCCTCGCGCAGCGCCTTGGCAGCCTGCGTTCCCGAGTAGTCGAACTCAGCGCCCTGCCCAATGACAATCGGGCCAGAGCCAATGAGCAGGATGCGGTGAATATCAGTGCGGCGTGGCATTCAAGAGATCGGTAATGATGTCAGCGCGCGACAAAACCGGAGCCCATCCGGTATGCGCTCGCAGTTTGTCGTTGGTGCCTACGAGAACGGGAATGTCGGCCGGACGCTGAAGCTCCGGGTCCGCAACAATCACGGGCGATACACGGGCCGCCGAACACACTTCGCTCACGAGGTCGCCCACTCGGACTCCGTTGCCACTGCACACATTGTAGACCTCACCGGCAACGCCCCGTTCTGCGAGCGCGATGTACGCGCGAACAACGTCCTTGACATGAGAGAAATCACGAACCGTGTCCGTGTTTCCAACGCTGAGCGTCCCGGTCCCGCTGATCTGCATAGCGCGCACCCGCTCGACGAGCGCCGGGAGCAAGAACTTCGACGACTGTCCAACACCGGAGTGATTGAACGATCGCGTACATATCACGCGAAGCCCAGTCGACCGAAACGCCTCGAGCGCGAACACTTCTTGAGATACTTTTGTCGCCGCGTAGGTGTTGCGAGGGCGACAGACAGCGTCTTCTGCAAGCGGCATTGCCTCAGTGGCGTATCGACCGTACTGCTCGGCGCTTCCGATCATCACAACACTAGGATTCGTGCCGTTGCGTTCGCGTTGCAGCTTCACGGCGGTAAGCAGACGAAGCGCACTCCCCACATTGACCGCTAACCCACGCTCCGGAAACAGCCCCGCCTCGAGAACAAACGCCATCCCCGCCAAGTGGAACAGTGCATCAGGATTCGAGGCTTCCACCGCGCGCTGAGCGTTCTGTCCATCAGACAGATCTTCCACGCGCCATTTCACTCCCGCCAGCACCTCGTCGCCCGCGCCCGCCAGGGTTGTCCCAACGACATCCCATCCATCGGCCAGCAACTCACGGCACAGCCAACGGCCAACGAAGCCGCCGGCCCCTGTGACGAGCGCGCGGCGCGCCGTCAAATCAACCTGCGCCGGTGCTCGCGCGATGCCGCGCGAGGTCAGCGTCCACCATCATGTGCACCAGTCCGTGGAAATCGACGCTCGGCTCCCATCCTAGCACTCGGCTCGCCTTGGAAGGATCGGCGACCAGCAGGTCAACCTCCGCCGGGCGCATGAACTTGGGATCGAGCGTCACGAACTCCTGATAATCGAGCCCCACGTACGAGAAGGCTTCCTCGCACAGCTGACGCACCGTCCACGTCTTGCCCGTGCCAATCACGAAATCGTCCGGCGTATCCTGCTGCAGCATGCGCCACATTGCGTCAACGTAGTCACCGGCAAAGCCCCAGTCGCGGCGCGCGTCGAGATTGCCAAGCCGCAACTCACGCGAGGTGCCGAGTTTAATGCGCGCCACAGCATCCGTGACCTTCCGTGTGACAAACTCGATGCCGCGCCGCGGGCTCTCATGATTGAAGAGAATTCCACTCACAGCGTACAGGTTGAATGACTCGCGGTAGTTCACCGTGATCCAGTGCCCGTACATCTTGGCCACGCCATACGGTGACCGCGGATAGAAAGGCGTCGTCTCGCTCTGCGGCGTCTGCTGCACCATCCCAAACTGCTCGCTCGAACTCGCCTGATAAAAGCGCGCCTTGGGCGCGGCCCGTTTCATGGCCTCGAGCATGCGTGTAACGCCAAGTCCCGTGAACTCTCCTGTCAGCACCGGCTGCGTCCACGAGGTGGCTACGAAGCTCTGCGCAGCAAGATTATAAATCTCGTCGGGCGCGGAGGCTTCGATGGCATCAACAAGCGACGTCTGATCGAGCAGGTCGGCCGAGACGAGCTCGACCTGGTCGACCAAGTGCCCAATACGCTCGTATGGCGTGGTGGAGCTACGCCGGACAACCCCCACCACGCGATACCCCTTCGACAGCAGGAGTTCAGCGAGATAGGAGCCATCTTGGCCCGTGATTCCGGTAATCAGTGCGGTCGGCATGACGCGTCAGCGAGAGGGCTTCGGGAAGTTAGCGCGGCAACTTTGTATAGCCGTGGAAATATGCCTAAATACCCAGCAGTTCGGCACCCGCCGACCGCGCCCGCCCCTGCGCCCGCCCCCGCGCCCGCGCCTGACCGCACGCCCGCAAAAAAGGGAGCCTTTCGGCTCCCTCAGTTGTGGAGACAGCTTCAACGCTACACTAGATGGCAGCGACAGCCCCGCGAGGAGCGCGCTGAATCTTGCCGGCGTTCAGGCAACGGGTGCAGACCTTGATCTTGATGGTCTTGCCGTCCTTCACGATGCGGGCGACCTGAAGATTGGGCTTCCAGGTACGGCGCGTCTTGTTGTTGGCATGCGACACGTTGTTGCCGAAGGCGATTCCCTTCTGGCAGGTGTAGCAAACGTTACGGGCAATGGGGGCCATGGTCAGTTCCCGATCAGTTCGATGCGGGCCATCTCAGCGCCGTCACCCTTGCGGTGAGCGATCTTCAGAATGCGCGTGTAACCGCCCGCGCGCGTGGCGAACTTCGGGCCAATCTCTTGGAAGAGCTTGTCCGCGGCCTCGCGCTTGTGTACATGCTTGCCAGCCAGGCGGCGCGCGTGGAGCGTGCCGGCACGGGCCTTGGTGATCAACTTCTCGACGAAGGGCCGAAGCTCCTTCGCCTTGGCTTCTGTGGTCTCAATCGCGCCCGACTCGATGAGTGAGGTCGCGAGATTACGCAGCAGAGCGAGGCGCTGCTCGCTCGTGCGGCGAAGGGAACGTCCAGCCTTGCGATGGCGCATCGTTATTCCTCAGTCGCGTCGTCGGGAGCGGAGGCGACGGCGTCGCGCGGCGGGATCCCCCATTCGGTCACCCGAACGCCATCCACGCCTTCCTCAAATCGCATCCCGAAATTCAGTCCTTCACGCTCGAGAAGATCCGCGATCTCCTGAAGCGACTTCTTGCCAAAGTTCTTCACTTCCGCCAGCTGCTTGATCGTGAGCTGCACCAAGTCGCCAACCGAGCGGACATTGTGATTCTTGAGCGAGTTCACACACCGGACCGACAACTCGAGGTCGTCGATCGGGGTCTTGAGCAGCCCGGACAGACGCGCCGCGTCCGACCCGAACTCGCCACCGCCGACTGGGGCGGCCGCGTGTGACCCGAAGGCCACAAAGTACTGGAAGTGCGTCTGCGCGAGCGCGGCAGCGTAGCTGACCGCTTCGTCAGGCGACACCGTGCCGTTCGTCTCAACCGTCAGCACCAGACGGTCATAGTCGGTGCGCTGACCAACACGCGTCTCGCTCACGGCGAAGTTCACGCGCTTGACCGGCGAGTAGATCGAGTCGATACGCACCAGATCAACCGGCAACGACCGGTCGGCCGGGTGCCCATCGGCCTCAATATAGCCACGCCCCTTGTTCACATACAGCTCAACCGTCAGTTCGCGGTCATCGCTCAGCGTGAACAGGTGGTGCTTCGGGTTCACAACCTTGACGCCACCCTGCGCGTCAATCGCCGCTGCCGTCACCGCGCCGCCGGTCTTCGTGTGGATGCGAAGGATCGCCTCTTCCACGTCGTCGGACAGCGTCAACGTCAGCGTCTTGAGGTTGCCAATAATCTGATGGACGTCTTCGACGACGCCCTGAATGGTCTGGTGCTCATGCAGCACGCCGTCGATGCGGAAGCCCCACACGGCGGAGCCGCGGAGGGACGACAGCAACATGCGACGCATCGCGTTGCCAAGCGTATGGCCGAAGCCACGCTCGAGCGGCTGAATACGAAACTCAGCGATGTTTGGGTTGTCCTCGCGCTTCGTCGATTCGACGAGCTGCGGACGGACTAACCCGCGAAGATCAATGGACTGAACCATGCGTTGGTTACCTGGTGATGGTCAGACAGAACTCTCGTTCCGCCTACGCCCTACCCCGCCCCTGACGCGCGGTAGGATGTGATGGGGTCAGGGCCCCGACCTCGGAACTGCCGTAAGACTGCGACTTACTTCGAGTAAAGTTCAACGACCAGCTGTTCCTGCGCGGCAATCGGAATCGCGGCACGGGCCGGACGCTCCAGCATACGACCGCTGAGGCTCTCCTTATCCACCGCCAACCAGCTCGGTGTGGTCCCACGAGCGGCCTGCTCCAGCGCCGCACCAATGATGACCAGCTCACGCGACTTCTGACGCACCTTGATCTCCTGCCCGGGCTGAACAACAAAGCTCGGCACGTCCACGTTCTTGCCGTTCACTTCGACATGGCGGTGACGGATCAGCTGGCGGGCCGCCTTACGGCTGGCCGCAAAGCCCATGCGATACACCATGTTGTCCAAGCGGCTCTCAAGAGCGGCAAGCAGGTTGTGACCGGTGATCCCGGGCAGCGCGCTCACCTTCTCAAACGTGTTACGGAACTGCTTCTCGCTCACGCCATAGATGCGCTTGATCTTCTGCTTCTCGCGCAACTGCTTGGCGTACTCGCTCACCTTACGGCGACGGCCGGCGCTGTTCGGGCCGTGCTGGCCTGGCGCGTACGGACGACGCTCGACCGGGCACTTCTCAGTGAAGCACTTGGTGCCCTTCAGGAACAGCTTGGTGCCTTCACGACGGCACTGACGGCAGCTGGGTCCGGTATACCGCATGGCTTAGACCCTCCGACGCTTAGGAGGACGGCAGCCGTTGTGCGGGATCGGCGTGACATCCTTGATGGACTTCACCTGAAGGCCGGCAGCAGCGAGCGCCTGAATGGCACTCTCGCGTCCCGACCCGGGGCCCTGCACGCGCACATGCACGCGGCGCACCCCAGCCGTCATCGCCTCGCGCGCGCACTGTTCGGCGGCGACGGTGGCAGCAAACGGCGTGGACTTCTTCGATCCCTTGAACCCAGCCTTGCCGGCCGAGCCCCACGACACGGCGTTGCCATGGGCATCCGTGATCGTGATGATCGTATTGTTGAACGTCGCGCTGACGTGAGCCACGCCTTCGGCCTCCACGACACGCTTGGTCTTCTTCCCGATAGCCATTACTTGGTCACCTTCTTCTTGCCGGCAATCGCGCGGCGCGGGCCCTTCTTGGTACGGGCGTTGGTGTGCGTGCGCTGTCCACGAACCGGGAGACCGCGGCGATGACGCGTGCCACGATACGACCCAATGTCCATAAGACGCTTGATGTTCATCGCGACTTCCGTGCGCAAAGCACCTTCCACACGATACGTCTTCTCAATCTCCTGACGGAGCTTGTTGACGTCCGAGTCGGACAGGTCCTTGATGCGCTGCTCCGGGTTGACCCCGGCCGCCTCGATGATGCGCCGGGACGTGACGCGCCCGATGCCATAAATGTAGGTCAAACCAATCTCGACCTTTTTCTCCCGCGGGAGATCGACGCCAGCAATACGAGCCATGTGTGGTTAGCCTTGCCGCTGCTTATGCTTGGGATTGCGCTTGCAGATGATGCGGGTAACACCGCGGCGGGTGACCACCTTGCAGTGCTCGCAAATCGGCTTTACGCTGCTGCGAACTTTCACGAGGAACTCCGGAAGTACGGAACGGAACTACACGAAAACGCTGAACTCTTTGATTGCCCCTATTTTGGGGCAGACACGCATTATATCCGGTGACCCCCCTTGACACAAGCCCCAAGACTGACGTGTACGCAATAAGCCTGATTTGCACACACGCACCCCAACAGTCAGGCCCCGAGATCCAATCGGACCCCGGGGCCTACAACTACTGTCACGTAACTACTTATAAATCAACGTGTTAGCGCGTTAGGACCTGAAACTGAGTGCCTCTTACTTACTTCAGCCCCAGTTTCGCCTTGACCATCTGCTCGATTTTCTTCTCGAGCTCCCCCTGTGTGTTGCACACCACAGTGTTGCTGCGACCAAACGCGGGATCGCTCCCCTGCCCACTGACACGCGTGGTGAGCGTCGATTCCTTCGCGCCACCCACCGTGACGTAGCTCGTCAAGCTGAGCTGAATATCGTACGTCTCAGCGTTCGGCCCACCAGACCCAGAACCGCAGTCCACCCACTTCATCATGCCTTCGCCGGCGAATTTGCGGCGCACGCGGATCTGCTGATTTCCAATCGTGCGGGACGACGTCTCCAACGTTCCCTCGGGCACCTTCAACTCTGCGTACACGGCCTGCAATGCCGTCCACACGTCGGCCGCGGGCGCTGCGACCGACACACCGACCGCCACCTGACTGGCGACCGCGCCGCCGATCAGCTTGGTGTTGTCCATTGCGCTCTGGATGCGCTGCGTGGTGGCACCAATCTCCACCGGCGGCTGCGAGCCCGGTGCGCCCTGCGACGAAGCGCACGCGCTGAGCACAACGGCGGATAGGACGACAAACACACGGGTCATGACAACCTCCTCGAGAAATGGTGCTGGACGAACGCTGCCGTTAATGCGTTCCATCGTGCAAGGCCGCCTGTAGTGAACGTAAAGCAGCAGCGGGATCCTCGGCCGCTGTCACCGCCCGCCCAATCACGGCGTAACGAGCCCCCGCGGCGCGCGCCTGTTCCGGGGTGACCACGCGCGACTGGTCATGCGTCGCGCCGCCAGATGCCCGAATCCCTGGGACGAGCACACCGAGCGCAGGGTGCGCGGCAACAACGGACCCACACTCGTGCCCGCTGCACACCACGCCGTGCGCGCCAGCGTGCTCGGCGACGCCCGCAAGCCGCAGCACTTCATCGGCGACGCTCGTCACCTCATGCCCAACGGCACCGCGCAGCATCAGCAAATCCATCGACGTCAACACGGTGACCACAAGAATCCCAGTTTCACTCCCGGCCCCCTCGACCGCGGCGCGCACCATCGGAGCGCCGCCAATACCGTGTACCGTGAGCAGGGCCACACCAAGTGCCGCCGCGCTCTGCGCCGCATGCTGCACCGTGTTCGGGATGTCATGCAGTTTCAGATCAAGAAACACCGACTTTCCCTGCGCATGCAGCCATTCCACGACGCGCGGTCCTTCGGCGGTAAACAGCTGCAGTCCCACCTTGTAGAAGGTGGCATCGCTGCCAAGCGAGTGCACGAGCGACTGCGCGTCGCGCAGCGTC
>Ga0114971_10003779_pt1 | contig 10279 bp, 12 predicted proteins | sample M_140625_MF_Meta_FD_87320 | JGI IMG/M metagenome (GOLD analysis project Ga0114971, IMG submission 87320) | Freshwater microbial communities from Lake Montjoie, Canada to study carbon cycling - M_140625_MF_MetaG | ecosystem: Environmental > Aquatic > Freshwater > Lake | place: Lake Montjoie...
CTACCAATCGGTGAGCGAGATTACTCTACGTAATTTTTACTTAGCCTACTGCAAACTTCTTTCCCACCATTGCTTGCCACGTACCAACCCGACAATATCAAGGTAGCCATTACGAGTTAGTTCTATGTTCAGTCTACTAGTATCAATCTTAATTTCCTTCATCACCCATTTGGCAAATTTTCCTCTATTTAAAATTGTCGTAAAGCTAAAACCTTTTTTTACCTGTTCTTGCAAATAAATTGGGCCAATAACATTATGAAGTGCTAGAGCAAACTGCCTGCGCTCTATTGACTTTAGACTTGAACCATCCAGCGTGCTTTTCTTCACGTCTACAGGCCATAGAACATTGGCCTTTAAAAGTCTCCGCGCCCTAGCCCGCGTCTGTGGTGGAATCAAGGATACAAGTCCATCGCGCTCGATCAAACCTAATTCAGCCGCCGCGGCGGTGTCAACAATCCCGTCTGATGAGCTTGCAGCTCTTACAAAGCCAGCCTTTAGCCTTGCTTTGCTGATCAACCGAAGGGGCTTTAAAAAAATCGGTTTCATTTCAAATTCAGGCAATTTTTAACTTAATCACGTCTGCGCCAGCAACCAGCTTATCGATATGATCTGCGTACCATTGAAGGGCATACTGCACTGGGCTAGAGTACACCGCATGGTTGTAACCTCCGCGCACGGAACTTACGTCCACATGAGCCAAGACTGCCTCTATCACGTCACCATCGATGCCTATGAGAAGCTTATTGTTGTTCAAAATAGTTGACGCAGTACTGCGCAAGCCGTGAGGTTTGAAGTCAAGTGGCACTTCACCGGCTGCTTTAAGTCTTGTAAACAAATGATTGATCGTCTGCTCTGTCATTGGCTTCGATTGCATTTGTACAGATGGAAACACCCATTCAGAGCTACTGGAAAAATACTGGGCCTGTGTCAGCAACGCAATTGCCTGCCTTGACAAGTAGACCGTATGGGGACGCGGCATTTTCATGTACCCGTTTCCACCCACAGTGCGACCCGGAATAGTCCATGTTTTAGCTTTTAGATCGAAATGTTCCCAGCGTGCTTTGCACACGTTGTCCTTTCGCACTGCTGTTAACAATAAAAGCTCCACCGCTAGGCGAGTGCCTTGGTGTGCGCCACAGGTACGAATAGCAGAGACAAACCGATGTAACTCTGAAGGTTTCAGAGGACTGTAGTGGGTCGCAGGGGGTTTGTCGATCAATCCTCTCATCGGGGTTGCAGGATTATTCGTAACCAGCAGTTTCTGAGATGCATATTGGTAAATCCGCTCAAGGATTGCAAGAATGTTGTTCGCTTTTGTTGGTGTATTGCGCATGCTCTCTAATAATTTCAAAATATCCGCGGGTGTGACTTTGCCCAGTGGAATTGAACCAATTGCAGGAAATACATCCTTCACCATCCAAGCTAGGTTCTGCTTTCTAGTCCTAACCGTAGCCTTTGCCATCTTTTCCGAAAACCAAATACGAGCAAAGGACTCAAAGGTTTCTGCTTGATGGGCATGAGCCAAACGCTCAATCTTCTCAATTTGCTTCTGCCTTGCTGGGTCTACACCGCCAATAAGCATTACTCTCATTGCCTCGTGCGTATTTCGTGCTTCCTTGATACCAATGGTGGGGTATTGCCCAATCGTTACCTTAGTCCGCTTGCCTTGAAACCCGAACGAATAGCGCCAAATCTTTGAACCCGACACTAAAACTTCAACGTAAAGCCCACCACCATCTGCAATGGGATACGGCTTAGATTTAGGCTTTGCAGCTTGAATTTTTTTGTCTGTGAGTGTGTAATTAACCGCCCTAGGAGATTGAGCCATGATTTGAGCCATAAATCAGGGTATTGAAGAAATTTGAGCCATACACCCCGAATCCATGGCTCAAAAAAAGCTGTCAGACTTTGGAGGTTATTGTACACATATAACAAAAAAACCTCAAGTAAATCAATCACTTGAGGTTTTTATTTGGCCGTCTTTGTACGGTTTTGTACGGCTTTGTACGCTATTACATATGGTCAATCATCACTTGGCCAAAGCCAGAACAACTCACCTGAGTTGCACCGTCCATCAATCGAGCAAAGTCATAGGTCACTTTTTTGCTCAGAATCGATTTTTCCATCGATGAAATAATCATGTCAGCGGCCTCCTTCCAGCCCATGTGACGAAGCATCATTTCGGCTGAAAGAATTTCTGAACCTGGATTGACATAGTCTTTGCCAGCATATTTGGGCGCTGTACCATGCGTTGCTTCAAAACAAGCAACAGAATCAGACATATTAGCGCCTGGGGCAATACCAATGCCACCGACCTGAGCAGCTAATGCGTCAGAGACGTAATCACCATTGAGGTTGAGAGTGGCAATCACGCTGTACTCAGCAGGGCGCAACAAAATTTGCTGCAAGAACGCATCAGCAATCACATCCTTGATGATGATTTCTTTTCCTGTTTTGGGGTTTTTGAATTTGCACCATGGTCCACCGTCTATCAACTGCGCGCCAAATTCTTTTTGAGCCAATGCATAGGCCCAATCACGGAATCCACCTTCTGTGAACTTCATGATGTTGCCCTTGTGAACAATCGTCAAACTTGGCTTGTCATTGTCGATGGTGTATTGAATGGCCTTGCGAACGAGTCGCTCGGTACCTTCGCTGGATACAGGCTTGATACCAATAGCAGACGTGTTGGGGAAGCGAATTTTTTTGACGCCCATCTCTTTAGTGAGAAATTGAATGAGTTTTTTGGCATCAGCGCTTTGTGATTCATACTCGATACCCGCATAAATGTCTTCTGAATTTTCGCGGAAGATCACCATGTTGGTTTTTTCGGGTTCACGTAAGGGTGAAGGAACACCTTTGAAATATTGAACAGGGCGAAGACAGACATACAAATCGAGTTCTTGCCGCAATGCAACGTTGAGCGAACGAATACCACCGCCAACTGGCGTGGTGAGTGGGCCTTTGATGGACACCACATACTCGCGCAATACCTTGAGGGTTTCTTCGGGCAACCAAACGTCTGGGCCGTAAATTTTGGTGGATTTTTCGCCTGCGTAAACTTCCATCCAATGGATTTTTCTTTTGCCGCCATAAGCTTTTGCAACTGCGGCGTCAACGACTTTGAGCATCACCGGTGTGATATCAAATCCCGTACCATCGCCTTCGATATAAGGAATGATGGGTTGATCGGGAACAGACAAAGACATGTCCTTGTTGACAACAATTTTTTCACCTTGGGTGGGCACTTTGATGTGCTGATACATGAATTTAGTCTCCGCAGAAGTTAGGAAATCCTTGGCACTCCAACCATTTGAAATGCAGGCAACGTACTAGGTATTCTAACCCCGCGAACCTTTTCGATTGTCGCTCGGGTGCAAATCCCAAAGTCATGGTAGCCTCAATGCTCTTCAAAACCTATCGCATCGAACCCATCTTATTATGAAGCAGAAAGTATTTTTTTTCATCGCCTCCATCGCCCTGTGCTTAGGCGTCCAAGCCCAAAACGCGCCTCAACTCAATTTGCCACGCGTGAAATTGTCTGCAGGCATGTTTCAAATAGATGCGCAAGTTGCAGCCAACGACATGCAACGCTCGATTGGATTGATGCATCGCGAAAATATGCCTCAACACGAAGGCATGCTGTTTGTGTTCGATCAACCATCTATTCAATGCTTTTGGATGAAAAATACTTTATTGCCCTTAACAGCGGCATTTGTCGAAGACGATGGGACGATCGCTAATTTGGCCGATATGGCGCCACAAACCACGCAATCGCATTGTTCAATCAAGCCTGTTCGATTTGTGTTGGAAATGCATCAAGGCTGGTTTCAAAAGAAATCAATCGGCGCAGGATTTCGACTTCAAGGCACACCGTTTATTGCTAAATAAAATTTTTGCTTTCAAACTTATTTTTTTTCTGAAGACTTGATCTGGGTCACCAACATTTTGACTTCGCCATCAACCAAAGTTCCCGAAATAGATTGCGACACACTCAGTTGTGACATTTGATAAACGGACTCACCTTTTTCATTGGTGAGCCATGTATAGCCGCGCTGTAAAACCAGGCGAGGATCCAAAAGCTTTAATTGTTCTTGATTGTGGCTTAAATGGTGTTTGTATTGGTGTAAATACCTGTGCACGCGTTGTTGTGCTGTGGAACGAAGAATAGAAATTCGATGCTGTTGGGACACACAGCTTTGATGTGCAACACGACTCAAGGCCTGTGCATTTTTTTGTAACTCACGATGTTGCAAATGAATCCAAGTGGAAGGTCGACCTAACTTAGATTGAATTTGATCTAAACGCTGAGCCAATCCATCGATTCGCTTGTAAATAGCTTCCGTTAAGAGTTGTGCGTATTGATTCATTCGATCGATTAACTCCACTTGACTGGTTGCACAGAGTTCAGCGGCAGCCGTGGGTGTGGGAGCTCGCACATCGGCGCAAAAATCTGCAATGGTGAAATCTGTTTCATGACCAATACCCGTGACCACAGGAACAGGACTGTTTACGATCACTCGAGCCAAGGCCTCATCGTTAAAACACCAAAGGTCATCGATTGAGCCGCCGCCTCGTACCAACAAAATCACGTCAATGTCGGGCTGTTGATAAAGATACTCTAAAGATTGAATCAAAGGGGCAACGGCATCTTGACCTTGCACCAATGAAGGTGCAAAAACAACGGGTATGTGCGGTACACGACGCCTAAGAGCTGTGGCCACATCGTGCAATGCCGCCGCTCCTTTGGATGTAACGAGTCCAATTTTTCGAGGTTTTACGATCAATACTTTTTTTGTAGCGGGATCAAAAAGACCCTCTGCCTCAAGCTTGGCTTTAAGTTGCAAATATTGCTCGAATAAGTCACCTTGGCCAATGGGGCGCATGGACTCAACCACGAGTTGCAAATCACCGCGCGCTTCATAGACGCCAATTTTCCCAGTGACTTCAACGCGCTGGCCTTCTTTGGGATTGAAAGTTAAAAGAGAGGCCGATCGCTTGAACATCGCACATCGCAGTTGTCCGCTAGCGTCTTTTAAAGAAAAGTAAAGATGTCCACTGGAGGCGCGAGTGAAGCTTGAAAGCTCGCCACTCACATCGATTGGATTGAATCGCGAATTGAGTGCATCAGAAACTGCAAGGCACAAGGCTGAGACAGTCCATATTTTTCTTTGACGAATCAATGCTGTTTCGGACATTTCAAATGTAGGAATTGAATAATTGAAGTTCTCATGATACCCACCTTGGTAAAACAGATCAAATGACGCCAGATGCCAGTAATCTAGTGTTAACTCTATGATTTATAAAGAAATTGTATTGCCTAATTGTTGCACTTTCCAGTCACAATGAGTGATGACGTGCACTTTTGGAGCTTCGAGATGAGTTACCCACATAGTTATCCACATTTCGTGTGGACATCGGCTCTGCGATAATTAATTTTTTTAAGGGGAACCGATTGTTTTCAATTGTACAAGCTGCAGGATGGCCCATGTGGCCTTTATTAGGTTGCTCTGTTGTTGCACTGGCACTGATTGTTGAAAGATTGATTCAACTCAGACAACAACAAGTATTGCCCCCACATTTACTTGAAGAGGTCATGACGATTTCGACGGCCAATATGCCTTCAACCGATATGATCGATAAATTAGCCGAGCATTCCGATTTAGGTCAACTCCTAGCAAAAGCGCTTGAGATCAAAAAGAATAACCCCGATTGCACAGATCAAGAACTCAAAAACCAAGTGGAAATAATGGGTCGAAGCATTGCGCATCGACTCGAAAACTATTTACCAACACTGGGCACAATTGCGTCCGCCTCCCCATTATTGGGTTTACTCGGAACAGTGGTTGGCATGATTGAAATTTTTGGAGCTCAAACAACGGGGGCTAATGCGCCTGCACAAATGGCGCATGGTATTTCTGTTGCCCTCTACAACACCGCTTTTGGCCTGCTCATTGCGATTCCCACGTTGGCGGTTTGGCGCCATCTCAAAGCCAAAGTGGATGGTTATGTGTTGATGCTCGAACTCGCAGGCGAACAAATAGTGAGTCATTTGGTTAAAACACAATCAAAAAATTAAAGATATGAAATTTTCCAAGCAAAAAACTCTTGAACCTGAAATCAATCTGATTCCATTCATTGATGTTTTGCTGGTGGTGGTTATTTTTTTGGTGCTCAGCACCACCTACAGCAAACTCACCGAAATACAACTCAACCTACCTGTTGCCGATACAAAAAATTTACAAGCCAAAAATCGTGAAGTTCATAATGGCGTTTCTTCCGATGGTCGCTACGTTCTTCAAGGCCACGTGGTGATGGATACGCAAGTGGAGTCGCTTGCAAAGGCCCTCACTAAAGCATCCAAAGATTTGTCACAACCTGTTTTGATTATCAATGCTGATGCAAAAGCCACGCATCAAGCGGTGATCCATGTGATGGAGGCTGCACAACGTGCGGGCCTGGGTCAAATTACTTTTGCAACTCAGCAATCAAACGCAGCGCGTTAACCCTTTTTTATATTCATGATGCCATCCATCCATCAAAGCTTGACATCGGCTTGGTTGCGACGCGGTTGGTTGGCTTGTCTTTTGTGGCCAATTTCACAAATTTATTTGTTACTTCTTTTCATTCATGGCTGGCGCTATCGCCATTTCGAAGCTTCAAAATTGCCGGTCCCTATCTTGGTCGTTGGTAATGTTGTAGTGGGTGGCGCAGGTAAAACACCCGTCGTTATGGCACTGCTTGAGCATTTTCAAAAACAAGACCTCAAGGTGGGCGTGGTGTCTCGCGGCTATGGTCGAACGACAACAGGTGTGATTGAAGTGTCTGCTATGCGATCAGCGCTTGAAGTGGGCGATGAGCCTTTGTTGGTCTACAAAAAATATAAGATGCCTGTGTATGTAGGTGAAGATCGAAGTGCTGCGGTGTTGATTTTGTGTGCAGCACATCCCGATGTGAAACTGGTCATCAGCGACGATGGTCTTCAACACCATTGGAATTATGATTTTTCGATTTGTGTATTTGATCAACGCGGATTGGGCAATGGATGGTTGCTACCTGCGGGGCCACTGCGAGGTCCTTGGCCCATCATTCCCCGCGCCCATACTTTCCAATGGATTGCGGTAGCGCCCTCGTGTCCTGATCTAAAAGGTCACACCCTTGAAAGATTTTTAAGCGATGTTGCCATTAACGGTCGAGGCGAACAAAAAAAAATTGCCGATTGGCAAGGTCATCGTGTGAATGCATTGGCAGGCATTGCCAACCCCTCCTCTTTTTTTGAAATGTTGACGCAAAAAGGCCTATCGCTTGATCACACTTTTTCACTACCCGATCACGCCAATTTGAGTGATTGGCAAATGCCTTCTCTTTCAAAAGATCTTTTGTGCACAGAAAAAGATGCAGTTAAATTGTGGGATCGTTTTCCGCAAATTTGGTCTGTACCACTAGTTTGTGTTCTATCACCCAAAATGTTGCAAGAGATCGATCGCGAAGTCCACTTGAAGTTATCATCGAACCATGGACATTAAATTACTTGAATTGATCGTTTGCCCCGTCACCAAGGGACCACTCGACTACAACCGCGAGCGTCAAGAATTAATTTCTAGAAGCGCTAGATTGGCGTACCCCATCAAAGACGGCATACCTGTTTTACTCGAAGCCGAGGCACGTACCCTCACCGATGCTGAAATTGAAGGCACGTCTTCATGAGTTTTTGGGTTTTTATTCCTGCTCGATTGGCCTCGACACGTTTACCCAATAAGCCTTTGGCACTGATTCACGGTATTCCCATGGTTGTTCATGTGGCACGACGCGCGTTGGCCTCCAAGGCCCAGCAAGTTGTCGTTGCAGGCGACGATCCGCAAATCATTGAAGCCTGCCAACAACATGGCATTCAAGCAATCTTGACCCACCAAAATCATTTATCGGGTAGCGATCGAGTCGCACAAGCCTCACAACTTTTAGGCGTTCAAGACGATGAGGTTGTGGTTAATGTTCAAGGCGATGAACCGCTCATTAATCCCGATTTAATCAACGATGTCGCTCAACTGCTCACGCAACATCGCGATTGCTCCATCGCAACTGTGGCGCACCCCATTGAAACCTTGGAAGATTTTTTAAATCCCAACGTCGTTAAAGTGGTACTTGATCATGAAAACAAAGCTTTGTACTTCAGCCGTGCGCCCATCCCCTACTGGCGAGATGGATGGACCACAGGCTCTCAAAAAATGGATGCGGGTCAACCACTCAGACACTTAGGCATTTATTCATACCGCGCAAAATTTCTCAGGGCATTCCCTAGTATGTCGCCCAGTCAACTCGAGCAATCAGAAAATTTAGAACAGTTGCGTGCACTGTCCCACGGTCATAAAATTGCCGTCTACAAGACGCTTTTATCACCCGCGCCTGGCGTCGATACGCCAGAAGATCTCGAACGCGTTCGCGAAATGATGAGTAAGACCTTGTAAGCATTTTAAAAGTGCTGTCGTGATATCCTCTCCAAAAAAAGCCTGAACAAGGCTTACACAATCTCCGAAGAGACCCAAAGGATTTCTATGAAACTTATTTTGCTTGGAGCGCCAGGCGCAGGAAAAGGCACGCAAGCCACGTTCATTTGCCAACATTTTTCGATACCGCAAATTTCAACAGGCGATATGCTCAGAGCAGCAGTTAAAGCGTGCTCACCCATGGGCGTTGCAGCAAAAAAAGTCATGGACTCGGGCGCTTTGGTGAGGGACGACATCATTATTGTTCTTGTCAAAGAACGCATTACACAAGCCGATTGCGCCAACGGATTTTTGTTTGATGGTTTTCCAAGAACAATTCCACAAGCCGATGCGATGAAGGCCGCAGGTGTTCATTTGGACTATGTCTTAGAAATTGATGTGCCATTTGATGCCATCATTCAACGCATGATTGGTAGACGCGTGCATGTGGCGAGTGGTCGCACCTATCACACGCAATTCAATCCACCCAAAGCTGATGGCAAAGATGATGTGACGGGCGAACCGTTAATTCAACGCGACGACGACAAAGAAGAAACCGTCACCAAACGCTTGGCTGTTTATTCCGATCAAACGCGTCCCTTGGTTGATTACTATTCGCAATGGGCCAAATCATCACCCAAGCAAGCACCCCAGTATCGTTGCATCTCAGGTGTTGGCTCAGTTGATCAAATCAAAGCACGCGCTTTTGAAGCGCTTTCAAGTTGATAGAGTAAGTCCAATAACAAAGCGATTCGTGCTTTGTAAGGACTCCAATATCCAGCCGATGTGAAAGCATCGGCTTTTTGTTTTCTTTGAATGCCTTGATAGCAACGACTCGATCGCCAGACCTGGATACCTAAAGATTGTGCATGGTTGAGAGTTCGCTCTAGTGCATCGTTGGCTGTTCCATTGCCGGTTCCTGCCAACACAATGCCATTAATTTTTAGTGCGTGCGATTGTGCATATTCAAGCCATGCCAGCACTTGTAAATCCTCACTACCACTGTGATTGGGAATTAACCAAACACGGGGCCAATCGGAAGTTTGAACAACAAACTGGGGGGAAGGAATTTGAAAATCAAAATTAATCTTGGAGATTTTTCTATTCAATACGATTTGTCCGTTTTGAATCACACCCCACGCACCATGTACACCGCTATCAAAAGCATCGAGTTGGTCGGTATAAATTTTTTGAATCCACCACGCTTCGTGTATCTGACCTGCACATACAACGCTCACACCTTGGTTATTTGAATCACAAGCCCAAACAATCGCATCAGCTAAATTTTTGGGGCCATCGGCTTTGGACGCATTGGCAGGCAACATGGCGCAAGTCAACACAATGGGTTTAGAAGATGACGCCATACACGCCAATAAAAAAGCAGTCTCTTCGATGGTGTCAGTCCCGTGCGTGATGACGATACCCGCGACATCAATTTGACTTTGCCAATGCAACACGCGACCAATGAGGCCTCTCCAAACCTGGGCATTCATGTTTTTACTGTCTATCTGAGCCACTTGCTCAGACAAAACGTCTATTCCCGGCGGCAAAGCCACGCCTTGTAGCAAGGACGCAACGTCCACCTGAGCGGCTTTGTATTCGAAAAGCTCTCCAGACGATGGCGCCAAGCCTGCAATCGTTCCCCCTGTGCCCAAAATAATGACTTTTTGATGTGATTTCATGAAGATTGCTTGCTTTTTATAAAAAACTGGTTAAAAATACAGTAACTGTATAAAAAAACAGCTTCGATTTCCCAGCCCATTTTGCAGGAGTTCAGTCAATGGATCATTACAAAC
>Ga0114971_10003787_pt1 | contig 10273 bp, 7 predicted proteins | sample M_140625_MF_Meta_FD_87320 | JGI IMG/M metagenome (GOLD analysis project Ga0114971, IMG submission 87320) | Freshwater microbial communities from Lake Montjoie, Canada to study carbon cycling - M_140625_MF_MetaG | ecosystem: Environmental > Aquatic > Freshwater > Lake | place: Lake Montjoie...
AAAAAAACAAAATAAATATATAAAAATAAATATAAAAAATATAAATTGATTTTTTTTACATTAAAAACAATAATTTATAGCGGTCCACTACTTGTACTCGTTACATTCGATGAAATCTTCTTGGGCTTCAGTTGTTAAAAAAGATAATCCTCCTTCCACGCAGACATCAGGAACAAGGGCAGCAGCAGCAGTAGCGGCAGTAGCGCCAGTAGCACATAGAGATGACATTTTCACTTTAAAAACAAAAACAACAAAAACAACAAAGGGTCGGATTAGCCCAGTTGCGCCCGCCGAACCCATTTCAGAAAAACAACAATCAACCGCAACAGCCGCATCAACCGCATCAACCGCAACAGCCGCATCAACCGCAACAGCCGCAACAGCCGTAACACCCATTTTATATCAATGCATCACACCTTCCGCGAATTCTCGTCCGTCTCACAAAACCCTCATTCGACCCGGCGCTCCAACTGTCGCTCCCATCTTCAAAAATGATTCTGAAAAAAAGGAATGGGACAACAAGGAATATGAGGAAAATTGCAAATACTCTAACGAAATTCATCATCAAGAAATGGAGAAATGGAGCGCAGAAAATCGCTGGCGCGCTGTTCCAAATATGACTTCCATGACAAAGGAGGAAGAAGCTGCGGGATTTTATAAAGTGTACAAATCGTACATCACTTTGGATCAGGAGCGCCGCATAGTAGAACGATGTCCTGGCTTTGTTCCCCCATCGGATTACGGATACCTGGTTCCATGGAATTCAACTCAAAAACCCGACACATTTTGGGATTTCATGGGAACGCTCTTGTATAACCGAGCCGATGAATTGTGCAGATGTCGCACCGTGGAGGATTTTGAGAAGGTTTACAATGAAGCGGCTCAACTACAATGGCTCGATTGGAAGTGGAAAATTCTTCAAGAGTTTCCTGCAAAAGACGCGCTTTGGACCATGTCGACAAAGGCAAACATGTGGCCAAACATGATGTCTTCTTCTGTCAGTAGAATGGCGAGACCCAAGGATGATATGCCGCCGCCACCGCCACCCAAGTACAAAGTTTACGGTGTGAATCGCGGCGAAACCGGCATCTGCAGTGTGAAAGACATCAAAACTCTCGGGAAAAAAGCTCCGATTCGTTGGCACGTTTCACCAACATACTTGAAAAACATGAAAAGGTTTCAATTCGTCTATGAAGAAAATCCGAATGCTGCAATGTATTTTGATAGCGATGACGACTGTTTCTATGAGCGACGACCGGTGTTTTCAGATGATGATTAGATTGATGTGTGTGTGGTGGTGCGCACATGTGCAGGTAGCTGCATATATATTTTTTTTGCTTATGAATAATAAATTAAATTTTTAAATGAAAAAGTAAATATTTAATAATAATATTATATTTAATAATTAATATTATTATTAATTCATTCCATTTCAACAAAAAATAATAAAGAATAAATATAATAAATAAAATTAAATAAAATTAAATAAATATAAAAATGTCAAGTTTTTTTTCAGATATAATGACGGATATGAAGGGAATGGAGCAAAATTTACTGGGTCCCGATTATTTATATTGGAAACGCATATTGAAACCATCAGACATGGGCATGTCGGACGACGGCAATTTTGGAGCTCTTGCAAATGATGTGGGCGGACTCATTAATTATGTAGAAGTGCTGGTTTCAGGTAAAGGCGGATCAACCACTGGCGGACCATTGGGTGATAAATTTTTTTTGAAAACTGGCGGCCAGTGTAAAGATGTTGCATCTGGAAATAAAGTAGACCGATATATTTACATAGACAATGTACCCAATGGTAATATTCCATTTATTTCGTCAGGTCTTGGAGGAACCGATTTCACAGAGTTTGAGGGACTTATCCCCGGAGTTCTTGGCGATTTAGGGAAATTAAACCCCCTAAATTTATTTAAATCATTCATGATGGGTGAAAATCCGGATTGTATGTCAGTAACTCTTCAAACCATCACACCAGTTACAGATGCAAATTTAAATGATACGGGAAAAGATAATACCGGCAGTCAAACACAATTTGTTGCCGTGGCTGATGTTAAAAATATGGATCCATGTATTTTCCCCAATAAAATAAATCCAGCTGACCCCTCATTAACGTGCACAGAAACATTTACGAGTCGAAAAAATAATAATTTGAGCAATGAATCTGGATCGGATGATGATTCTAATGACGCAAGTTGTCACATGTCAAATCGACATAAACTAAAAAATTATAAAAAATTTGAACAAAATAATACTAAACAACGTCGAAATAAATTAAAAAATTTGAATATAAATTCAATTATGAATGATTTATCGAAATTACCAGATGACATGTATGTCAAGGCATTTTATGTTTTTATGACGGCATTTTCTCTCTATGTTTTTTATCGATTCATGAAACGAGTGTCGAAAACTCGTTAATGCAATTTAAGCTCTTACGCCATCTAAATGCTACAAAAATCGAGTCATACCTTTTCTCATTAAAAACACCTATGATTATTATTGTATTTGCTAATACAATACAATTTATATTTTATTATTGTATTTGCTAATACAATACAATTTATATTTTATGAAACAAATATAAAATGATGAGACGAATAAATATAACAATTAGGCGACGCGACGGACGACGCAAGAAACGCGGTCATAAACATAAATACAATCATGTCAACAACATTAACCGACGAGTATTTTCGTCTCTCGAGAGAATATGTGAATAAATATGGAAATAAAACAATATTGTTAATGCAGGTGGGTTCATTTTTCGAGTGTTATTCAAAAACGGATTCGAATGGCGGTATTTCAGATACAAATATGAGAGAATTTTGTACGGTTTGTGATTTAAATACTTCGATCACAAACGGTAGGTGCATGGCAGGGTTTCCATTTACGTGTAATTTTAGAGATTATAGTTTAGAACGATATGTGAAGAAAATGCAGGAACACGGATACACGATTGTGGTGTACGTCCAAGACGGCCAAGGTGCAAACACGACACGAAGTTTGCATTGCATTTATTCGCCGGGTACATTTTTTTCGAGTGATTCCGCCGTTCTCTCTAATAACACGTCATGTTTTTGGATCGAACGATTGAGTTTGGGCGCAAATAAGAAAATTATAATGGGAATGTCAAATATTGATATTTACACGGGAAAGAGCACGTGTTTTGAGATTGAATCAGAAGTGAATCCGCGTCATAATCAGACGACGTATGATGAATTGGAGCGTTTTGTTTCATCATTTCGTCCGAGCGAAGTTATTATTATTTCAAATCTCTCTACAAATGAAATCGAAGACATAAAAAATTATGCCAATATGCCTTCGAGTGCGAGCGCGATTCATTGGATTGATTTGAATCAAACATTGGCTTTAAAGCATCCTTTTTTAACACAAGCAAAAAATGCAGAAAAACAGACATATCGGAAAGAAGTGATGGAAAAGTTTTTTTCATTTCATGTGTCTAATGCGATATTCCAATCCTATTCTGTTTACGAATTTGCGGTTCAGTCCTATACATTTTTGCTTCATTTCGTGTATGAACACAATCCGCACTTGACGTCAAAAATCGGAGAACCGCAATTTGAAAACAAATCGGATAGAATGGTTCTAGCAAATCATACGCTTGAACAGTTGAATATTATCGACGGCAAAGAAGGCGCCAGTGGCGGTTCAAATTCATCCGTGTTCCGATTACTAAATAAATGCAAAACACCGATGGGCGCAAGACGGTTTCATTATCGTTTGTTGCATCCGTCGTTCAATGTGGCCGCAATACAGAGAGAATACGATATTACAGAATATATTTTAAAAAAGGAAGAAGATCAAGCTGAACCAGAAAAAAATAAAGGAAACAAAAAAATCATAAAAAATATAATAAATGTAAAGAAAATAAGTTACACAGTTTGGAGAAGCACGCTTGAGAACATAAAAGATATTGAGAAACTGAATCGTAGAATACAAATGGGAAAGATTTGTCCTAATTCTCTCTATATTTTATATACCAATCTCCAAATTATTTCGGACATGTATGAATCAATAAAAGGCGACGAAACTTTGTTGAAATATTTGCACGCAGATTCAGATCCGGAGAGAATTACAAAAATATGCAAAGAATTAATTAAAAAAATAGATTCATGTTTTTTTATTGAAAAATGTCGAACTGTTGATTCACTCGATTTTGATTTGAGTTATAGTGATTGTTTTGTTCGACCGGGCGTAAATAAAGATCTCGATGCCACCTACATTATGCACGAGGACGGGTGCAGCATTCTGGAAGTCATTCGCGCGCATTGCAATGATTTGATTGCAATTGGAGAGAAAAAGGGCGTTACTACAAAAGATTTAAAAGATAAAGAATTTGTAAAAAAACATGAAACTGAAAAAGCGGGATTCAGCATTCAAACAACGGAACGGCGCAGTAAATTATTGCTGGACCAAATTAGCAAGAGAGTGAAAGTGTGCGACCACATGTCAAAATTGGATTATCATTCGATTTCTCAAGGAGTTAACAAGGATGGTAGTAAAGACAGTAAAAAAACAATTGACTTTGATTTATCGAAGCTGCAATTCGTGAAGGTGGGAAGCAGTGCGGTCACATTTATTCATGAGACGCTATCTAATGTGTGCACATCTATAAATGAAACAAGAAATAAAATTCGTGATGAAATTGGGCTAGTATTTCATAAATTCGTATGCGAACTGAAAGAGCATCAAGAGTCGTTTCAAACAATTATCTCGTTTACTACGGACATTGATTTGATGCAAAATCAGGCGCACGTTGCCCGGGAATACAAATATTGCAAACCGATGATTGATTTTAAGGAAGGGACTGGGTCCGGTTCCGGGTCATATGTTGACGCGAAAGACATTCGCCATTGTTTAATCGAGCGAATTAACGAAGACGAGCTCTACGTAACGAATGATATTTCGCTTGGCCTTGGAGAGCGCGGGTTATTACTGTACGGGACCAATGCGGTTGGAAAAACGAGCATGATTCGAGCTTTAGGGATTTGTATCATTATGGCGCAAGCGGGACTCTATGTGCCTTGTTCCGCGTTTACGTATCGACCTTATAGAAGCATTATGACGCGGATTTTGGGCAACGATAATTTATTTAAAGGAATGTCGACATTTGCGGTTGAAATGTCGGAGCTTCGAGTCATATTGAAATGCGCGGACCAAAATAGTTTGATTTTGGGAGACGAATTATGTTCGGGTACGGAAATCGATTCCGCGATTAGTATTTTCGTTGCCGGGTTACAAAAATTGCACGCACTCGAAAGTTGTTTTGTTTTCGCGACACACATGCACGAAATTGTAGATTATGAAGAAATTGCGCAATTGGACAAGCTCACGACGAAACACATGGCGGTCACCTATGACAGAGCGCGCGACATTTTAATTTATGACCGAAAGCTGCGCGATGGTGCGGGACCCAGCATGTACGGTCTTGAAGTGTGCAAGTCGCTACATTTACCGGATGATTTTTTGAAGATGGCAAACGCGATTCGGGTAAAGTATCGCGCCAAAGGCGCAGGAACTGGTGATTTGAATTTCAAACCGAGCCATTTTAATGCGCATAAAGTGAAGGGAATATGCGAGCTATGTAAAAAAGAGACGGGCGAAGAAGTGCACCATTTGCAACACCAGAAGGAGGCAGATGTAAATGACTACATTCAGCATTTTCATAAAAATCATCGAGCAAATTTACTGACAGTTTGCGAATCCTGTCATTTAAAAATGCACGAGACAGGACAACAATATAAACGGGTTCTAACAACGGGGGAAAGTGGATATGCGCTTTCAAAAATATAACATTAATATGAATTGCATATATTTAAAAATTTAATATCAACTATAAATAAAATATAAATAAAATATAAATAAATAATATAATGGATAAATTATTTATTTGTTTTCATGTATTTTTACTGTTATTTATATTTTTAGCCGGAGGGTTGAATAAGATTGCAAACTTTCAGGATACTGCTAATTATTTAGAATCCAAAATAAATGAGATCCAATTGAACCCTATATTTATTGCGGCAATTATCATAACGATAATTTATTTTTATGTTATTATTGTACTTCGAACAAATAATATGTACTTATTCGTGCTGATAAGCGTCGCTATCGCAGGCATTCCATTTTTAGCGTATTTTAAAAAGTATTTGAATCAATATAAAGCGCTCGTTTCATTCATATATGATGCAGCCATTGCGGGAGTGATTGGACTACTCACACTTGGAAGTTTACTAATCTTGTATTCATTGTATACGAGCAAGTATGAAGAGTATGCGTATGTTGCGACAATTGGACTGGCGGTATTTACCGCGATGACGATTTTAATTTTTCATTTTCCAACGAATAAATCTGAAATGATTTCATTTACGAAGAATCTCTCTATTTTTGGGGGATTAATGTTATTGTCCCATCGATTTTCTAGCTAATTATCATTATTGAATATCGATTATATTATAAACACCTATAAAACGTCGTACGTTTTAACTTCTTTATTATCTTCGAGTAAACTGAAACGAAGTTTGTATGATAAAATATTGTCCAAGATACTTCCACTATTTCCCTGATTAAAAATATTGCGAACGTCTTGCGGCGAACATCCGTTTTTAATGAACATGGCATTTGATATTGTCCCATCTAACGCTAACGATGCCGATGTTTGGTTGTCGCCAATAACGATGAGGTTTCCGTTTGTTGTTACGTAGTTCATAGATGCGTCCATATAGGTAACGTACGGCGAATTTGCATTACTTGACGAGTTTGTCAGCGTGTCAATAATAAGCGTATTGTTTAGAAGTCCATTTATATACACATCGAGTGCGCGATTTTTCAAGTAAAAAGAATTTGAATTCGTATTATAAATGGGTATATTTTTATTCGTAGTTGGATCGTACACAGTTTCGCTTTTATCGACATCAATGTCATCGTCTCCATTATAATTTAAAACGATATTTACGGGTTCTCTGATTGGAAACAACATTATAGATGATGACTGAGTTGAAGAGTTGAGAGAATATGAAACGATAAGATTTCCAGCATTATCAAGTGTTAAATTCAAAAGCGGCGTTGTTATTATCGGTGGTGTTGTTGATGTTGTTGTATTTGTTAACCTCATCAAATTATAGTTGTTGGATGGTGTTATAGGAAGCGCCGAGTTTAAATTTACCCATAATGATATTGCAAATGCGCCATTATCAAGTATCGTTTTTTCTGGAACTGCAGTTTTCGTAGGTAATGACTGTGTTATGGGTTGCGAAGAAGTAGTCATCATTGGAATGAATTGTCTTTGTTGTTGATAAGACGAATAAATAATGTATGCGGCTAAAATCAAAATTACAATTACAATAACATATGTAATATTTATTTCTTTACCATAAAACAACATTATATTCTATTTTATTTTTAGTAGAGTGATCGTTAGAGTACTCGTTAATTTTTAAACTTTATGAAAAATATTTTTAGCAAGTATAATATAATATTTATATAATATTATTATATTTATTAATATTATAATATATAATACACATATTTACTCTAATAAATAAATTATAATTATTAATTAAATAAAAATTAATAAAATAAAAAATGAAAAACTACATATTTGTATTACGTCATGGACCAACTAAAAATGATATTATTAAATATGAAAGTTTTATTAACTTATTGCCAAACATAATGAATTACATCAAAAATTTTTTTACAGAAAATAATATTGAATTAAATAATATGAATATTAATATACATACTTCTGAATTCGAGAGATGTTTTTTAACAGGGAAAATAATAAAATCTTATTTTAAAGTATTGCAATATAGCCCTAATAAATTAACTGGAAATATTGAATCTAGGATCAAAATTGTAAAAAAACACGATTTGAGAAGATGGAATAAAGGGGTCGAAGAGAGAGAAAATTCGATAAGTAGATCATACAAATACGGTAAAAAAATATATAATGAAAAAAAAAAAATAGTTTCAGAAAAATGCACATTAAATATATATGTCACTCATAGCAGCATTATTCCTTTTTTTATTTGCGGACTAGCCGGATTGAATAAAAATCATTATAAGAAAATTAAACTAACAACAGCATCATTAACAATTATAAATGTGGATACGAGAGAAGTCGAAGTTTTCAATAAAGACCATCACAATAATGATTTATTATGATTTATTATGATTTATTATGATTTATCATGAAAATTGGATTGGGACTAGTTGGTTAAACGTCAAGGCGGGACAGCTCAACATTGTCTTTTACAAAAGCAAAACGAATTTTATACTTGTTGAAAAAATCGGAAACCGAATTTCCCGCACTGCCGCCATCTCCGCTAGAGTAAATATCCCATGCATCCTGAGGTCCAAGCGGTGCCTTGTGAAATGTTGCCATGGTAATATAGCCACCAAACCCATTTTTAGAACCAATATATAGTGACCCATTATTTAAGCTCCACGTGTTTGTAAAAGCGGATGTTTGAACAAGTTTTCCATTTACATAAATATCAATAGAATTTCCATTATTAAAATTTAATATGATAGAAACCGAGGTTTGAAGCGGTATGTCTTGAACTGGAGGAATAGTAGTGCCACTATTTTTTAAATCTACATCTAATGTGTTGTTATTTTCACCTAAACTTATAAGCAGATTAGGAGTATTTTTTGAACCATCGGGTTCAGATGATATAATTATTTTTTTTCCGGGTGTTGACTCCCAGTCATTTACATAAATCCATGTAGACAGGGCGAAACTATAGCTCTTATCGGGTATAGAAATAGAAGTTTGAGTTTTTGCATCTTGTGAAGGGCTAACTACGGTGCTTGAAGAAGAGTCGATCATTGTCCAAACAAAATATACAATAATGATAATGAGTATAATAATAATAAGTGTTGACCAAGAAAATTCCATTTTCACGTTATCTAATAAATACTTATTTTTTCTATATATATATAACTTGTAATATTTTTTTTTATTACATTCAAAGTTATTATTATTTTATAATTATTTCATTTAAATATTAATTATAAAAATTAAGTATTCATATATTTGCATATATTTTTCTCTAAAAGTTGGGTTTTAATGGTGGATTTAAAAATTTATGCGCGTTATATATCCAGGAAACTCCTTGAGATCCAATAGCGTCCTTGTAATACACCACGTTGCAAGTTTGTCCATATATTCCCGAGCCGTTTCCGGAAGAATCTGAATTTGATCCAACAATCAATGTTAGTGGAAGTTTTGGAATAATATTTGGTGTTGAACTTTCTAAACTATTGTTCATAAACACATCCATTATACCATTTTTATTAAAGTTAATAAATAAATGATTCCATTTTTGTAAAAGAATTTTATTTTGAAGGATAACTTCAACATTTTTATTTGTATCTGTGAGTACATTTATAAAAAGCTGATTTGTTTTTGGGCTGAATAAAACTTGAGGAGCTCCGCCGCTTTTTCCGGTACTGTCTACACTAGTTTCAAAATTCAAAATATTAATAGGATTAGAAGAATAACTGTTGAGGGGTTCAGGATGAATATAAAACCACGCGGAGATACCATAACCATAATGTGGTTTATTTGTTTTTACATTTTCTGCAAGAGATGGTGTTAAAGAAACTGTTTGACTGTTGTCTGAAGAATTTGTTGTACTCACATCAAGCGGTTCACTCATTACATTCAGAGGAAGCACTTTATTCAAAACAACTTCACCGTTGTGGTTAACTATTGCGTCAAACACGCTTGGAAGAAAAAATAATAAAGCAACGAATAAAATTTCAAATATTAAAAGAATAACATAAGTCCATTGTTTTTGCGCTAATTTCAACTCATTTCGAAAGTAATCCGCAATATTCAAACACAAACAAGGCATATAAATAAGAATTTTAAATATCAAACTTGACCATGTGGGAGGACCGGATATATAATTTGGAGCTTCTGCGCCGATGAATCGAACAATCATGGCTAAAATGCCGACAAGAATTGCTATATTAAGGATGAATAAAACTGTATTTGCAATAATTGGAACATTGGTGTATACGTGTAAAACCGCGAGAACCAGACCTATTACTATACCAATAATAATTGCATATTTTAAAAATGAAGTTATAAATGGTATAAATGCTTCAATGCCCATTGCAAGAAGGGATAAAAGCGCAAATCCAATGAATAAAAATATAAATAAAAATAATGATTTATTATCTGAAACTATTTGATATGGTTGTTTTGTATAAATATAAACCA
>Ga0114971_10003788_pt1 | contig 10273 bp, 9 predicted proteins | sample M_140625_MF_Meta_FD_87320 | JGI IMG/M metagenome (GOLD analysis project Ga0114971, IMG submission 87320) | Freshwater microbial communities from Lake Montjoie, Canada to study carbon cycling - M_140625_MF_MetaG | ecosystem: Environmental > Aquatic > Freshwater > Lake | place: Lake Montjoie...
ATGCGTTTCCTTTGATCGATGCCTATGCCATGTATTTTCCTAGTTTTGACTCGACTAAGAGCAGCCAGACTATTTCTTGGGAGGCCAGAAAGAATTTAGTAATGGTAGCGGGGAATAAATATTGGAAAATCCGTCGCTCACTCATTCGGAATGTTGCTGCAAAAGTCCGGGACATTGTTCGCCATAATCCAGAGCGTTTTTCAAAAAATTATTCATCAAATCAGCTGCACGATCGGCGATTAGCGGCGATGTCTCATTTCGGTCAACGAGGTAAGCTGGATCTTTTCGGCGGTGGTTGGGACAGCCTCCAGAATTTGCCATTGCGTTGGCAAAATGAGCTGTCAGGCATTGTCTCAGATCTCAAACCTAAACCTTGCGCAAACAAACTGGCAACTATAGCTAATTACAAATTCGCTCTTTGTTTTGAGAATATTGAGTTCCCAGGGTATGTCACAGAAAAGTTGATTGATTGTCTGGCTGCAGGAGTCGTCCCAATCTATTGGGGCGCGCCAGACATACATAACTTTATTCCAGAAGACTGTTTTATCGACGCCAGAAAATTTGAAACATTAGATGATCTCGATAATTATTTAGAAAATTTTTCTAACAAAGACGCCCAAAATTTTCTGGATTGCAGCAATTCGTTTCTGAGTGGGAAAAAAGGGCGACGGTACTCCTACGAAGGCTTCGCAAGAGAAATCGAATCAATACTGATGTGCAAAACCTAACAATGTCGAATGTCTCCGCCTGCATACTGTCCTACAACCGAGCAGACTTTCTCTGCGAGGCGATTGAGTCAGTTTTGCAACAAACTATAAAACCGGTAGAAATTCTTGTTTTTGACAATGGCAGCGATTCAGTAGTGTATGAACGAGTTCGCCCTTATCTTGAGCGCGGCGTTACCTGGATCGGATCGGATGTCAATCGCTCTGCAATCTGGAATTTTGGAAGAGCGATTGAGACTGCAAGATCAGAATTTATTTTTGTCCTGCATGATGACGACCGACTATGCCAAGACTTCGTCGAGAAACAAGTTAATTTTTTGATGTCTAATCATGAAGTCGGCGTAGTAACTTGTAATGGATATCTTATTAATGAGTTGGGAGAAAGAACGGGAGGGTTGTTAAGACCAAATTTTAAAGCTAGCTGTATCGAGCTTTACAGAAGTCCGGCATCGGTTGCTATTATTTATGCAAGCGATCATTGCCTTCCGTTTTCTCCTGCCGTTTACCGAGCTAAATTTGCTAGGGCGAAAAATCTCCGAGAAGAATTCGGCAAAGTAGTTGACGCAGTATTTTTTTGCGATTTAGCAAAGGTTTGTGCGCTCGCATATCAACTTCAGCCACTCTATGAATGTAGAGTGCATGGAGCCCAAGACTCTAGTTATTTCCCGGCAATCGAATTGGAGCGATTGACCGTTTACTTCGACTCGTATGCAGAGGGTTCATTGGCGGAGCGCAAGGAGTTAAAAAATCTTTTGATGCGGCAGCATACATCGCGTCAATTGATCAGAATCTATCGAGCCATTTCGACGCCCCCAATAGAGTTGCGGTTTTTCTCCGAACTTGCCGGCGTAACGCACCGCAGGTTCAGCTTTCTAGCCGCCACGAGTATTCTGATGGCGGCCTTACTCAAGCGAATCAATATCTGGGCAAGCCAAGAAAAATTCAAAAAGCATAAAAAATTTTTTCTTAGCGTCCACCAGAGCTCTCCGAACAAATACGATTAAAATTAATTTATCGATGGATTTCTAATTTTCAACCGGAGCCTTTATATGAACCCGCATTCAATTAACCGCGACTACCTGGGAGGCGCTGTTCGTTTACTAAAAAGTCACTGATCTTGACGATATCATCGTCACTGATTACTGCAGAAAAACGGCCTCGGATAGTTAATAGAAAATTGTAGAATGCCATTTAAAAAAATATTAATTCGGCTCCATTCGTTTTTTTCTGAGCAACTTGGTCTTGACCCTCTAAAAATGTTCTGGGGTGTTCGTGGATTTCCTGAATTTGTGCGGGATCTACTCAGGTTCCGCCGTAGCTATCAAGGCAAGTTGATTCTCAACCCTTACTTGGGCGACCGCTACAAAGAAGGAGGAAGTACAAAGAACGAGTATTTCTGGCAAGACTTGTTGGTTGCACAGAGAATTTTCCGAGCGCAACCGTCGCGACACGTTGATGTAGGTTCAAGGGTCGATGGCTTTGTTGCTCACGTAGCCAGTTTCCGGGATATAGAAGTCTTTGATATACGCCCTGTAACCTCAGATATCCCGGGGGTCGTGTTCAAGCAGGCGGATCTTATGTCTTTTGATTCAGTCGCTACGTTATGTGGCAACGGTGAGGGCTACTGTGACTCACTTTCGTGCTTACATGCGATAGAACATTTTGGCCTTGGACGCTACGGTGATCCTGTAGATCCTTTTGGATACCGCCGAGGAATCAAAAACCTTTCCAAATTACTGCAGCCAGGTGGGCGTCTCTATCTTTCTACTCCCATTGGATGCGAGCGCGTCGAATTTAACGCGAACTGGGTGTTTGACCCAAATACGATTGTGAGCACTGCCAATGCCGCCGGATTGCGTCTCGACGAGTTGACAATTCTGGATCAGAAAGGCGGACACGAAACTATCATGTGCCCAAGTACTGAAAATTTAAATGCCCTTGCCAAAAATAATTATCGATTGGGGATTTTTCATTTCCTCAAGGGACGTGGCTAGGTAGTCCCCGGCAACGCTATGCCTCTTATCTCCATTTGCATTCCCGCCTACAACCGAGCCGGCGTTCTGCCCGCATTGCTCGATTCCATATTGGGTCAGGAGTTTGACGATTTTGATATCGTCATCGCTGAGGACTCATCGCCTGAACGCCTAGCCATCGCTAGCAAAGTGGTCGAGTATCAGCAGCGCTTCGGGGACAAGGTCAAGTATCACGAGAACCCACAAACACTCGGCTATGACGGCAATCTGCGGCGTCTGGTCGAATTGGCGACGGGGGATTTCGTGCTGTTCATGGGTAATGATGATTTGCTGGCTCCCGGCGCACTTGATGCCATAGCTACGGCCCTACGAGAGCGCAAGGATGTGGGCGTGGTGCTGCGTAGCTATTCGTCTTTCATAAGCAACCCCGAGCAAGCCGTGCAGGTCTTTCGCTACTTTAGCGAAGATCGCGTCTTCCCGCCTGGGCCTGATACGGTAGTGACTTTTTTCCGCCGCTGCGTGTTTATCTCCGGCATGGTCTTTAAGCGTAGCTCGGCGGCGGCCTGTGCCACTGCACAGTTTGATGGCACCTTACTCTATCAGCAGCTTCTGGCGGGGCGCATCCTGGCGCAAGAGTCTGGTGTGTATTTGAACCGCATCCTGTCTTTCCACCGCTTGGGGGGAGTGCCTGATTTCGGTGCTAGCGCTGCCGAGCAAGGGCTGTTTGTACCGAAGCAGCAAACGCCCGAGTCTTCTGTGCATTTCATGCGCGGCATGCTCGCCATTGCAAATTCCTTGGATGAGCAGGGTAAAACCAAAGTCGCCCACCGCATCCAGCGTGACATCGGCAATTACGCCTATCCGATTCTATCGATACAGGCGGATCGCTCGTTTGGCACGTTCGTGTCCTATCTGTGGGAACTCATGAAACTTGGTTTCTGGCGGGTTCCGCTCTTTCATGTATACGTCCTTGGTTTGCTCGTTCTGGGGCGCAAGAACTGTGATGGTTTGATCGCGCGAATCAAGAAGTCCTTAGGACGCGCACCATTGCTAGGCAGCGTATACGCGGGTACATCGCGCGAGACTAAGGGCGATTGAATGTCCCGCAAAGTTGTCGTTCGGCTCAAGGGGGGGTTGGGCAACCAGCTGTTTTGCTATGCGGCAGCGCGCAGGCTCGCTTGGGCCAACGATGCCGAATTGGTGCTCGATGCGGTTACTGGCTTCAAGTACGACCACCTTTATCAGCGCAACTATGCTTTAGGGGCATTTCGCATTCCTGCGCACTTGGCGACCCCCTCAGAGCAAATGGAGCCACTTGGGCGAGTAAGGCGACTGATCGCGCGCAAGCTCTCCGAGCACAAGCCCCTGGAGCAACGCCGCTACATCCAGCAGGTGGGCGTAGATTTTGATCCAGGCATCTTGACCCTGCGCTTGCAAGAAGGCATGACCTACTTCGATGCATTTGGTCAAAGTGAGGCCTACTTTGAGGATATTCGCGAGTTACTTCAGCAGGATCTTGCCATGTCGGCCCCCGTGGACCCGACTAACCTCGACATGGCGAAGCAAATCGAAGCGAGTCCCTCGGTGGCCTTGCATGTGCGGTGGTTTGATGCCGGAGATGTCGCGCGCTCTTCCAATATGTCACTTGCGTATTACGCGCAAGCCATCCCTAAAGTGCTCGCAAAGATAAACGGCGCGCACTTTTTTATTTTTTCAGATCGGCCTGAACAAACAGCGACCTTGTTGGCCCCGCTCATGCAAGGACAGCCCTATACCGTGGTTTGCCACAATGTCGGGGGCGACAACGCGGCGTCGGACTTCTGGTTGATGCGCCAGTGCCAACACTTCATCATCGGCAACAGCACTTTCGCTTGGTGGGCGGCGTGGTTGGGTGAGCAAAGCCATGAAGGCACTCAAGTCTTCGCCCCCGTACGCAATGTCGACCCAGAGCACAGCGTCACAGCCTGGGGCTTTGCTGGTCTCTTGCCCGAGCGATGGACAGTGCTGTGAGCGAGCTACCGTGCGTGGACGTCGTCATTCCGGTCTTCAATGGTCGTGAGACTATCCAAGCGGCACTAGCCAGCGTCTTGGCACAGCAAGGGGCATGGGTTCGCCGAATCATTGTGGTCGACGATGGATCAAGCGACGACACAGCGAAGATCGTTCAAAGTCTCCGCAGTCCCTTGATTGAGCTTGTGCGTACACCCAACCTGGGGGTTGCACGAGCCCGCAATCTTGGGATCGAAAAATCGACGGCGGAATGGGTCGCTTTCTTGGACGCGGATGACTTGTGGATGTCTGACAAGCTGCAAGCGCAACTTGCCGCCGCGCAAGAGCACTGCGCGGGTTTTGTGTGTAGCTCGGTCATTACTCAATCGGTGAGGCGCTCTGGTCCAATATCGGCAAAGTTACTGGCGCGGGGAAACTTTGTGGCGACCAGTTCTGTATTGGTCAAACGCAGCGTGTTGCAACAGATCACGCCAGTTTTTATGCCCGGGATGTCCTTTGCCGAGGACTATTTGGCGTGGTTGAAATGCGTCACCCTGACGCCCGGGCACTACCTTTCGACCAAGCTGGTAGATTACATCCTATCAACACACCCGCGCTATCGCTGGGGCCAGATTCTGAGTAACCTCGTTACCTTGAATATGCGCTACGCCTGCTTCCTCCGCCAAATCGGTGCTGGCCCGACGCAGCGCTTGGCTTTGGGGTGGGCCGTCCTTCTTGGCTCCATCCGATCCGTGCTGAGTATCAGCAAGCGTTTTCTTCGTTCCTATCGCCCAGGCCCCCGTTAAGCATGAACGACAAGCTGCCAGAAAACTCTCGTTTGATGCGAGCTCTGCTCGCGTTGGGCCAAGAGAAATTGGCCTGGGCATGTCGGCGACTGCACTGCCCGGCACCCAAGTCGGCCTTGGTATTGGAAGTCGGTTCTGGCGGGAGCCCCTATTTTCGCGCTAATGTGCTGATCGATGCCTACGCCACGACCCGAGAGCGTCACTGGGCCCCCTTCATCACCGACCGTCCTTCGGTGTTGGGGATGGGCGAGGCACTGCCTTTTAGAGATAAGAGCTTTGATTTTGTGATCGCCTCGCACGTGCTGGAGCACTCGGCCGAGCCTGAGAACTTCTTACTCGAATTGCAGCGCGTCGCGAAAGCGGGCTATATCGAGACGCCCGATGCCTTCATGGAGCGCATCAACCCATACTGGGATCACCGCTCCGAAGTGACCGTACGCAATGGCGTGCTGGTGATACGCAAGAAGCCCACCTGGCGGCCCGACCCTGAATTGGTAGATCTGTATGAAGAGCGAGCAAAGCACTTGATCGCTGGCTCGGTGATTCCTTCAAACCCCTTCACCTTTCATACGCGCTTTTTTTGGACTAACAAAATCCCGTATCGCATTCTCAACCCAGAAGTTGACGCGAGCTGGACACCGCCCGAAATGCAGCAGACGACACAATTGCAAATGTCGCTGCGCGCTAAGCTCGGACGGCTAGGACTAGCCACAGCGCGTGCGCTGTTGTCCCAAAAGCAACGTAACAGCCAAATTCAACTGACGGGGCTACTGGAGTGCCCTGCATGCAAGTCCACAGCATTGAAGTTCGGTGCCAGTGCTGTGGTTTGCACCGGTTGCGGCAAGGAATACGAGGTCATCGCTGGTGTTCCACGCATGTCGATTGAGCCCTGATGCACCTGGCGATCGACGCGAGTAACATTCGGCAGGGCGGGGGAATCACGCATTTGTCGCAACTGCTCAGCGCCGCCGACCCCGTTGAAGCGGGCATCAACCATGTCACTGTTTGGGCCTGCAGCGCGACCTTGGCTCAGTTGCCTTCCAAAACCTGGCTAACCACACTATCTCCTGCCTGGATCGAGGCAGGGTTGCTGCAGCGTATGCTAGGACAGCAGTTTTTGCTACCTAAAGAGTTGTCGCGCCGAGGCTGTGATGTCTTGTTTTCCCCCGGCGGGACGGTGCCGTTTCACACCAAGGTGCCGGTAGTCACAATGTCGCAAAACATGCTGCCGTTTGAGCCTAAGGAGGCCATGCAGTTTGGGCGCTGGAGCCGGATGCGATTGAAAATGTGGCTTCTGCGCAGTTCTCAAAGACGATCGTTCAATCAGGCCAACGGTTTGATTTTTCTGACCCAATATGCGCGGGAGGGAGTGAGCCGCTGGCTGGGCAAGCCAAAGGGATTACAGACCTTGATTCCTCACGGCATCGAAGCCCGCTTTGAGGCAGGTCCTAAGCTGCAGCGCAGCGTAAGCGATTACTCGTTTGAACAGCCGTTTACATTTCTCTACGTCTCTATCCTGATGCCGTACAAACATCAACTCGAAGTGGCCCAAGCGGCAAGCGAATTGCGGCGGAATGGATACCCCATCAAGGTTCGATTCGTAGGGGCTGATTGGGAGAGCTATGGCGAGCGTTTCCGAGTAACGTTACGGCTGCTGGATCCCCAAGAAGAGTTTCTGATCTGGCCAGGTAACGTAGCGTTCACCGCCTTACATGATGAATATCATTCTGCGGACGCTTTTATATTTGCATCCAGTTGTGAGAATCTCCCCAATATACTGATCGAAGCAATGGCCGCCGGCTTGCCCATCGCCTCTTCAAGTGCTGGGCCAATGCCCGAGGTTCTGGGAAACGCAGGCGTCTACTTCGATCCGTCGCAGTCACAGGATATTGCCAGGGCCATGCGCGAGTTGATGAATAACGTCGAGCTGCGGAGGCGCATCACGATAGAGGCCAAAGAATTGAGTCGGGTGTATTCATGGCATCGTTGCGCTAAAGACACATTTGATTTTATTGCGGCTGTCACTACGCAAAGGCCTTAGAGAGGTAGCCAATCATGTTTAAAGACCACACGCTATTAATTACAGGCGGAACTGGTTCATTCGGCAATGCTGTGCTGAAGCGTTTTCTACAATCTGACCTACGCGAAATCCGTATTCTTAGCCGCGATGAGAAAAAACAAGATGACATGCGGAAAAAATACAACAACTCCAAGCTAAAGTTTTACATTGGGGATGTGCGTGACTATCAGTCTGTGCTAAATGCAGTCCGCGGGGCAGATTTCATTTTCCATGCAGCGGCTCTCAAGCAAGTGCCGTCATGCGAATTTCACCCCCTGGAAGCTGTCAAGACGAACGTAATGGGTACTGAAAACGTACTTGAGGCGGCGATCAACAGTGGCGTGAGCCGCGTGGTCGTGTTGAGCACCGACAAGGCTGTATATCCCATCAATGCAATGGGTATTAGTAAAGCAATGATGGAAAAAGTCGCCGTGGCGAAGTCCCGCAGCAGTAACGGCACAGTTATCAACGTTACTCGCTATGGTAATGTCATGTGTTCACGTGGCTCGGTGATTCCGCTCTTCACCGATCAAATCCGCGCCGGCCAGCCCATCACCATCACAGATCCGGCCATGACCCGCTTCATGATGACGTTAGACGATGCGGTGAACTTGGTGTTGTATGCCTTTGAGCACGGCCAACCTGGCGAAATTTTTGTGCAAAAGGCACCGGCCGCGACCATCGAAGTGTTGGTCAAGGCCTTAACGTCGATAATGGGCCGGCCTCAACACGAGGTGTGCGTGATCGGCACGCGTCACGGTGAGAAACTCTATGAAGCCCTGCTCAGCCGCGAGGAAATGGTAGCGGCTGAAGACTTGGGAAGATACTACCGGGTATCGCCAGACATGCGCGATTTGAACTACGGAAAGTTTGTCGAGCAGGGTGAGATAAAGATCTCTGCAGCCACCGACTACAACTCTCACAACACCGAACGTCTAGACATCACAGGCATGCAGGCCTTGCTCATTAAGCTGCAGTTCATGCGGGCGATTGCAAGGGGTGAATACGCAGAATATGAGGCATAAGCCATGAAGGTATTAGTAACCGGCGCGCAAGGCTTTATTGGCAAAAACTTGGTGCTGCGCTTGCGCGAGCGGCCCAACACCGAGGTGCGGACCTTTGTGCGAGGCGATGACGCCTCCGCCTTGCGTATCGCGCTAGCGGATGTAGACGCGGTGATTCACCTCGCAGGCGAAAACCGCCCGGCCTCGGAAGAGGCGTTTGACTTGGTCAACGCCGGTCTGACCGAACACCTGTGTCAAGCCCTCAAGGCTATGGGCAAAGCAGTACCGGTGTTGTTCAGCTCATCGACCCAAGCCGAGCAAGACAACCCTTATGGCCGCAGCAAGTTGGCGGCAGAGCAGTCGCTGACAGCGCTAGCCAAAGACAAAGGCAACCCTGTGGCCATCTACCGTTTGCCGGGGGTGTTTGGCAAATGGTGCCGCCCGCACTACAACTCGGTAGTGGCCACGTTTTGCTACCAAAAAGCGCATGACCTGCCTGTGCAGATCAACGACGCCAGCGCCCGGATTCGCTTGGTTTACGTGGACGATGTAGTAACCGCATTTTTTCACATGCTGGAAGCGCCTCCACCCGGTTTGAGTTGGCTAAGCGTGACCCCCGAGTACAGCATCGCCCTAGGAGAGTTGTCTGCGCAAATCGATGCGTTCCAAAACTGCCGCAGCACTCTGGTGTCAGAACGGGTAGGCACTGGCCTGACGCGGGCCTTGTACTCGACTTATGTGAGCTATCTTCCATTGGAAAAATTTTCCTATAGTGTGCCTTCGTACAGTGATGCTCGAGGTGTATTCGTGGAAATTCTGAAAACCCCGGATGCCGGCCAATTCTCGTTTTTTACGATCCGCCCCGGTCACCGAAGAGGGGGACACTATCACCATACTAAAACCGAAAAGTTTTTAGTCATCAAAGGCCGCGCCCGTTTCGGTTTTCGACACATGCTCACTAACGTAGTGCACCACCTCGAAACCGATGGCGACCACCCCCAAGTGGTGGAGTCCGTACCGGGCTGGACACACGATATCACCAACATCGGCGCAGGGGAGATAGCAGCCATTTGTTGGGTTAATGAAATTTTTTATCGTGCCAACCCGGACACGATCGTTTGCCAGGTTTAAAAATGAAAAAACTCAAGGTTATGTCAGTTGTAGGCACACGGCCGGAAATTATCCGTTTGTCTCGCGTACTAGCCGCACTCGATATGCACTGCGACCACGTGTTGGTGCACACCGGCCAAAACTACGACTACGAACTCAACCAAGTGTTCTTTGACGACTTGGGGATACGCAAACCCGATTTCTTCTTGAACAGTGCCGAAGGTAGTGCAGGACCGGCCAACACCATCGGCAACCTGATTACGGCGGTAGACGGGGTGTTAGCCCAGGTACAACCTGAGGCGATGCTGGTGCTAGGCGATACGAATAGCTGCCTGTCGGTGATTCCAGCCAAACGCCGAAAAGTACCAATCTTCCCCATGGAAGCTGGTAACCGCTGCTTTGACTTGCGTGTGCCCGAAGAAACCAACCGCCGCATCGTGGATCACACCGCCGACATCAACTTAACCTACAGCACCATCGCGCGGGACTACTTGCTGCGCGAGGGCTTGCCACCTGACCAGATCATCAAGACTGGTAGCCCAATGTATGAGGTATTGCACCACTATTTGCCACAGATTCAAGCATCCGATGCCCTGGCTCGCTTGGG
>Ga0114971_10003789_pt1 | contig 10271 bp, 12 predicted proteins | sample M_140625_MF_Meta_FD_87320 | JGI IMG/M metagenome (GOLD analysis project Ga0114971, IMG submission 87320) | Freshwater microbial communities from Lake Montjoie, Canada to study carbon cycling - M_140625_MF_MetaG | ecosystem: Environmental > Aquatic > Freshwater > Lake | place: Lake Montjoie...
GTTCCCAAGATCGAAAACATGATTCCACGATTTCGTATGGACTCGGGGAAAAGGATAAACCCGTTGGATTGAACTCCCGCACGGTACTTCTTCCTCAGCATCTCACAAAAGAGGGGGGGACGCTTGTGGTTCTTTACAAAGGGAAATTCGATTCGCTTATGAGTGTGGCCGTGCGTCCCTGCCGCGAAAATGCGACAGCTGTTATCGGGTCAAGAAACTCCCCCGCCTTGATGGATGAAGGTTTACAAGTATATGAAGATCGAGAGGTCAATGGCATTCGATTGACGCCCTTAACTGGTGATTTGCAGAGGGGAACGATCGTCGAAGCCGAGCTTTCCGCACCTATGGAGCAGTTGGAGGACTCCATCGAGTTTGTGGCTCCACTGGATGGATCTGTCGAGGGAGCGATGCTCAAATTGGAAACGTTGGGTCTGGATCCCGAAGCGCAACTTCTAGTTGAGGTGAACAAAAAAACGATCGGTAACATGAATTTCCCAGCATTTGAATTGAATGACCCCGCACTGGTCACCGATTGGAATGGGAAGCTCATTTTGGCGGGTTGGCGTAAGGGGACCCTCTTTGTACCTGCCAGATTCCTCACGCCTGGTGACAACTCGATCATTATATCTCTCAAGCGCTCGGATATGGAGACCGGTCGTAAGGTTTTTTTGCGGAATTCTCAGATCCTCTTACGATTTGCACCTAGACCTTTTACCGCGCCGAATACGCCTGACGTTCAGCCAAAGTTTGATCCCGAAGTCGGGAGAAAAGTGAGTGGAAAACCGGATTTGAATCTCCCTGAAGAGGCGATGCTGCCAGTGGACTCTGTTAGGGAGTAAGGCTCTTTAAAAAATACGAGGCTCGCCTTCGTTCAAGATACAGATTTGCTCCAGGATTTGGCGTTGGGCACCATTTCTGATGAGTCGCTCTGGGGGTTCGTGGAGGGGTTCGTAACTCAATCGGAACGTCCCAAAGTGCATGGGAACAAATGTCTTTGCTCCCAATTCCATAAAGGCCTCAATCGCTTCCTCGGGATTCATGTGGACGTCCCGTTTCGTCGGCGCCTCGTAGGCCCCGATCGGGAGAAGGGCGATTTCAACAGGCAGACGTTCGCCGATTTCCTTGAACCCGTCGAAATAAGCACTGTCTCCGCAATGGAAGACCGAGCGCCCAGCATACTCGATATGAAAACCTCCGAACCCGCGATGGGAGTCATGGAGGACTCGTGCCCCCCAATGACGCGCTGGAGTGAGCGTGACCTTGAGTGATCCGAGCTCAAAGCTTTCCCAATGCCGAAGCTCCTGCACGTGTCGAAATCCAAGCCCGTGCACGAGCCCGCCGACATGCTCTGGGACGACGATCGCTTGGTCGCTAGCCACGGCACGCAGTGTTTTGCGATCCAAGTGATCAAAGTGCGCATGGGTGACTAGTACGAGATCAATCGCAGGGAGGTCACGGAGTTCCATGCCCGGATGTTTGATGCGTTTGATCACCTTCAGCCACTTTGCCCAATTCGGGTCGATAAGAATGCTGTGTTCCGGAGTCTGAATGAGGAACGAAGCGTGGCCGATCCAAGTGATGCAGATGTCGCCTTCCTTTAATTCCGGAAAAACGGGTTTCAATTTCTGGCCTTGTCGCTTAGTGAAAAGCGAGGGGATCACGACTTCCGCGAGGAAATTTCGTTTATGCCATCCCGAACCCAACTTCATGTCCACATGATGCTCCGGCTTGCTCGAAGCGGATTTTTTGCGGAGTAATCTTCGGACCATGCTGTTAATTACTTTCTATGATCGCTGATGAAAAGCAACGCCTGCGGACACAAATGCGAGATATTCTTCGCGATCTGTCGCCTGCGTTGAGGGCATTGCAATCTGAAAAAATCCGCGCGCATCTCGATGCGTGGACGCATTGGCAAGAGGCCGCTGCGGCCTGTGTCTTCAGTCCAATGGCGACAGAACCCGATATTCTGACTCCGTGGCCTGAGCAAAAAAAACTCCTCTTTCCCCGCGTTGATGGCGAGCTCTTGCGGTTGCATCATGTCGAAGTGAGCGCGCATCTTAAGCTTGGGGCTTTCTCTCTTCTTGAGCCCGCAATCCATCTGCCCGAGGTGGAGGCAACCGCTGATGTGATCTTGGTTCCAGGGATGGCATTTGATCGATTCGGTCGGCGGCTCGGACGCGGTGGGGGATATTACGACCGTTTGCTGAGTCAGTTTGAAGGGGTGAGGGTGGGGGTTTGCTTTGAGGAACAGATGCTGTCCGAAGTGCCTTCGGAAGCCCACGATCTCGATGTGCATTTTGTGATCACGCCTGCCGGAATTTTTCCCTGCGGTGCGCAAAATACTCCGTCAGATTCGGTCGAGTAAGGATCTCAGCAGGCTCGTTGCCGATCTCGGTGACCTGAATCAAATGCCGCAATAAAACAACTGTGGCGATAGCATCGCTGCAGGCGTCATGCCATCGAAACCCTGAGGTCGGCAACTGCGGAGTAAGTCCCAATTTTTCGACGGCCTCGCTGAGGGAATGAGATGGAAGCGCGGGGTATACGGCACGGGTCAGAGTGAGTGTATCGACCCACGGGCCGAATCCGTGAAAGGGAAAAACGCGCAGAAATCGTTTCTCAGTTGCAGCTCCATGGGCAACGACCCAACGGGCGCTGAGGGAAGCTTTGACTTGCGGCCAGAGATCCACAAAGGGCGGAGCTCCGACGAGAAGTTCATCGCTTATTCCGTGGACCTCCCTTGCCGACCAAGTGACCTGTCGGGAAGGGCGGAGATAGGAACTCAGGGATGTCTCGATCTCTTCGCCACTCCAATGGATGACGGCGATCTGTACAGGCTCGTCGGTGAGGCCTGGAGCCGATCCGGCACTTTCAAAATCTATCGCTGCAAACGGAACTTCGGCGACTTTCAATCGCGGAGGAGTTTTTCCGTCATCTCCCAATCCATGCAAGCATCGGTGATAGAAACGCCGTATTGAAGGTTGGTGGGTTGGGTTGGAAGTGACTGACTGCCGAAATGCAGGTGGCTCTCCAGCATGGCCCCAATGATCTCGCTGCCGCCAGCGGCACGTTGATCAAGGATGCTGCGCCAGACATCGGGTTGGCGCTTTGGATCCTTGCCCGAATTCGAGTGACTGCAATCGATCATCAGAGTCGAGGCTAGACCATTTTTGCGAAGGGTTTCGCGTGCCGACTTCACATCTCCGGGGTGGTAGTTGGTACCATTGCGGCCGCCGCGAAGGACGACATGGCTATCCGGATTGCCCGATGTTTTGATAATGCTGGTCGATCCTTCTTGATCGATGCCTAGGAAGCTGTGCGGTGCTTGGGAAGATTTCATCGCGTCGATCGCCGTTTGTACGCTGCCGTCGGTTCCATTTTTGAAGCCAACCGGCATCGAGAGTCCGCTTGCGAGTTCGCGATGGGTTTGTGATTCCGTTGTGCGCGCTCCGATGGCTGCCCAGCTCACGAGATCGGCCGTGTACTGGGGGATTATGGGATCCAAGAATTCCGTTGCTGTCGGGAGTCCGAGGTCGAGGATATCGAGAAGCAGTTTGCGGGAAAGGGACAGGCCGAGTGCCACGTCACAAGAGTCATCGAGACGAGGATCGTTGATGAAGCCCTTCCAGCCGATCGTCGTGCGGGGTTTCTCAAAATAGACGCGCATCACAATAAGGAAGCGGTCTTCGAGTTCGCGGCTGAGGGTAGCGAGTCGTTTCGCATATTCCATTGCCGATGCCGGATCGTGGATCGAGCACGGGCCGACGATGACAAGGAGTCGGTCGTCTTCACCGCGAATGATAGCGCGGGCTTCCTCGCGGGTCTTTGTTACGAGACGAAGTTGTTCGGAATTGGCGGGAAGTTGCTCCTTGATCTGCGAAGGGGTGATCAGCCGTGTGACACCGGCTACGCGGATGTTTTCGACGGACATGGAGTTGGCGGCTGGATTGGATTCCGTGGCTATCATTTTCAAAAGGGAGAGAAACATCACGCAAATCCTCTCTCCATGCAAACCAATGTTGGGGAGATTTACGCACGACATAACTCGCGACAAAGGCTTGCCCTAGGCGGTCACCTGCGCGATAGCTAATCTTATGTTGATGCCATTAAAGAAACGCCGAGTGAGATTCGACCAGTCTGGATACACGCTTTTTGAAATCATGCTCGTGCTCGGCATCATTGCCGTGCTTGTGGGTTCGGCGATTTATATGCTTGTTGGAAACATTGATGTCGCAAAAGAACAGCGAGTGAATAGCGATATTGAGGCCATTTCGATGCAGCTGAGGACGTACGAAATGCTGAACTACCGTATGCCCACCACCGAGCAGGGGCTGAAAGCCTTGGTTTCTCAACCTAGTACTGAGCCACGGCCACGCCGTTGGAAGCAACTCATGAAGTCCGTACCGATCGACCCGTGGGGAGGGGAGTATATTTATCGCAATCCCGGTAAAAAGAATTCGAGCGGCATCGATGTCTACTCGCTCGGGCCGGACGGCAAGGAGAGCGAAGATGATGTCGGCAAATAAGCCGTTTTGCTCCAGCCGAGGTTATACGCTTTTTGAGATTCTTCTTGCGTTGGGTATTGTGGCGATTTTGCTCGGTGTCACTGTGCCGATGATTATTTCCTCTTACGGGGATAGCACTTCTGAGGAAATAGCTAGGCAGTTACAGAGTGCGGCTACTTCTGCTCAGACTGCAGCGATCAATTCGGGGGAAGCACGTCGATTACGCGTCACTGAAAATGGATTGTTATCGAGTGGGTCATCGACTTCGTCAGCCGAGCTTCCGAAGGGGTGGAAGCTGCAAATCCAAAGGCTCACCGAAAGCAAGTTCCGAAAGCCCGAGAAGACGGAATACTGGGAATTTAACAGCGTGGGCATTTGCGAACCGGTCAGCTTCCGTATTGGAAAAGCAGGTGAATCACTTATTTTGAAATTCGACCCGCTGACGGCTCTCATTGTGACGGATAATGACTAATCGTGCTTTCACTCTTTTCGAGGTGCTCATTGCACTCGGGGTATTTGCGATCGCCGTTACGGGGTTGGCTATAGCCTTGCAGTCGGCTGTCGATGCGTCCTTGATGGCGAGGCAACGAGCATTGTCTCGGGTCGTGATCGAGTCTCGCCTAGCCACGGCAATGAGCGATCCTCCTGTTGATGGTCGCCGAGAGATTGAGGGACGCACGAACAATGGCATTCACGTTTTGGAGACGCTTGAGCAAGCGGAAATACAAACCACCAACGGGACCCTTCTTCCCGGGATGTGGACGCTCAAAGTGACTGCGGACTGGAAGGGCGGGGCAGGGAAGGAAACGGCGGAGGTTTTGCTCTACAGGCCATGATTCGCAAATCCAATCGCGTCACCGGATTCACCCTTTTTGAAGTCATCCTTGCGCTCATGATCTTGGGGCTTATCAGTGGAGCGGTTTACAGCATCAGTTCGGCGGCCATGGAAGCAACGAAAGCGACAATCTCCGCTCAAGCGGGTTGTCGTCGGTTAGAGGCTTTTTTAAAAGTAACACGCGATGCCTTTCTCGCCATTCCGGCGGATGGGCAGGTGTTTTTACGAATCGGCAAATCCAATCGCGGTGCCCCCGTGCCGGAGATCGTCTTTCGCGAGGCGACGGGTGTTTTTGGAATTCCGAGTTTGGGTGGTGGTGATTTGGTGCTGGGGGCGCGTCCAAGGTCTGATGGATCTCGTGCATTTGCTTTGTTGCGTGTTCCCGGAGGGCTTGAGGGTAGCGAGGCGGAGCGATTTCTTGCATCGGGCCCTTGGATTACGATTCTGCCTGGCATAGAGCGGGTGGTGTGGTCTTTCTACGAAGCTGGTGAGTGGAAAGAGGAATGGCCTGAAGGCAGTGCTCGTCCCATAGCTGTGCGGTTGCAGTTCGACTATCAAGAGTTGCCCGGTACACCAATCGATGTTCAGTTCTGGATTCCCCCACTTGCTGCACCTCAGGTTGCGCCGCCTCCGACCCCGCAAACTCCTAATCAGCCGACTCCGCAGCCGAGTCCGCCTCCGAAAAAATGAAAAGAACTAACCGCCGGCGGGCTGCCGCGCTTCCTCTCGTTCTCTGGTGCATCGCTTTTATCGCGGGCTTGGTCGTGCTTCTCGCTGGGTCGGTTAGCAGTTGGATGGATAGCGAGACTCGGGCTGAAAAAAAATTTATCGCGCGGCAAATGGCGTTGAGTGGAATTGCGATCGGCCAAAATCCCTTAGTCAAACCGGGCGATCCCTTATTGGGCAAAGGAAGTAGGAATGGGGAGGGCTTTGAGGTGAAGATCACCAATGAATCCGCCAAGATTAATCCGAATTTCTGGATTCAGAATAATAACAGATCGATTTTTATTCGCCTTTTTACTAATTGGGGAGCGGATATCGGTACGACTGATGCGGCTATCGATAGCCTGATTGATTGGATCGATGGGGATGATTTTCTGTCCCTCAAGGGGGCCGAGCGAGGTGAGTATGAGAGAGCGGGCAAACGCGGATATCCCGCGAATAGGCCTCTGAAGCACATTCGGGAGATGGAGGCCGTAATGAACCTTTCACCCCTACTATCTGCAAAGGAAGGCTGGCAGAACTACTTCACGATTTGGTATAGTGGCAAGATCAGTATCCAACATGCTACGGAATCCTCACTCACGGCGCTCGCCGAATTTACACCAATGCAGTGCCAATCTCTTCTGGAGATGCGGGCTGGTCAGGATGGCGTTGATGGTACGGACGATGACCAAAAACTCACCTCGCTTGAAGATGTTGCCAGCTTCCTCGGCCTCGGTTCGCGTCAACGCGCCGAGTTGCTGGAGTTTTTTGACACATCTGGAGACTTGCGCTGCATCGAGTCCACTGGTTGGTGTGGTGGCGTGGCCCATAAAATCACCGTCGTATCGGGTGCCGATCCCAATTCGCAAATGATGAGTTGGGAGGAAAAATGAAGCATTCGCCTGTCGATTTCGTTTTGCGTCCGGGGGCAAGCGGTTGGGAGTTTTGGAAAATTCCACCCAAGTCCGATCCTTCGCCGGAGCCTGATTTTTCATCGAAGTCCCTTGGGGTCGCACGTCATTTGATGATGGCTGTTCCCACGCGCAGTCTTTTGGCTGTGCCGGTGTGGATTTCCCCACAAGGAGATCCAACCGAGCTTGCGGAGCTCGAGTTGCTGAGTCGTCACCTGCTCAAAAAAAATGCAGAGGTTTATGGTATTCCGATTCTTGAAAAGGACGGACGTTCTCTTGTTCTCGCATTGTCCTCCATCGATGACGACCGAGCCCAAGACTATTATTCCAAAGCTGCGACGTTTGAGTTTCCCGCTCGTTTATGGGATTCCGATGCGGAGGATGTGATTGTTTGGCGCGAGTGGGGCGAGATTTGCTTTGCTTTTTATCGTGATAAAAAGTGCGTCTATTTTGCCTGCACAGGCGAGATTTCTATCGGGGCGCCACTTTGCGGAATCATTACCCGGACGGCCATGCGTCTGCGCTTCGAGGGGGTGACGCTTCGAATGCCCACAAGGTTGAGATTGATTGGCGATTTTTCTTTTGAGGATCGTACGGCGCTGCGCGATACGCTTCAGGTTGATCTCGAGCATTCGCCCGTTTCACCCCCCCCATTTTTACCGGACACCTATAACAATCCGGCACCGCCCAGTGCGAAAATGGAAATGGAGAAACGGACTCGGTGGCAGAAATTTCTCTTTTTTGCGGTTGGAGGCATCGCTTTCTACACGCTGATATTGTTATTTGTATCGGGTGACCTTCTCGTTCGCCGCATCCAGCTTTCGCGTCTCACCTCGGAGCTTCACTCGATCGAGGGTGCCGCCTCCGGAGCGAATAAACTGGTGACAGAGTGGAAGGAGTTTCGTGCGGCCGTGGACCCGGCCTCTTTTGCGATCGACCAACTTGCGGCCGTTGCCACCGAGATCCCTGGCGAGCAAGTGCGACTGACTCAATACAGCTTCGACAGCGGTCGTTTCACCATTGCTGGTGAGGCTGCGGATGTTGCTCAGGCTTACGATTTCTTTGAGAGAATAAAAAAAGCCCCGCTTTTGCAGGATTACGATTGGACCTCGCGCCAACCTCAGTTGGTGGGCCGCAATAAGGTTCGTTTTGAAATGGAAGGATTACGCCCCGATGCGAAAACCAGCGAAGAGTGAACTAAGGCTTCTTGTGCTCTTTGGTGCGGCTGTTTTTTTGGCCCTGAACCTTTTTGGAGTGCGCGCTTGGATGGGCCGCAGGCAGGCCATCGCTTCTAATATTGCACAAACCCGCACTTCCCTAGAGGAGGCGAAATCCTGGATCATTGCCGCCGAGTCAATACAGGCCGCTCATGAATGGATGAAGGAACATCCCGCTCCTGTTAATACAGGCGATGGCGCGAGCACCGCGCTACTCAATGCTGTGCGGGCTGAAGCTGAAAAGGCGGGAATCAAGGTCGTCGAGGAAACTTTGCTCCCATCCGTCACAGGGAGTGCTGGTAGCTCTGCTCTTTTGCAGACGAAACTCAGCGGGCCCTTTGCCGGTGTGGCACGATTTTTATTTGAATTGCAGTCCCCCATCACATGGCGGGCGGTGACCAAGATGACCATTCGCAGCGATAGCGAGCCCCCCAACGTCGTTATGGACATGGAAATTCGCCAGTATTACGTTCCGCCCTCTACCGGCGGTGAATCCACCGGATCGTGATGAAACTCCCACTCGCTCTTATTTTAGTAGCAGCAACAGGCGTACTAAGCCTCGCTAGTGATCAGGCCGATGCCCTTTGGTTGCAGCCCCGATCAATGGAGAAGTTTCAAATCCTCCTTGATCGCTCGCCATTTTCGCTCCCCACCGCAGAGGAGAGTGCTCCCATGGCGGAAAGGTTTTCGATCACAGGAGCCGCAACCATCAATGAGGAACCTGTTGTTTTTATAGTGGATAAAAACACGCAGAATCGGCTCATGCTGGGTAAAAATCCGGACTCTTCCGGCAATGTCCTCTTGGAATATCTGCCCGATCTGAATCCGCAAAAGATGAAGGCCAGTATTCGCATTGACGGTCAGGTAACGACGGTCGCCTATGCGGAAGTTGCAGCTGATCAGCAACAGCAAGTCGCCCCTGTTCCGATGGTCCCTAATGCTGTTCAACCTCCGCCGGGAATCCAATCTCCACCAGGTGCAGTCAATCCAGGCCAACAGCAGAATCCAGCGCAACCACCACGGCGGGTCATACGTCGCCGTGTCATATCCGGTCAGAATCCTCCAGCCCAACCTAATCCAGGCAAATGAAAAAAATCTTCCTTCTCCTTCTTCTTACCTTGCCGTTGCTATGCGTGGCGCAGCAACCGGTCCCGCAGGTTGTCGCCCCGGGCTCACCGGTAACGCCGACGCTTCCGCCACCTGCGCCAGCCAATGAAAGCGAGCCAATAAGCATCACCTTTCCGAAAAATTCGGTTCTGGATGTCATCTCCTTCTACGAGACGCTCACCGGTAAGCGGATCATTCGGGACTCGAATCTCGCAGGTCAGGAACTTTCGATCATGGTGGCAAAGCCAGTTCCCCGCAAAGATGCGATCGCCATCATCGAAAGTTCCCTGCTGTTGAATAACTACAGCATCGTTCCCGTTGATGCCCAGACGATCAAAATACTCGGCCCAAGCCGAGCCCCTCGCACGGAAGGTCTTCCATTGTTAAGCGAGGTTAATGCATTGCCGGTGGATGGCGATAAGGTCGTGAGTTTTTACAAGCCGCTCGGATTTGTGTCCCCCGAGGAAGCCATCGCAGTCATTCAAGGTGTGGTTCAAATCAATGCCTTCGGCTCTTTGGTGCCTGTACCGAATACCAATGCCCTCATCATCACGGATAAAACTCCGGTGATACGTAAAGCGATTGGAATTATTGATTTAATTGATGTGGAGCCAGCCCGTGTGGTCACGGAGTTCATCACTCTCAAGCGCGCTAATTCCGAGCGTGTGGTGGAAATGCTTGATGAAATGTTCGGTAAGGAGGAGACGGCGAAGTCGGGGGCAGGCGGCGGGAATACACCACCTCAACCGAAAGAGGGGCAACCCGCTCCAGCTGTCGCGAACGCTGCTGGTGGGGGAGCGAGCGCCCGCTACGAGAATCGTCTCTTGGCTGGCAAGGCCAAGTTCGTTGCGGATAAGCGCACGAATCGCGTGCTCGTGGTCACCCGCACGGAAAACTACCGCTATGTGCGGGACGTGATCGCTCAACTCGACTCCTCCGCAGATTTTGAAGAACCCTATGTGCGCGTGCTCAATTATGTTCCGGTGAACGA
>Ga0114971_10003790_pt1 | contig 10271 bp, 10 predicted proteins | sample M_140625_MF_Meta_FD_87320 | JGI IMG/M metagenome (GOLD analysis project Ga0114971, IMG submission 87320) | Freshwater microbial communities from Lake Montjoie, Canada to study carbon cycling - M_140625_MF_MetaG | ecosystem: Environmental > Aquatic > Freshwater > Lake | place: Lake Montjoie...
ACATCATTGCAGAAAGCTGAATTCGTGTTGTCAATTTCATAAAAAAATTATTGCTCGAATATAGTAATATTCATACTAAAAGGCACGAAGAAAGGCAATAGGCAAGAGGGAATAGGCAATAGTAAACACAAAAAGGGGCAGAGGCACGGAGCAAGGCAATAGGCAATAGGCAAGAGTATATACAAAAAAGGTACGAAGGCACGGAGCAAGGCAATAGGCAATAGGCAAGAGGGAATAGTATATACAAAAAAGGGACGAAGGCACGGAGCAAGGCAATAGGCAAGAGTGAAACAGCGCCAAGCGTTCAGCGTAAAGCGTTCAACGTAAAGCGTTCAACGTTAAGCGTTCAACGTCTATGCCTTTTTAAAATACAGGCAAAGTTCCTGTAACCCACACGCATCACACTTGGGGTTTCGCGCTATACAAGTATACCGCCCATGTAGAATCAACCAATGATGTGCCTTGTGTACAAGATTTGATGGTATATATTTAATCAGTTGCTTTTCAGCAGCTAGTGGTGTAGTGGCGCCTCGAGTTAAGCCCAATCTTGCTGAAACTCGAAAAACATGGGTATCAACGGCCATATTAGGCTGTTGATCAATCACCGAAGTAATAACATTTGCCGTTTTTCGCCCCACCCCAGGGAGCTTAACCAATTCATCAACCGTCATGGGAACTACACCATCAAAATCGTTCATCAACATTTGGGCCATGCCAATAAGATGCTTTGTTTTATTATTGGGATAAGATATACTTCGAATTATTGGGAAAAGGGAATCAAAACTTGCCTGTGAAAGTGCTTCTGGGTTCGGGAATTGCTCAAAAATGGCAGGCGTAGTAAGGTTGACTCTTTTGTCAGTACATTGAGCGGAGAGAATAACTGCAACTAAAAGCTGGAAGGGATTATCGTAAAGCAGCTCAGTCTCTGCCTCACGAATATGCTGCTGGAAATAATCAAGAATAATCTGATACCGATCCTTTTTAGTCATACGAAGTAAAGAACCGAAAGATACAACGAATTTTTAGTCTACTGAACCGTGAATCCGTCCATGGCGGTATATGCCATAATTTTATTCACTGAATTTTCATTGGGAGAATATGATATACAAGACAAGCATTCCATTCCTTCTTTTAACTCATTGAATTGTTCCATAGATACTGGATCATTTTCAAGAAAGGAGATAAAATCTGACTTTTCCTCTGCTGACATTTCATTATAGAGATAGCGAAACATAGATTCATTTATTAATGCACTCATTGTCAATTATTTAGATTTTAAACTACCCGAAAGGCAGCATGACTTAATGGTCATCAATAGGGAGGGGGATTAGGGGATAGGACAGCTTAAGGATGGGTGCGGACAAACTGTTGAAACTAGAACGGATGCTAAAGATAAATATTGCATCAACAATCGAAATAGTTCAATTTTCTTTTATCAAAAAAATATCTTCGCCCTCACGCTTCATTAAATACTGCTCCCGAGCTACTTTTTCAATCCACAACGGATTGCTTTTAAGCAATTCAAGATCATGTTGCGTCTTTTCAATCTGGCCCTTGTAATACTTTTTACTTTCAGTCAGACCCTTCAAATCTTTTCGATATTGAAGGTGTAAGAATAAGTTGTTGTGGTCAAAAAAAAGCATCCACACTAGAAAGAATATGGAAGCAAAAAAGTACTTGCTTCGAAAGAACCTGAAAAAAGCAGGAAAAACTTTCATTTATAAATTGATATACTCAAAGTTAACAAAAAAGAAGATAGTTAGTCAACGTATTAACTCATTAAAAGAAGTTAATTGTCCTAATTTCGCCCGTAATATTGGCTTTTATCCAATCCCAGCTCCTTTTAATCCATCCTTTGTAATACCTTGCAAGCGAAATGGAAAAGTCAAATTTCGTAGATCAAATTAGGGTGTTTTGCAGAAGCGGTCATGGTGGAGCAGGAAGCAAACACTTCATGCGAACAAAATTCAATGCACAGGCAGGCCCAGATGGAGGGGATGGCGGCAGAGGAGGCCATATTATTTTAAAAGGCAATAAGCACCTGTGGACTCTACTACACCTTCGCTACTATAAAAATGTGTTAGCTGAAGATGGTCAGTATGGCAACAAGAATAATATGACAGGCCGTGATGGGAAAGACATTATAATAGAAGTTCCATTAGGGACTATTGCTCGCAATGAAGAAAATGAGCTTGTGGATGGTGAAATCTTAGAAGATGGACAAGAATTTATTTGGATAAAGGGTGGACGAGGAGGATTAGGAAATAAGAATTTTGCCACCCCGACCAACCAAGCACCAGAATACGCACAACCGGGGGAAGATGGTTCAGAAGGGTGGAAAGTACTAGAATTAAAAGTCCTAGCAGATGTTGGACTCGTTGGATTTCCAAATGCCGGAAAATCAACACTTTTATCATCCATTACTGCAGCAAGACCAAAGATTGCAGACTACGCATTTACAACCATTACTCCGCAACTGGGAATGGTTGAATATAGAGAGGGCCGTTCATTTTGTATTGCAGACCTTCCCGGAATTATCGAAGGTGCTGCCGAAGGCCGTGGTTTGGGCCATCGATTTTTACGGCATATTGAGCGAAACCCCGTTTTGCTTTTTCTAATACCGGCAGATAGCAAAGACCATAAAAATGAATTAGCAATCCTATTCAGCGAATTGGAACAATACAACCCAGAACTGTTGGATAAAAAATTCATCATCGCGGTTAGTAAAAGTGATATGCTTGATGATGAACTAAAAGAGGCTATTACAAAAGAACTCCCTAAAAACATTCCACATATTTTTATCTCGTCAGTTTCTGGTGCGGGGCTTCAGAAGTTGAAAGACATACTCTGGCAAGAGTTACAGCCAGAATAAGCATAACCGATTAGGAAATTCAATGCCTTTTACCAGAACATCTTGATGACGTCTAACATACCGGTATTGCAATCATAATGCAGTAAACGAAAAAGTACAGGGCTACAAGCGGAAACAATCACGTAATTTTAAGAATAAACTTTTACTGTGCTCAGTTTCATTAATAAATCGCTAAAACGCTTAGCGATAATTCTGCAGGTATTTTGGGTTTTCTTCCCAGGCATCCTATTTTTAGCAATAGGCTATCTCTTTTTTACAAATTTCATACAAGGAAAAGATATTCTAATCACAGGGTTACGCTCAAGGCAAACAGGCCTTTTTTTCATCATTGGCTTACTATTTTGGGCGTTGATTACTTGGTATACATCAAGACTAATCGCATACAACAACGACAGGCTTTTTCATGTTGCAAAAGAGGAGCTCTATAAAACACCTAGAATACTTGGGTATGCATGCTTCACCGTAATAATAATTGCACTGGCCTCTATCTATTCAGGAAAGAATGATGTAGAACTTCATGTTGGTGTCATTATTCCTAGTACACTTATCTTTCTCATTTTACATCCGCTATTCGAAAAAATAAAAAATAAAAACGACCGAAGTCATCTTATAAAATTTAGAAAAATAATCTGGGCTTTTTATGCAGGGATTATTGCCTTCATGGTGGGCATTAATTCTATTGCTACCTACATTCTATTTCTTCCAATTATTCAAATTGGATACCTTTTTCTTGTTGTGACTAGAAGAAAAATTAGCCAAAGCAATAAAAATCAGAATAAGAACATCCTATACCCTAATCTTGATGCAGTAAGAAATAAATACAGAAATCTTTTACAATGGATTTTCACTGATAAGGAAAGAATAAAAGATCCACTTAAAAATGAAATCATAGCTCAAACAGAAAAAAATATTTTTTTTTGGTTTGGGGTATTTTCAGTCGTCGCACTGGCTATTTATGTGTTGGCTATTTTTTCACTACCCTTCTCGCGATACATTACTGCACTGCCAATTATTCTGCTTTCCTTCGGCATACTTTTAGGAGCAGGAAACATCCTAGCACTCTTTTCTAATAAACAAAAAATAAATTTCCATTTTTTATTCATACTAGCCTTAATTATATGTGGAATTTTTACTGAACCACATCATGTAAATCTGAGTAAACTAGAAACCAAAGATTCTCTTTATTCAAAACGACAAGATCTAAAGTCGCACTTTACAGATTGGATACAAGAAAGAAGAAATGACATAACAGATAGTACAAAAACAGAATACCCCATTTATTTTATTTTAGCTGATGGAGGTGCTTCCCGATCTGCCTATTGGACAGCTTCAGTATTAAGTCGTATCGACTCAGAAACAGATGGGAATTTTTTAAACAGCATGTATTGTTTATCAGGCGCCTCTGGAGGAAGCCTAGGCAACCTGGCCTTCCTAATGGCCGCTAAGAGTCAGCACAAAGTGTCAACAACAATGGAGGTACAAGATTACCTATCAACAGATTTCTTAAGCTTTCCCTTAGTACGACTAATGGGTCCGGATATTCTACTGCCCTTACTCCCAATTGAAGTCGTAAAAGATAGAGCAGAAGCTCTTGAAAATTCATTAATGAATATACCTGTTGAGAATAGTGTTAGCTCATTTATTAAAAAAGACTTCTCCACGTTAATTAGCCCTGATTCGTTTAAACATAGAATGCCCGTCATTTTCATTAACTGCACTCGTATGCAAGATGGATCGCCAGCAGTAGTAAGCAACATTCAAATCAATAACAATGTATTTGGAAGTAGAATAGATGTGCTGAAATTACTAAATCCAGGAGAAGGTATGTCTATAGCCACATCAATTGTACTTGGCGCACGATTCCCCTATTTCAGTCCAGCAGGGTGCATCAAAAATCAATACTTTGTGGATGGTGGCTACTTTGATAATTCTGGGGCCGGGGTTGTACACGAAATGATTCTTGAGTTACAAAAAATGGTTATAGACTCCCTAAAAATAAACCCAACTCATTATTTCGGAAAATTAAAATTTCATGTAATTCACATTACCAATCAACCCTCAGAAGACGTAAAAATAAAAAAAATACACCCATTGATTAATGATCTTGCAGCACCAATTAAAACAATACTGGGGTCTTATTCAAGTCAAACAGATATTAATAATGTGCACCTTTATAAATATCTACTCGAAATTTACAAAGGTGACACAACGTACAGTAAAATAAATCTTTACAAAAAAGACGAGTCTGATTCATACCCTATGAACTGGTCAATTTCAGATCAATCATTAAATAGAATGAATATGAGATTACATAATAATAAGGAGTTGGATACATTGATACAACAAATGAATAAGAAATAATTGAATGTCAAGTATACATTAATCCATAAAATAATGCTACCCATCTTTCCATCTCCAAAGATGGAGACAAGCGTATGTTCTATAAGGACGCCATTTCAATGCGATTTCATTCATCCTTAATTTTAAGTCTTTTTTACTCTCTACCTCAATTGAATATAACTTAACCATAGCTTGCTGAATTCCAAGATCATCAACAGGAAAAACATCTTCCCTCCCCATTGCAAACATAAGGAGCATCTCAACAGTCCATCTTCCAATTCCTTTTATTTCCGTCAAGGTCGCGATAATTTCTTCATCGGTAGATGTATGCAATCGGGTTAATCTGTCTTTGTGATGAACTGAAAATGTTGCTAAATTTTTAATGTACGTTGCTTTTGAAGCAGATAAGCCAACCTTTCGCATTGAGTCAATTTCGAGATTTAGTATTTGAACTGCGACATTTTTTCTTGCGTCTAGCAATGAAAAAAATCTATCCCGAATAACTGCCGCAACCTTTACTGACAATTGTTGTCCAATAATAGAAGCGCATAAGTACTTTACTATATTCTTCTCTGTAGACAAGCTTATCTCATCCTGACTGAAGAGTACCTTTTTAAATTTCGGATCTTTTAGGAGATGTAAACGATACTTGATAAAACTGATTTTAAATGAATTCCCAACTAACTCCGCCACTTTTCTCATCCTTCAATTGAATTCCGGCAGCAAGCAATTGATTTCTTATTTTGTCAGAAGTAGTAAAATCTTTCTTATCACGAGCATCTTTTCTAATCTCAGCAATCAGATGAAGTATAGCGGAAATTTTATCATCATGCTGCTTATGCTCGTCCTGTAGGCCAAAAATATCGACTAAGTATACCTTGAACTTATCCTTCATCAGCTTCAGCGTATCAGAGGCTAAGGCCTCGAATTTTAGATGTCCGTCTTTTAATGAATTAATGATTGGCACGAGTTCAAATAAAGAAGCAAGTACTTTTGCCGTGTTTAAATCATCGTTCATGTCATCATCCAACGAATTCAATACATCCAAACAATGTTGATTTAATGAAACATCAATAGTATCAATTGATTGGTGAGAATCGATATTGAATTTACCAAGCAATTGAAATGCATCCCAGATCCGACGCAACCCCTTTTCAGATGCCTGCAAGGATTCATTGCCAAAATCAAGTGTACTGCGGTAATGTGTTTGCAATATAAAAAAGCGAACTGTCATGGCTGAATAAGCCTGTTCTAGAATTTCATGATTTCCAGAGAATAACTCACTTAACTTGATCACGTTATTATAACTCTTACCCATCTTTCGCCCATTGATGGTAATCATATTGTTATGCAACCAATATTTTGCTGGAATGTGATGATTGCAAACAGCACTCTGTGCAATTTCACATTCGTGATGAGGGAATTGCAAATCCATTCCACCACCATGAATATCAAATTCTTGTCCAAGGTATTTTGTGCTCATGGCAGAACATTCTATATGCCACCCAGGGAAACCAACTCCCCAGGGGCTATTCCATCGCATAATATGTTCAGGTGCAGCATTTTTCCATAATGCAAAATCAGACCTATTTCGTTTTTCTTCCTGAGACGCTAAGTCTCTAGTGGTGTCAAGTTGATCTTCCAGAACCCTTCCGCTTAAAATTCCATAGGGCATTCCCTTTGCACTAAACTCTCGGTGGTACTTTTCTACATCAAAGTATACTGAGCCGTTGATAACATAAGCGAAACCATCTGTAATAATTTTCTCTATCATATCAATCTGCTCAACAATATGTCCTGTAGCAGTTGGCTCGATACTAGGCTCAAGATTATTAAACTCTTTCATAGCCCAATGAAATTTGTTGGTGTACTTTTGCACCAATTCCATCGGCTCTAATTTTTCTAGGATGGCTTTGCTTGAAATCTTATCCTCGCTCTCTCTACCCTCTTCCTCAAAATGGCCTGCGTCTGTTATATTTCGTACATACCTAACCTGAAATCCCCGATGCAACAAATAGCGGTATACAATATCAAAAGTGATAAATGGTCTTGCATGCCCAAGATGGCTCTCGCCACTCACTGTAGGCCCACACACATACATGCCAACTCGATTTGGGGTAATTGATTTGAATTCCTCTTTTTTCCGAGTAAGTGAATTATAAAAAGAAAGTGATGACATATTCAAATTTAAGAAAATCAAAGATAACCATAGAAATGCAGAATGAGGAAATCTCTACTTATTAGTATGGCGAAAGCTATAATCAGAGATTAAAAATGCATGATCAGAGATACCCTCACCTCCTTTGATGAATTGGAGTGGGCTGAACGATTTATCTGAGAAAATATAATCAATGCGTAGGGTTGGAAGAAGTCTCAAAATCGAAGAAGTAGCACTCGTGAAGGTTGACCCTATTCCACTCCCCTTTTCAAGAAAACCATCTTTCATATCTCCTTTTAAAATTGCATACGCATAAGAATTTGGAACATCATTTAAGTCGCCAGCAAGGATAACTGGGTGTGGGGATTTTTTAATTTCACTGCTGATAAAGTCAGATTGAACACCATGCCAATAAAAGGTATTGCGCATTTTTTTCAATAAATGAATTGATTCCGATTTATCATATCCTGCATCTTTATTCAACTCGTCAATCACCCTATATTCACGATTGCCGAACCCAAATGACTGAAGATGAACAGAATAAATCCTCAAGGTATCATCCTGATATTTTACATCCACAAATGCTGTGCTCTCAGCACTTCCCTCAGTTGAAACCGGAAATGAAATTTCTCCTTTATCTACAATAGGTAAACGAGAAAAAATAGCTATACCGGTTCTTTCCCCACCATTATAAATATCTTCTCCGGAAAATTGGACGTATTTATAACCAAGCTCATTCTTTAAATATGATATTGGGTTTGATTTACCCAACGAAGGGATGGAAATAAATTCCTGAAAGCAAACAATGTCAGGTTTGTATTTTTTGATTTCATCAAAAACAAGCCGCTGATTTTCGACTTTATTTTCGTTAAAAAAATACTCATCAAATGGCACAAAATGCCTGACATTCCAGCTCATAACCCTTAATGATTCATGCTTCTCTACATCAAAATCAGAATTCAAATGAAAAGAATAATGAATAGAAAATGGAATGATACCAGCAACTAAAACAAATAATGAAAACAAAGAAAGAGAGGGACGGATAAAAAGCCACAGTATAAAAAAAAGGAAAATGAATACAAATAGGTATGGGAAGAATAAACCTAGAAATCCAGTAAACCACCAATCCTGAGGATGCATTCTTGGAGCAAGGCAACACGCAATAAATAGCAAGGCCACTAATACATTGAGCAGCATTAATAACCGAACTGAAAATAATTTAATAAATTTTATCATTTGCAAAATTCAGAACAAAGTATCTGATGATAAGAAACGCTAAACTAAGTTGTAAAATAAAATCGAATAATGAAGATTAAATATCCTCTTTACTCGCTTCACTCAGAAATTTTTTTTCTTCGTCAGTCAATTTTTCGTAACCAAATTGATTTATCTTATCTAAAATAGTGTCAATTTTTTGCTGCGTAATATTTTTTTTCTTGAAAAAAGGAGCCGTTGAACCTTGATTGTAAAATAGCTTGTCCTTCGTTGAGGCAGGGGAATTTTTTGAAGGACTGAACCAACTGCTACAAATTCTGGCCAGATGATTCATCCATGCGCCAAGATCATTGCCCGCTTCTAAGAGTTTTATAAAAATAAATCCCATCAGCCCAGCGATAAGATGAGGAATCAACAATACGGGCGACTTTATAAGCGTCGACGTATTCAGTAAGAAATAAATAAGTGAAATTATCCACAAGGGAATACCCCCGCCTATCATTGGAAAAAATCTATACTTAGGAGAGATAGTTGCTGCTGCAACAGCTAATCCAACTAAAGCAGATGTAATTCCTGTAAAGTATATACTTACTGCAGCACTCCCATAAATTAAATTAGCAGAAATGAAAAACGCAAATGCAGATGAGGTTCCACAGTATAAATAAAGAGGAATCAATTTATCGCCACCAATAAGATCTTGTATTAGATTAGCAAAAAGCCATAGCCAAAAAATATTACTAATGGCAACAAATAATTTAACCTCACTGAACTGCATAGTTAAAATAGTCCATGGCCTAAAAGCCAATTTGGAAGGATCTGCTGGCATAGCAAACCACTGGTATATATTTCGATAAAAAGCTTCCTCCGGTATCGCCGAAAATGTATAAATGCTTTTCAAGAAATTCAACAAAATAAAAAACATGGCAAGCAAAATCACTAGCATGACCAATGGATTCGATGTATTCCAAAGTGATGGACCAGTTTTCGGCTTATAATCTCTATACCCCATAATTACGTTTGATTTTGAGAAGAATCAATAAAAACGATTCCTATCTTTTTTATTCCATATCATAACAACGATAATACCAATTGCAGCACCACCTAAGTGAGCAAAGTGTGCAATCCCGGTTGACTCACTTGAAACACCACCTATAATATCCAAAACGGCTAACCCCAATAATGCCCACTTAGCTTTAATAGGAAATGGGATAGGAAGAATTAGCATACGGCTATTGGGGAATGTAAATGCAAATGCAGCAAATATTCCCATAATCGCTCCGGAAGCACCTAACGTAGGAACATTCTTCAGCATAAAAAGTTCTTGTTCAGATAGTTGTCCAGCCAAAAACAAGGCATTGTATTGAGAAATATCATAGGTAAGCGCTAGCGCTTGAGCCAACCCTGCACCTACGCCACAAATCAGGTAAAATATCAAAAATCGGCCTGGTCCCCAAAGATTTTCCAAGGTTGAACCAAACATCCACAAGGCGAACATATTAAATAAAATATGAAAGAAAGAAGAGGATGAATGTAAAAACATGTAGGTTATAAACTGCCAAAACCCATAATGAGTAGAACTGAAGTGGTGTAACGCAAAAAGGTTCTCCATAGGCAAGAGATCCTGACCAATAGTGATTTGAGCTAACCAAACAAGCGAATTGATGATAATTAAATTTTTTATCACTA
>Ga0114971_10003791_pt1 | contig 10271 bp, 10 predicted proteins | sample M_140625_MF_Meta_FD_87320 | JGI IMG/M metagenome (GOLD analysis project Ga0114971, IMG submission 87320) | Freshwater microbial communities from Lake Montjoie, Canada to study carbon cycling - M_140625_MF_MetaG | ecosystem: Environmental > Aquatic > Freshwater > Lake | place: Lake Montjoie...
ATTGCCTTCGCTGAGCCACTTGCCGATTTCCCAGATGAACTCGCGCGAGGAATAGCCACGCGGCACCAGACGGTTCGCGATCTCCAGGATGGTATGGTCGCAGGTCTGGAGTTCTTCTTCGTCGATATAGGTGTCGTAGATGCGGTCGATGTAGTTTTCGCGCAGCACATTGTCGTCGACCGGGCCGGCGGCCTGATAATGTTTGAAGCCCAGGGCTTCAAAGAAATCCATGTCGATGATCGAGGCACCGGTGGCGACGACGCAGTCGACCATCCCAAACTTCACCATGTCGCGGTAGACATGCATGCAGCCGCCAGCGCTGGTCGAGCCGGCCAGGATCAGCCAGGGTGAGCAGGCCTTATCCTCGATGGCCATGTTCAGGATGTCCGCCGCGCGGGCCGTGTCGCGGCTGGAGAAGCTCATCTTGCGCATGGCGTCGATCACCGGCCGCGCGTCATAGGCGGTGATGTCGACATGCTCGACGGTTTTGGAGAGGAGCTCGGCTTTGATATTCGGAACTGGAGCGGTCATCGCTTTCGGTTTCCCTAGGTGTTGAGCGCCCGTCCCAATGCAGACCCACCGCCGGGACGGAGCGACCGGCGACGAAGAGGATGTATCTTAACCTAAATTGTGACGGCTGGCAGTTTAACGCCGGCGACGCTTCTGCCCGGCCTTGCCCTTGGGGCGTGAGAAGCGGACCACCTTGCGGGTTTCCTCTTCTTCAATCCGTGGGTGGGGGATCGAGCGCCGAGCCAGGCCGAACATCGAGCCCATCGGTGCATCCCGCACCACAGCGCTATCTATTTCGCCAAAGCCGTTGAAGCGGGTTGCCATGGCCACGCCATAGGCACCCAGCATGCCGATCTCGATATAGTCGCCCTCGCCAATGCTATCTGGTAGCCAGAACGGACCGGGCATATGATCGATGGAATCGCAGGTCGGGCCGTAGAAGCGGAACGGCTTCAAAGTTCCCTTCATGTCCGAGGACAGGGCACCCCTGCCGCAATATGCCTTGACCGGGAAGGGCCATTTGACGTGCGCGGCATCGAACAACGAACCATAAGATCCATCGTTTAGATAAAGAGCGTCGCCCTTGCGCAGTTCTACCTTGACCAGCAGCGAGCTGGCTTCTGCCACCAGAGCACGGCCGGGTTCACACCACAGTTCGGTGGTTTCATGCACCATCATCTCGCTGAAGGCGCGCTCGATCGCGCTCATATAGCCAGCCATGTCAGGCGGGATCATTCCCGGATAGACCGACGGGAAACCGCCACCAACGTCGACAACATCGGCGAAAACGCCCGCGCGCACCAGCGCACGCGAAGCCTGGGCCATGGCAGCCTGATAGGCGGTCGGCCGCATGCACTGACTGCCAACGTGGAAGCAAACGCCCATCAGGTCCTGGGTGGCGCGGCGGGCAGCCATCAGCAAGGCCGGCGCCTGGTGCTGCGGCACACCAAACTTGCCCGATAGTGAATAGGAGGCACCCTCGGTGTCGACGCCGAGACGCACCATCAGGTTCAGGTCCTTGGCCCGGCCCGTGGCTTCGAGGATCTTGTCGAGCTCTTCATGGGTGTCGAGGGCAAAGGTACGCACCCCGTGATCGGAATAGGCGGCGCTGATCGCGGCGCGGCTCTTGACCGGGTGCATGAAGGCCATGCGTGAGCCAGGCGCGTGTTGCGCTACGAGCTCGACTTCCGGCATGGAGGCGACGTCGAACGAACCGACCCCCGCCTCGCTTAGGGCACGGATAGCCCACGGCGAAGGATTGGCCTTCACCGCATAGAAAACATCGCCTCTAAAGTGTTCCTGGAACCAGCGCGCCGCTACCGCCACCGCGTCCGGTCGCACGAGGGCGACAGGCCGTTCCGGGGACCGTTCACGGACGAGGTCCAGGGGATCATGGTACGTGCGCAATTCACGTAACCCCCAAGGATTGTTGAACCAAGTCCGGCGTTAGCAGCGCAGATGGACACGGGGTCCGCCGGGAGCGGGGGAAATAAGGTCTTTGACCCCCTGTGTAAAGTGTTTTGTTGTGACAGTTTCAGCCCCGAAAACCCTTGGTCCTGTTGGCCGCGCGGCCGGTCGAAAAACTTTTTTGGAGCAAGAGCAATGGCGGGCTTTGTGTGGGCCGCAGTTCTGATAGGACTTCAGCCTGAAAACTCCACATGACAGTCGCCTCAGTCCTTTCCATCCGCGCCGTTTCCAAGTCCTTCGGGCAGCGCCGGGCGCTCGACCGGGTGACCATCGAGGTGGCGCGCGGTGAGATGATCGCGCTTATCGGGCCGTCGGGTTCTGGCAAGTCCACCCTGCTGCGTTCGATCACCGGCCTGGTGCCGCTCGACGCTTCACCCAAGGCAGACGGGGAGGTCGGCATGATCGAGGCCTTCGGTGCCGCGGTTCAGTCAAAGGGTCGGGTGAGCGACAAGGTGCGTGACGTGCGCATCCGCATCGGCTTCATCTTCCAACAGTTCAATCTTGTCGGTCGTCTCAGTCTGTTCAGCAATGTGGCGCTTGGCTCTCTCGGCCGCATACCGTTCTGGCGCGGCCTATTGGGGGCCTGGCCGATGGAAACCCAGACTGCGGCCATGGCGGCTCTGGCCCGCGTTGGCGTGGCAGACTACGCCGCCCAACGGGCCAATACCCTGAGCGGCGGCCAGCAGCAGCGCGGTGCCATAGCGCGCGCTCTGGTGCAGAAGGCCAAAATCATCCTCGCCGACGAGCCGGTGGCCTCGCTCGATCCCGTCTCGGCCCGCAAGGTGATGGAACTACTCCGCGATCTGAACCGGACCGATGGCCTGACTGTTTTGGTCACCCTGCACCAGGTCGACTACGCCCTGCGCTATTGTGACCGCGTCGTGGCGCTCAAGGCCGGGGCCAAGGTCTATGACGGACCCGCTTCGGGCCTCGATAAACCAAAGCTCATCGACATCTACGGACCCGAGTTTGAAGACGTCTTCTGGGAAGGACCCCCGCAATGATTTCGCGCCGTTTTGCGTCCGTCGCCCGCTTGCCGCCCTCACCTTGCTGGCCAGTTGCGGCAAGCCCCAGCCGGCATCCACCACGCCGGCCGAGCTACAATTCTCCGTGCTGTCGGCACAGGATGGGGCCTCGATGACCGGTTATTGGCAGCCGCTGATCGACGACCTGCAAAAACAGACTGGCCTTAAGGTCAAGCTGTTCATTGCCCCCAACTATACGGTGCTGATTCAGGCCATGGCGGCCAACCAGACCCAGGTGGCCTGGTTCTCGGCGCTGCCGGCGGTGGAGGCGATCCAACGCGCCGATGCGACGGTGTTCGCGCGCACCATCCTGGATACGGGGGTCGGTACCTATAATTCGGTTATCCTGGTCAAGAAGGGTAGCGGCCTCACGATCGATAAGCTGATGAAATGCGACAAGACCCTGAACTTCGGGATCGGCGATCCGCAGTCAACCACCGGCACCCTGGCCCCGCGGGCGTTCCTGTTTAAACCGCTCAATGTAACGCCGTCGGACTGTTTCAAGACCGTGCGCTCGGCGCAGCACCAACCCAATATGTTGGCCGTGGCCAACGGGCTCGTCGATGCGGCAACCAACAATTCAACCGGCTTGGCCTTCTATCGTAGCGGCACACCCGAGGCGCAGGCAGCGGTGGCCAAGACGGAGGTGATCTGGACTTCGCCGGATATCCCGGAGTCCGCCATGCTGTACCGCAAGGATCTCGATCCAGCGGTCCAGGCGAAGTTGCGTGACTTCTTTATAAGCTACGGCAAGTCTACCGGTCCGGAGGGCGACCATCAGCGCCAAGTCATGGCGACCTTGAAGTACAGCCGCTTCGACGCTGCGGACGATAGCTATCTGGGCCCCGTGATCGAGCTGAAAAAAGTCGCTGACGCGGTCAATGCACCCGCAGCCCCTGCCAAAACCACGGCACCGAAGGCCCCCTGATGGCTGCATCGCCGCTGCCGGCCGCTGCGGCGATTCCGCCGCCGCCACAGACGCCCCTGGGCCAGAGGCTCATCAACACCCTGTTGCTGGCGGTGGTGGCCCTGTTGCTGGCCGGCAGTATCAAGGCGGTAGACCTGGGCAATATCGGGCGTGTGGTGACCAACAGCGGCAATATGCGCCAGCTGGGTGTGGCCTTCATCCACCCTGACTTCATCCTATGGAAGGTCTACGTCGCCCAGATGTGGCTGACGATCCAGATCGCCCTCTGGGGCACGGTCCTGGCCATCCTGATCGCCGTTCCATTCGGCCTGCTCTGCGCCAAGAACATCACCCCGATGTGGATTCAGCAGCCGATGCGCCGTCTCATGGACATCCAGCGCTCTATTCCTGACCTGGTGGTTGGCATGGTGTTTATCACCGCCGTGGGCTTGGGGCCGCTGGCGGGCGTGATTGCGATCATGGTCAATACCGGAGCGGTGCTGGCTAAGTTGTTTTCCGAGGCGGTGGAGTCGATCGACACGGGACCGGTCGAAGGTGTGCGTGCCACCGGGGCCGCCCCGCTGCAGGAGATCGTCTGGGGCGTAATCCCTCAGGTGGCTCCCCTATGGACCAGCTATTCGCTGTACCGGTTCGAGAGCAATTCGCGCAGCGCCACCGTGCTGGGGCTGATCGGCGCCGGCGGCATCGGCCAAGTGCTGTATGATAGCCTTAACGCCTTCAATTATCGCCAGACCACGGCCATCGTGGCGGTGATCGTGGTGGCGGTGAGCCTGATCGACCTGCTCAGCCAGGCAATCCGATCCCGCCTACTCTAGGCCGTCGGTTTCCGCCGGAGCCGTGTCAGGCGACGTAATCTGCGCCATAACCGTGTCTTGGCGGGCTCGGGATAGGGTTCTAGGTTTTTCAAGAACTGCTCGGCGCAGGCGCGCCAGGAAAAGCGTTCGGCAAAGCGCCGCACGCCCGCCTTGTCGATGTCGAGGCAAGCGATACAAGCCTCGCGCAGCCCTTCGGTCTGGGTCTTGGCCAATGCACCTGCGTTGGAACCCGGGATAATGTCGATGGGGCCGGGGGCAGGGAACGCCGCAACTGGCAGGCCGGCCGCCATGGCCTCTAGAATGACCAGGCCGAAGGTGTCGGTCAGGGACGGGAAGCAGAAAACGTCAGCGCAGGCGAAATGGGCGGCCAGTTCGTCACCGAACCGTACACCACGGAACACCACATTGGGATATTTAGCTTCCAGCTCCTCGCGCTGCGGCCCGTCGCCGACCACCACCTTGGTGCCGGGCATGTCGGTGCTGAGGAAGGCTTCGATGTTCTTTTCGACCGCCACCCGACCGACATTGAGCCAGATCGGCCGGGCTAGGCCCTCATAGACATCAGGCTCATTTGTGGCCCTCGGCTTGAACACATCAGTGTCGACGCCGCGCGACCAAGGCGAGATGTTGCGAAAGCCGTGCTTGATCAGTTCGTCTCGCATGGTCGGGGTGGCCACCATCAATCGACCCGATGGCTTGTGGAACCACTTCATATAGCTGTAACCGGCCGCCAGCGGCAGCGGCAGGCGAGCGCTGACGTATTCCGGGAAGCGGGTATGGTAGCTCGTTGTGAATGGCAGCTTCCATTCCACGCAGATGCGCCGCGCCGCCAGGCCCAGCGGCCCCTCAGTGGCGATATGAATGGCTTCGGGTTCGAAGGCCTTGAAGCGGTCCTGCATGGACTCATAGGCGCCCAGCGCCAGCTTGATTTCTGGATAGGTCGGCAGGGGCACAGTCGTGAACTGGTTTGGGCTCACCAGTTCAACCTCATGGCCCATCGCCCGGAGTTCAGCCACCACGCGGCTTAGGGTACGGACCACGCCGTTGACCTGCGGCTCCCACGCGTCGGTTGCGAGCAGCACGCGCATCATCCCTCCGCCTTATCGTGGGCGAATTTTGCGGCGGTAACAGAATTTCGAGTACGAAGTCTCAGCACGAGCTCGTTGCGGAAGCGGGTCTTCGAGGCGCGAAAACAAAATTGTTATAGGGCGAAAGTGCAGCCTTGGCGAGCGTAACGCCCTCGCTTTAGGCACTGTCACTGAAGATTGTCCTTTGTGCGACCGCGTTTGTTGTATCGCAGCAAGGGGCCGCCTAAGGGATGAAGATGGTCCAACCGCTTCGGCCATTGCTGCCTCCCGCTCCTCGACCGGCGAAAGACACGCCTAAGTCGCGAAGAACCCGTACCCGAATCCTTGACCACGCCGCGCGCCTGATCCCCGAGATCGGCTATTCGGCGGCCAACAACGCGGTGATCGCCGAGGCTGCCGGCCTGACCCGCGGGGCGATGCTCTACCATTTTCCAACGCGCGAGAGCCTCGTGGCCGGTCTGGTGGAGCACCTTTCGGCTCAGTCTGACGCCCTTTTCGCCGACGCCGCACGCGCGCGGGCGCCCGGAGCTGACGTGGCCGAACACGCTATCGACGCCTATTGGCGCCTGCTTCATTCCCCGCCCGTCATCGCCCTGCGCGAGCTGCATGCGGCGGCCCGCACCGATCCGATGGTGAGTGAGCGCTTGGCCGAGGCCAATGCCGCTTTCGATCGTGCAGAGCCGGAATCGGTCATGGCGCTGTTCCAGCCGGGGTCGACACCCCGCAGCCAGGCCGCGCGCGACATGGCGCGTTTTCTGCTTGAGGGCCTCGCCAACGCTGACCTGACCTATAACAGCGAGGTCCGCGCTAAGCGTCTGATCGAGATGTTGAAGCGCGTGGTTCATGTGCTGAACCGCAAGGGTGACGTGTCGGATATCTGGCCGGACTAGAGGCTGATGCTGTAGGGATTGCCGATCCCTTGCTGTGAGCCCGCCATGCCCCTGTCGCTTCCCGCCGGCCTGACCCTTGTCGCCGCGACCCACAATCCGGGCAAGGCTGTGGAGATCGGTGCCCTGCTTGACGGCAGGTTCACGCTCCTGGCCGCCAGTGCCTTGGGCTTGCCGGAGCCCGATGAGACCGAATCCACCTTCATGGGCAATGCGATCCTGAAAGCCCGCGCCGCCGCAAACGCCAGCGGGCACATTGCCCTTGCCGACGATTCAGGCCTGTGCGTTGCGGCCCTGAATGGCGACCCAGGAATCTATTCGGCCCGGTGGGCGGGTCCTGAAAAGGACTTCGACGCCGCCATGGCGGAGGTGGAGCGCAAGCTCGCAGACAGCGGATCGAGCGCCCGCCACGCCTGGTTTGTCAGTGCCTTGGCCGTTGCCTGGCCCAATGGCGATGTGGCGGCCTTCGAAGGCCTGGTGCATGGTGAGCTAGTGTTCCCAGGTCGGGGCACGCACGGCTTTGGCTATGACCCGATCTTCCAGCCTAACGGCTATGAGATGACCTATGGCGAGATGGAAGCCCTGCATAAGGACGGCATCAGCCACCGGGCGCTGGCCTTCGCCAAGCTGAAGGCCGCTTTGTTTGATTGATCTCGCGCCGGCGCTAGCGCTCTATGTGCACTGGCCCTATTGCGCCCGCATCTGCCCCTATTGCGATTTTAACGTAGTGCGCGACCGCAGCCAAGCCGAGCAAGAGGCTCTGGCAAAGGCGATCCTGGCGGATATGGAGGGGCAGCGGGTCCTGACCGGGCCGCGTCGCCTGACGTCGATCTACTTGGGGGGCGGCACGCCATCTTTGATGCAACCGGCGTGGGTGGCGGCGATCATCGCGCACGTCAGCGCGCTCTGGACCCCCGACGACGACATCGAGATCACGCTGGAGGCTAACCCTACAGATGCCGAGGCGGCGCGCTTCGCGGCGTTTGCAGCCCTTGGCGTTTCACGCCTCTCGCTCGGGGTGCAGTCGCTGGACGACGCTGCGCTTCGGTTCCTGGGCCGTAACCACGATGCCGCGCAGGGCAGGGGCGCAATCGATGCCGGTCTGGCCGCGTTTCCGCGCGTTTCATTTGACCTGATCTACGCCTTGCCCGGCCAGACGGCGGCGGCATGGCAGGCCGAGCTGACCCTGGCCGCCGCGCTGGGTGCCGAACACATCTCGCCCTACCAGCTAACCTTCGAACACGGCACCGCCCTGACCCGCGCCGCCCAGCGCGGAACCGTCTTGCCGCCACCAAACGACTTGGCCGCCGATCTGTTCGAAGTCACACAGTCGGTGCTCACCGCGACCGGTTTTGATGCCTACGAAGTGTCTAATCACGCCCGTGGTGCGGCGGCACGCTCGCGGCATAACCTGGCCTACTGGCAGGGCGTGGACTACGTCGGGGTGGGGCCCGGTGCGCATGGTCGGTTGACCTTGGCGGATGGTCGCATCGCCACCCAGGGGCGGCGGCGCGTCGCCGACTACATCACCGGCGTTGCATCCACTGGACTGGGCTTCGATTCGCCTGAGCGCCTCGATGCTCTCGCCGTGGCGCAGGAGCGGCTGTTGATGGGGCTTCGCACCGACGCAGGCGTCCCGCTCGCCGTACTGGGGCCCTTGAACCTTACGGCCCAGTCGCCAAGGCTGCAGGACGCGTTGACCGACGGGCTGATCAAACTGGTGGACGGTAGGCTCATTGCCACCAAGATTGGTCGATTAGTGCTGGATCGTGTAACCTTCGCTCTTGCAGCGAGCGAGGTAGCGTGAACCGACTCGACGAGAAGAGGTAAGTTTTGGCCCGTCCGGCCCCGCCACCACTTTCAGACGCTCACCTTGCCCCTGGCCTGTATGTGACCGCTACGCCGATCGGTAACCTGCGCGACGTTACCCTGCGGGCGCTCGATGTGCTGGCGGGATGCGATCTGATCCTGGCTGAGGATACCCGCGTCACCGCAAAGCTGCTGACGGCCTATGGCCTGTCCAAGCCGATGCAGAGATTTGACGAGCACGCCGTCGCCAAGGCCCTGCCCAAACTCCTGGAACGCTTGGCGGCCGGTGAGCGCATTGCCCTGTGCAGCGACGCGGGCACGCCCTTGGTGTCCGATCCCGGCGCGCGCCTGGTAACCGCCGCCCTGGCCCAGGGTTCCGCGGTCTATCCCCTACCAGGTGCCAGTGCCGGCCTCGCAGCCCTTGTGGCCGCCGGTCTGCCGTCAGAACGTTTTCTGTTCGCTGGGTTTCCTCCACCCAAGGGCGCGGCGCGCGACCGGTGTTTCGCTGAGCTGGCGCAGGTTCCGGCGACATTGGTTTTCTTCGAAGGCCCGCCGCGCCTGTCGTCCAGTCTGGCGGCCATGGCCAAGGCCTTGGGGGATCGCCCAGCCGTGGTGGCGCGCGAACTGACCAAGCTTCACGAGACTATGCATCGCGGTACTCTATCCAGTATGGCAGCTGATCCAGCCCTGGACAATTTGAAGGGTGAGATCGTTGTCGTGGTTGGTCCGCCGCTGGCGGCTGCGGCGCACGCGGTGGAAGATGCCGACGCCTTGCTTGACGAGGCCATGGCGCGGCTATCGCCCGGCGAGGCAGCGTCTGAGATCGCTAAGCGGCTGAGCCTGCCGCGTAAGGCGGTCTATGCCCGAGCGCTGGCCCGCAAGGCGATGTAATGACCCGACGTTCGTCGCGTGGCGGCCCCAAGCTAAACCGCCAAAGCTTGCGCAAGGTTCAGCGGGCCAGTCCCCTTGCGAAGGCCCGGGCTTTTCGAACCGTAGGCGCGGTCGCCGCGATGAGGTGCTGGCGGGCCTATGGCTGATGTTGAAGGGTTGTCTGATCATCGGCTTTCGCGTGCCAACCGCGTTGGGTGAAATCGAAATCGCCGCCGCTAAGCATCGCACCCTCGCCATCATCGAGGTCAAGCATCGTACCGATCTTGCCACCGCTCTTGAGGCGGTTTGCTCAGCGCAGCGCGACTATCTGCGTCGGGAGGGACGGCAAATTTCCGCCACGACGATCGCCCTCGCCCCCTGGCGTTTGCCATACCATATTCCGAACGCTTGGCCCGACGATGCGGGCGCACGGTAGGGACGCTGAACCGAGCGGCTTTGAGATTGGGCGTAAAACCCTATAACTGCACGGCATAGCTGAAGTCTGAGGATTGCCGAATGTCCCTCCGCGTCGCTGTCCAGATGGACCCGATCGATCAGGTCGATGTGTCGGCCGACACCAGCTTTCTGATGATCGAGAACGCGCGCCTGCGCGGCCATACGGTGTGGACCTATCACCCCGACCAGATGGCGCAGGAAGACGGCAAGATCACCGCCCGCGCCCGCCACCTGGTTGACCTCAGCCGCGAGCAGGGCCGCCATGCCACGCACGGCGTGATGGAAACCGTCGATCTCTCGACTATGGATGTGATCCTGCTACGCCAGGACCCGCCGTTCGACATGGCCTATATCACCAGTACCCATATGCTGGAGCGGATCGGGGCCCAGACCCTGGTGGTCAACGATGCCGCCGA
>Ga0114971_10003796_pt1 | contig 10263 bp, 13 predicted proteins | sample M_140625_MF_Meta_FD_87320 | JGI IMG/M metagenome (GOLD analysis project Ga0114971, IMG submission 87320) | Freshwater microbial communities from Lake Montjoie, Canada to study carbon cycling - M_140625_MF_MetaG | ecosystem: Environmental > Aquatic > Freshwater > Lake | place: Lake Montjoie...
AAGTTCGCACCGAGGCAGAGAAAGTGGGAATCATCACACTTAACCGTCCCAAACAATTGAACGCGCTCAACAGCGAACTGATGGTTGAAATGGGTACTGCACTGAAGATATTCGATGCAGACCCCCATATTGGTTGCATCATCCTGACGGGTAATGAAAAAGCTTTTGCGGCGGGTGCTGATATTGGCGCAATGGCCACCTACAGCTATGCCGACGTTTATAAAAGCGACTACATCACACGCGATTGGGAAACGCTGCGCAGTATTCGCAAACCCATCATTGCAGCGGTTTCTGGTTTTGCACTGGGTGGCGGATGCGAAGTCGCCATGATGTGCGACATCATCATCGCAGCAGATAACGCTCGGTTTGGTCAGCCTGAAATCAAACTCGGCATCATCCCTGGTGCAGGTGGCACACAACGTTTGCCCCGCGCTATTGGCAAAGCCAAGGCCATGGATTTGGCCCTGACTGGCCGCATGATGGATGCGCAAGAGGCAGAACGTGCTGGGTTAGTCAGTCGCGTCGTGCCGCTGGATAAGTTAATGGATGAGGCTTTGAGCGCTGCGCTTTGTATTTGTGATTATTCACAAATGGCGGTTATGTCTGCCAAAGAATCCATCAACCGCGCATTCGAGAGCAGCTTGTCCGATGGTGTCATGTTTGAGCGACGCATGTTCCACGCGCTTTTTGCCACCGAAGACCAAAAAGAAGGCATGGACGCCTTTGTCAATAAACGTAAACCAAATTTTAAACACCAATAAACCTAGGGGAATGCCATGACTGTTGAAACCCGCACACCATCCAGTTTGAAAAGCTGGGGGTTTTTGGCCCTCAAATCTCTTTTAGGGGTTGTGCTGCTGGCTGTGATTGCATTTTTTGCAGGACCTAGCAACGAATTTGGCACCGACACGCCTTCAAGCAGAAGTGCACCCACTCAAAATTTGTCACAACTCGATGATTGGCTTGCCCAAAGCGAGGCCAAGTTCAGCGATATCAAACCAGGCACAGCCAAAGGGATTGTGTGGGCTGACCCCAATCGTCAAAAAACACCTTGGGCCGTGGTTTATATACACGGGTTTTCTGCCAGTCGCATGGAAACAGCGCCTGTTGCTGACTTGGTTGCCAAAGAATTAGGCGCCAATCTTTTTTATACACGCTTGAGCGGTCATGGCTTGCCTGGCACTGCCCTTGGTCAAGTTTCTGTTCAAGATTGGTTGGCAGACACTGTGGAGGCTATTCGCATAGGACAAGCGTTGGGCGAGAAAGTTTTGGTCATCAGTTGCTCCACTGGTTCGACTCTCTCGACCTGGCTTGAAACTTCAGCCTATGCCAATTCTGTTCAAGCGCATGTATTTATCTCCCCCAATTTTGGCCTCAAAGATAAACGCTCAGAACTGCTGAATGGCCATTGGGGAAAACAAATTGCCATGGCAATCACAGGTCCCGAATTGAAATTTCCTGAAGTCAGTGCGCAGGAATCCACTGCATGGACAAAGAGTTATCCAACCAGCGCTTTATTCCCCATGATGGCACTGGTCAAGAAAGTGCGAGAAAGCGACACGCAGTTAATTAAGACACCCTTGTTGGTGCTCTACAGCGCAGACGACCAAACCGTTGACCCGATGGAGACCCAAAAAGTCTTTGAACGTATTGGCTCACCTAACAAAAAACTTGAGTTGGTCTCTTACAGCCAAAGTGAGGGGCAGCATGTGTTGGCTGGTGACATTCGAGACCCCAAGTCAGTACAACCCATGGTCAACACCATTGTCAAATGGCTTTCAGAGCTATCAATGCTTTGACCTCTTTGCATCCACCCAAAAGCACTCCATCTCGAAACACCATAGGAAATGTGGGCCAGCCGGTCCACATTTTCAAAGCCAAGCGTCGCTTCCATTGGCTAAGGTAACTTCCGTACTCTAAATAGTGGTAAGAAATGCCAGCCTCTGAAAGCAAGGCGCGAACATTTTTGACAACAGGGTTTTGCTTCATTCCAACAACCACCATTTGGTGCTGGGCAATGGCCAACTGAACCTCTTGAACAATATCTTGGTTAAATGCAGAGACAGTTGCTTGAGCGGCAGGATGAATGTGTTGCTCGGTTAAAACTGGTCTTGTCATGATTTTCTTTCGCAGGATGAAAAAATTTAAGCGCCTCATAATACGCCCTATGAAATATTTCCTCTTTATTGCTACCTTGCTGCATTGTTTTTTAGCTTATGCACAAATTGTTTCTAAACCTCTCACCTGTGGCAAGAACTACCTTGGTTTTCCGCTTGAGGTTCATTTCAAAGGAGATACCGTTGTGGTGTCATTCAAAAATGAAACATATACATTGCCCTTTAACCGATCATGGGTAACTATGGACGGTGGTCATTGGAGTGATTACTCCAATGGGCATTTCATTTTGGCTTCAAGCTATCCCGAAGAGCCTTATGTCGCTATCAGCCTTAAGAATCAAAAGAACTCAATGGCTTCTTGTGATGTTGTTGAAGCCACACAAATTCAGATTGGGGATTGAATTAAATCAGCAACTATTGCTTACGTTCTTGTATGTTTTTAAGTTTTTGATTTGCATTTTGAAGCTTCTTTTTTATTCGCCGTATTTTGGCTTGAAGCTCGTCATCATTGGCGGTGCTGGATTCTTGGTTGAGTGAATTTGCCTTGACTTGTTTGCCAACTTTCAGCACAGCTTTTTGAGGCTTTAGGTCATTTTTTTTAATATTTTGAATCACTTCATTTAAACCGATGAAATGATGGGTGCTTATCTTTGCATCGTCTGCAATTTTTTGTCTGTTATCGGTAATGGGGTTTGAGTCATCAAACTTCTGAATATTGTCTTTATAATGAAAACTTGTTCCAATGCTCTTTTGATTGCTTAAGATTTTTTCTGCGGCTTCGCGAAATATGTTGTCATCAAGCAGAACGTCTGCATCGATTTTTTGCATATTACTTTTAATGTGCGTTTTTTTCTCGGAAAAATTTGTATTCTCAATGATTGTTTTTGTGGTCAAGTCAGAAACATCATTAAGTTCAAGCGGTATGTTCTCGCCTTCTTTTAGTTCGTATTTGGGACTCACGGCATTACGGGTCGCTGCGTTAAAAGTGACTGAGTGCTGTACGCCACTTCGGACAAGCTTTCGACTCATTGCTTAATATTAAAAAAGTTGCTGTTTGTACTCAGTATATTCATTGCTTCAAACCTTATTGGTTTGATCTGAATTTAAAATTTATACCTGAGTCCTATTCCCACAGTGTTGTTCTTGTTCTTTTCGGCATCCCCCTTTTGGGACCACATGTATTCTGAAGAAATTCCCCACTTGGGATTGATGTTGTATGAAATTCCTAGACCATAAACTGTATGTGCGTAAGATGAGTCAGTTGTTGTTTGAACAACAGAGGCTTTAACAATTTTCGGTTCTGTTAATGACTGTGTTCCGAATTGTCTGGCTAACTTTGCATAGCCGCCCCATGATTCATTAAAAGCCATGAATGGGCGTACGCCTAAGCTGTAACCATCTTTAACTTTAACGGTTACTGTACCAACCCTACTCTTAAGAGATGAGTCGCTGGCTCCATTAAATACATTTGCTTCAAGTGCTAAGTTGTCCAACACAACATAAACCAACCCTAATCCAACAACGGTGGGCTTGAAGGTACCAAGATTGGTGGAGGACTCATCTTTGATGGAGGTTTGTATGTAAGAGATGCCACCAAAGACATCTCCAATATTTTGTGCATGAATGTCAGCAACACCCAAGAGTAAAAAAATCGGCACCAGTTTCATAAGTGTATTCATGTGTTTGAGTGAGCTATGGTACCAATATATTTATTTTTGCTCATGAAGTTAAACAAAAATTTCATATTTTTACTGATTTGATTAGCTAAAGTCCCTTGCTTATTAAAGTTAATGCGAATCATTCTTATTTAGTTTATGATTCTTCTTTTTGAACAAAGTGAAATAAGTTATGAAATCAATGAAGGGGGAAAAATTGCAAAAATTGTCGTGCGCTTCACGACTACTGCTTGCAATTGCCTATGCACAAGCAGGTATTTCTGTCGGACATACACAGGAAAGTACCCCAGAAATGAGCATGGCAACGGTATTTGTGATCGGCGGGGAAGAAAACCTCACGAGCCTTGGTGGTGCAGGTCAGATTCTGGGAAAGAAGGAACTGGAGGACTCCCACGTTTTCACTGTCAATGAAGCTTTGCGTAAAGTAGCCGGCGTACATGCACGTGATGAAGAAGGTTTTGGCTTGCGCCCAAATATCGCCATGCGTGGACTCAATCCAACCCGTTCCACCAAGATCACCTTGCTTGAAGATGGGCTTGCATTGGCCTATGCACCTTATGGGGACAACGCTAGCTATTACCACCCGATGGTGGATCGCTATGAGCGCATAGAAGTACTCAAAGGTGCAAGTTCTCTGATGTTTGGTCCACAAACCGTGGGGGGCGTGGTGAATTACATCACCCCCGCACCTCGTCAGGCATTTGGAGGTTATGTTCAGGGGGTGATGGGCAATCGCGATTACGCCAACGGCAAGGTGAGCATTGGCGCAAGCGGTTTGAACTTGGACTACGGACACAAGCAAGGTGACGGCGCTCGTGACAATACGACCCACAAACTGGATGACCTCAATATCAAGTACAGCACTGAACTGAATGAACGCCAGGCCATCACGCTTCGCACCAATCTCTACAAAGAAGATTCGCTACAGACCTACTCAGGGCTTACGCAAGCCGAGTTTGATCGCTTAGGCTCCAGCTACAACCCGTTTAAAAATGATCGTTTTGAAGCACAGCGAACAGGCCAATCAATAACCCACGATTTTCTTATCAATGACCAAACGACCTTGATCACCAGCTTGTATTACTCTAAGTTTGATCGTGACTGGTGGCGTCAGGCTAGTAATAGTCAAGATGGGCAATGTGCAGTACTCAATCCATCGCGTTTAGCTGGCGTTGCCATCAATCCGGACACCTGTAACTCCATCCAAGGGCGTCTGCGTAGCTACGAAACCTGGGGAATCGAACCGCGCATAACGGTCACGCATAGTCTGGGTGAATTTCAAGCAGGTGCACGTGTCCATTTTGAAGAACAGCATCGAAAGCAGATCAATGGAACATCGCCTACCGCTCGAAGCGGAACACTGGTTGAAAATAATTTACGAAATACCAGCGCGTACTCAGGCTTTATGGCTAACCGCTTTGATATCGGAAAATTTTCAATCACACCCATTGCACGCTACGAGTCAATCAAAGCCGAGCGTAATAACCTTCTAACAGCACAAACAGGAGAAAACAACGTTTATGCCTTTACGCCAGGCATAGGTGCCACTTGGAACCCGACTGAAACGCTGACAATATTTACAAGCTTGCATAAAGGGTTTGCGCCACCACGAGTAGAAGACTTGATTGGCAATACGGGGACGGTTACCGACGTCAACTACGAGAAATCTAAGAACTTTGAATTGGGTTTTCGAGCGCAACCCACGAAAAGAGTTTCTGTGCAAGGCGCCTACTTCCGAAACGACTACGACAATTTGATTGCCGTTGGATCGATTGCGGGAGGAAGCACACCACTGTCTCAAGGCAAAGCCTTGTTTGAAGGGATAGAACTTGCAGCTAATGCAGAATTTTCAAATGGCTTGTTCAGTCGACTGGCCTTGACTTGGCTTCCTAACGCTGAACAGACTGAAGCCTTCAGCAACGTTTCAACTGGCGAAACAGTGGGCTCACAAGGAAAGCGTCAAGCATATGCACCAGAAGAAACGCTGACAGCTGCCGTGGGGTATGAGATTGGAGCCTTCAAGGGTGAAGTTGAAGCCCAATATATAGGCAAGCAATATTCAGATTTTGCGAACACGCTTGCACCGACAACCGATGGACAAAAGGGAGAAATCTCAGCCTACACAGTGTGGAATGCTGCCCTCAATTACCGGTTTGATAAAGCACTGTCAGCATTTGTAACAGGCAAGAATTTGCTCGACAAAACTTATGTTGTTGACCGAACCCGTGGCATTTTGGTGGGTATGCCCCGTTTGATTCAGGTTGGTGTCAAATACGCTTTTTAAGCTGAAAAATAAATGCAATGATGTAATTTTTTCAACATCTTTACCAAATACTTTGCGTTCCCAGTCAGACTGGATTCACTGATATCCCATGCGGACTGTGCGCCAAGAGAATTTAGACAAAGCAGCTTCCCAAACAAGATTAGTGTTAATTAGGGTAACTACCATGACAGTCTTAAAAAAGATTTATCAACCATTGTCAAAAATCACAGTAAATCATGTGTATTTAGCGTCATGAGCATTACATGAAATAGTAATACAACCTCAATATATCAATCAAAGGTGAACAGTATGGAAAGTAACTCCCAACTTGATGCAACTCAATTGCAAAAAATCAGAGATGACATCTTAGATTCAATCGATGAAGAATTGGAGATGGCAATTGAAGATGGTGAAAACGAAAACAATCTATTTGCTACCGAAGAAGAGAAGAAATACCGGGCCATTTATTTTCGTGAACTTCTACGCTTGCAAGGCGAACTTGTCAAACTCCAAGATTGGGTTGTCGCTACCAAGCAAAAAGTGGTGATTCTTTTTGAAGGACGTGATGCTGCAGGAAAAGGCGGGGTTATCAAGCGTATTACCCAAAGACTTAATCCACGTGTATGCAGGGTAGCAGCCCTTCCTGCACCTAACGACAGAGAACGCACACAGTGGTACTTTCAACGATACGTAACGCATCTGCCTGCGGCCGGCGAAATTGTGCTGTTTGACCGAAGTTGGTACAACCGCGCAGGGGTTGAGCGAGTCATGGAATTTTGTACTGATGATGAATACGAAGAGTTCTTCAGAACTGTGCCCGAGTTTGAAAAAATGCTGGTGCGAAGCGGAATCATCTTGTTGAAGTATTGGTTTTCCATCACAGATGATGAACAACACGCCCGCTTTCTAGGTCGCATTCACGATCCTTTGAAACAGTGGAAACTTAGCCCAATGGACTTGGAGAGTCGACGTCGCTGGGAAGACTACACACGCGCAAAAGAAACCATGATTGAGCGTACTCATATCGCAGAAGCGCCATGGTGGGTCGTTCAGGCTGTAGATAAAAAACGCGCCCGACTCAACTGTATAAACCATTTACTCTCTCAATTCCAGTACCATGAAATTGAGCATGCTGAGATTGCCTTACCTGCAAGAGTACGCAACCCAGATTACATTCGCAATCCCGTTCCAGAGCAGATGATGGTGCCTGAAAAATACTGAAAGAGCGTCGGGGTCACAAGCGAAGGTGATTAAGGTTTGGTACTACTCATATCGCCAACGAATTGGCCACCACGTTCTATATCAATCTCTGAATAGCTGAGCTTGCCTGATACTTTGCCTGTCTTGAAAATTTTCATCAAACCCTTGCAATTGATATCATTTTCCAATTGACCATGCACTTGTATCCCTTGTGCTTGGATTTTTCCCTTGATATTGCCTTGTGGTCCAACCTCAAGTTCTTTGCAAGTAATTTCACCAGTAATTTCCCCGTTAATATGGGCAACTCCTGGAACATTGATGGAACCAACGAACGTTACGCCATCTGGAATCGACAAATCATTGTTGTGGCTTGAAAGATTAGACATATAGTTAAATTAGATTTGATTGAATAATAGACATCATATTGCATGTTGATGCTTCCAGTACTTATGACTTTTCTCCCATTCAACAGTGAAAACTATTCTTTCTCAGGCTTTGGGGGTTCGTATTTCTTAATCTGATAGGCATTGTTTCGTTGAATCTTGATAACCATAAAGTGACACTCTCTCTTTTTCTCTCCATTTTTTATCATGTCACAAAATGTTCCGCTTCCTGCAAAAGAGGCTTTACAGAAGTTCTGATCATCAGGGAGTTTTTTCAAAGTACACGAACTCAAGTCCTCACTTAACCCCAATGAAGTTGAAGCGGAGAGAGTAACAGTACAGATGAATTTGAAAAAAGTTTTATTCAATTTGTTCATATTTGAGGATTCTTAAAGCATATCATTCTCTGATCTGGGTAAAGCAGCGTCTCGTTGAATGAGTACGATCAAACACAACGACTGGTTATTTGAGCAATTAAAGGATGCAGAGTTTGCAGCCGAGTACTTAAACGCGGCCAGTGAAGACGATGACCCAAAGACTCATCTCACGGCTTTAAGAAAAGTTGTAGAAGCTCGAGGCGGTACGGCCTCTGTTGCACAAAAGACAGACCTTTCACGTGAGACGCTTTACCGCACTCTGTCTTCTCGTGGTAACCCAACCATCAAGACACTCAGCGCCGTACTCAAGGCCACAGGGTTGAAGTTTGGTGTCTCCGCTCACTAAGCCCGCAAAGCCGCTGGCAGTGCGGATACTGGGGCCAGCATGACGCACACTATGTAATCGCTGTACGTACAAACTTCTATCCTCAAGGGGTTGACCAGTAATTTACTGGGGGTACAATAAATTCATGAAGTTGGAGTTCGACCAAGCTAAACGGAAGAAAACGCTTCAGGAGCGTGGCTTGGACTTTGCCCGTGCAGTAGAGGTCTTTGATGGCATTCACTTCACTGGTAAAGACAAGAGAATGGACTACGAAGAAGACCGGTTCATCACAGTAGGTTGGTTAGATGACCAAATTGTTGTGACGGTCTGGACACCGCGCGGTGAGGTGCGCCGTATCATCAGTATGAGGAAAGCAAATGACCGCGAAAAAACGCTCTACGCCAGCTATCTGGAATGATCCCGATGATGCTGCAGAATTGACAGCTGAGTTCTTTGAAGCCGCTGATCTCTACAAGGGTAATAAGCTGCAAGCTCGTGGCCGTCCTAAGTCAGCTACAACTAAAGAGCCAGTCAAACTTCGCTTGGATGCAGATGTGCTGGCGGCACTTCGGGCAAGTGGTGATGGGTGGCAAACACGTATCAACGACACACTGCGTGCGTCACTACGTTTGGCTGGTAAGGTTTAATTTAAGTTTTCAGGTCACTGAGCTAACAGAGTCTGCCCAGCAGGGCTTACCGACACCATTGGCATGAACATGCCGCCAAGAGCCGACTTGACTGAGTTGGTTGCATCTAGCAGGGTGTCGTGGCTCACTTGCCCACCAAGCTCTGGCTAAGCGGCGCACCATCCGCATACTGGGTAAGCAGACCCCCTTTGGAAAAAATTGTTTTACAAGCGCCTCAAAGTGCCTGCATAATCCATCCTATCAAAATGATAGTTCCTGAGCGTGGCTTTTCCATCAGATCGACAACTAGAAAAACATGTCAAGCACTGCGCAGTTGACTCAGCACATGTTGTCTTTACCGATCACGCTCGTCAGAGAATGCGTCAGCGGTATGTCAATGATCCGATGGTCTTGGATGTACTTAGAAACGGTGTCATGGCTCCAAAGCCAGAGCCAGATATGAAGCACACAGGAGTTAAATGCCGGATGCAGCGATATGTTGCCGGTGTTCAAGTAGCAGTGGTTGTGTATGTCGAGTACCCCGCCACAAATTTGGTTGTTGTAACAGTGATTGATGTAAAAAAGGATTGATATGTACCACTACACAGACGGCGGTCTACGCAACGTGTGGCTGGCTAACGGCTACGAAATCAAGCAAACACCTTACGGTGAGGGCGTGTCTTTCCATAACCTTGATGGACTCACCACTTCTATTTGCATCGCGCTCACCAAGAAGGCGGGTGTATTGACGGGTATAGAGTTCCGCTACATCCGCAGCGCAGGCATGTTGCTCTCACAACCCGCGTTGGGCAAGCTCATGGGCATTGATGGCCAATCCGTTGCTCGTTGGGAAAAAACGGGAAAGGTGCCCAAATGGGCCGACAAGTTGGTTCGGCTTTTGTATTTGGCGCAAGCGCAAGGTAACGAGCCTATTAGCGCAGCCGTTGATCGCGTTAAGACAGTTGAGCGGTTAATAAAGCAAAAGATCGTGGTCAAAGAGTCACGAGGCCAATGGAAGCCTAGCCTTCAAGACGAAGATGCAGTAGTTCACTGAACCAACTGCACCTGCACAGCAGGGCTTACCGACACCATTGGCATGAACATGCCGCCCAGAGCCGTATTGACTGAGTTGGTTGTGTCCATCAGTGTGTCGTGGCTCACTTGCCCACCAAGCTCTGTGCTGCCGACTGAATCAGTCTTCAAAGAGATCGGAATGTGTGCCTGATCTCACGAACACCACCATGTTTGCGTCGCACTGATAGATCAGCAAGAAATCTCCGCCGACATGGCATTCCC
>Ga0114971_10003798_pt1 | contig 10262 bp, 11 predicted proteins | sample M_140625_MF_Meta_FD_87320 | JGI IMG/M metagenome (GOLD analysis project Ga0114971, IMG submission 87320) | Freshwater microbial communities from Lake Montjoie, Canada to study carbon cycling - M_140625_MF_MetaG | ecosystem: Environmental > Aquatic > Freshwater > Lake | place: Lake Montjoie...
CTATATTGAATTGATATGGACTATCCTAAAATTTTTGACGTTATCGTTGTTGGTGGTGGTCACGCAGGCACTGAAGCCGCTTTGGCCAGTGCGCGCATGGGCTCAAAAACCTTGTTGATCACCCACAACATTGAAACTTTGGGTCAAATGAGTTGCAACCCCTCTATTGGTGGCATTGGGAAGGGTCATTTGGTCAAAGAGATTGATGCCATGGGCGGCGCGATGGCCTTGGCAACAGATTTGGCGGGCATACAGTTCAGAATCTTGAACAGCTCAAAAGGGCCCGCGGTTCGTGCAACCAGGGCGCAGGCAGATCGAATTCTTTACAAAGCGGCCATACGCGAAGCCTTAGAAAATCAAGAGAACCTTTTTATTTTTCAGCAATCCGTTGACGACTTGATTGTCCAGGCCAGTAAAGTGGTCGGGGCGGTGACGCAATCAGGCATACGTTTTACTGGTAAAACCGTTGTTTTAACCGCTGGTACTTTTTTGAACGGCAAGATCCATGTGGGATTGAGCAATTACTCTGCTGGGCGTGCTGGAGATCCGCCGGCCATCTCATTGAGTGAGCGCTTAAAAGAATTGAAGTTACCCCAAAAAAGGTTAAAAACCGGAACCCCGCCTCGTATCGATGGACGAACAATCGACTATTCAAAGTGCCTCGAGCAAGCGGGTGATGGCATGCCTGGAGGTTTGTCTGGCGGTGTACCCGTTTTCAGTTTTATGGGCCAAAACATTGTGCATCCCAAACAAGTCTCATGTTGGGTGACCCATACCAATGAAAAGACCCACGACATTATTCGCTCTGGTTTTGATCGAAGTCCAATGTTCACTGGGAAAATTGAAGGCATCGGTCCCAGGTATTGTCCAAGTGTTGAAGACAAGATCAATCGTTTTGCAGACAAGGCAAGTCATCAAATCTTCTTAGAACCTGAGGGGCTGACAACCCACGAGGTTTATCCAAACGGCATCAGTACGAGCCTTCCTTTTGATATTCAGCACGCCCTTGTCCAATCCATTTCTGGTTTAGAGAACGCGCATATTTTGAGGCCAGGTTACGCCATTGAATATGATTACTTCGATCCCAGAGAGCTTTTGCCAAGTTTTGAGACGAGGGCCATTGAGGGTTTGTTTTTTGCGGGACAAATCAATGGCACCACTGGCTATGAGGAGGCCGCAGCCCAGGGTTTGTATGCCGGGATCAATGCGGCTTTGAAGGCCAAGGAAAAATCCCCTTGGATGCCTAAGCGTGATGAGGCCTACTTAGGTGTCTTGGTCGATGACTTGATCACCAAGGGCGTGACCGAGCCCTATAGGATGTTCACGTCTCGAGCGGAGTTCAGGCTTCAGTTGCGAGAAGACAATGCAGATGCGAGATTGACCGAACAGGCCAGGGCTTTGGGTTTGGTCGATGACAGAAGATGGCGTGCTTTTGAGCTCAAGCAAGAAGCTGTTTCACGTGAAACACAAAGATTGCGAACGCAATGGATCAATCCTCAAAACATCGAGCGTCTCACGTGTGAGCGTGTATTGGGTCAAATGATTGAGCGAGAATACAATTTGGCAGATTTGTTGCGTCGTCCTGGGGTCATGTATGCCGATGTGGTTTCATTGGATGCGGATCGATTCACCAGCCAAGAGCTGATCGATTTGAATGCTCAAGAGCGTCAATCGATCATCGAGCAAATCGAAATTACAGCCAAATATGCTGGCTACATTGATCGACAGCAAGAGGAGGTTAGGCGATCAAGTCATTTTGAATCTATGTTGTTGCCACCCAATCTCGACTATGCCTTGATAACGGCTTTGAGCTTTGAGGTTCGCCAAAAGTTGCAAATGCAAAAACCGCAAACACTTGGGCAGGCGTCGAGAATCTCGGGCGTGACGCCAGCAGCAATCTCACTGTTGTTGATTCACTTAAAGCGCCAAAGGTACAAGGGCTTTGAAGAAAAGAAAGTCGAAGAAGAGTTGACGCGATCACCCGCTTAAAGCCTTGTGACAGCCGCGTCTAGATCGATGACTTTTTTAAATCAATTGGGGGAAAGCGGGGACAAGCTCGCGCACGGCGCATCCAAGATCGGATTGAGTTTGAGTGAATTGCAACTGGAGCAGTTGGCCCAGTATGCGTGTCTCTTACAAAAATGGGGCAGGGTCTATAACTTGACCGCCAACAAGGAGTTCTCTCAAATCGTGAGCCTGCATTTATTGGACTCCTTGGTGGTTGTGAATCCTCTTCTTCGAGAGGCGCGGCACCTTAAAAACATCTTGGATGTGGGCTCAGGCGCTGGTTTGCCGGGCGTTGTCTTGGCCATTGCACTGCCGCACGTTCGGGTTCATTGTGTGGATGCGGTTGCCAAAAAGGCGGCTTTTATCCATCAAGTCGCTATCAGCTTGAAACTTAAAAACCTCTCTGCGCATCACAGTAGGATAGAGGCATTTGAGGGCTGCTATGACCTCATTGCCTCTAGAGCCTTTTCCTCTTTGGTTGATTTTGTGGCTTTGACTCGAAAGAACATCTCGCAATCAGGTATTTGGTTGGCCATGAAGGCAAGGGTCAACCCCGAAGATGAGGGGCCTTTGCCCGAAGGGGTCGAGTTGTTTCACGTGGAACCATTGCGTGTGCCTGACTTGGAGGCGACTAGAAGCATCGTTTGGCTTAAAAACAAACAATAGCAACGCAAGTTGGCTTGTGAAGTGGTTTCACGTGAAACAAATGCACGAAATCTTCACAGTCCTGTACCGCACAGACATAAAACCCTTGGAATACAGGTAAACTCTGCGCCTCTGAAGAAAAAAGACGCAAATGGGTTGGGGTTAAGAATATGCCGGTCAAGGACTACGCTTCATTTGTGATCACGGTTTGCCTCTTTTTGGCCTTGCCTGGTCCAGGCAATTTGGCTATTTTGACGGCATACCGTTTAGGGGGTGTGAGGGCGGCCATGACGTCGACCCTTGGGATAGCCTGTGGAGATCAAATCCTCATTCTTTTGGCTTTAGGCGGTTTGGCTGCGATTTTAGAAGAGGCGCCATTGATTTTTAGGTGGGTGGAGTATGCGGGTGCGGCGTATTTAATTTACCTAGGGCTGCGCTTGATGAGGCCAAAGGAAGTTCCCCAAGAGTTCAGCGCCTTTCAATTGAAAGACAGTTTCAGGCAGTCTTTATGGATTACGTTGTTGAACCCCAAGGCGATTATTTTTTACATGGCATTTTTTCCATTGTTCATTGACAAATCCCGCCGAATTGATGTGCAAGCCTGGGCGGTTTTGGCGGGGACCATCGCTGTATTGACCGTGTTGTATGGGGTGTTGTTGCTTTTACTCATTGGACTTTTATCTCGTGCGTTCAAAGAAACGCGGGCTTTGAAAAAATATTTGGCTCGCACATTGGGTGTTTTGTTCATTGGTTTTGGTATCAAACTGGCTTTTTCATAAGAAGAAAGAAATAAATGGCGCATATTTTTTGTGTAGCAAATCAAAAAGGCGGGGTCGGTAAAACAACTACAACCGTGAATCTCAGTGCTGGCTTGGCAGCTTTGTCCCAACGCGTGCTGATGGTGGACCTAGATCCCCAAGGCAATGCGACCATGGGCTCTGGCGTGGACAAGAGAGAGTTGGAGTTGAGTGTTTATGAGGTGCTGATCGAGGGTGCAGAAATTGAGAAAGCCAAAGTGCTTAGCAATTGGGGGGATCAACCGGCCCACCGGCTGCACAAAACATATGACATCCTTGGTGCAAGTCGTGAGTTGGCCGCAGCCGAACTTGAGTTGGTGGGGATGGAAAACAGGGAAAAGAGGCTGAAACAAGCGCTTGAGAAAGTAGACAATGACTATGACTTTGTGTTGATCGATTGCCCACCGTCTCTGTCCTTGTTGACCTTGAATGGCTTGTGTTCAGCCAACGGCGTCATTGTGCCAATGCAGTGTGAATATTTTGCGCTTGAAGGATTGACCGATTTGGTCAACACCATCAAGCAAGTCCATGCGAATTTAAACCGAGAACTGAAAATCATAGGTCTTTTGCGTGTCATGTTTGACCCCCGAGTGAGTTTACAAGTACAAGTCAGTGATCAGTTGAAGGCCCATTTTGGAGACAAGGTTTTTAACGCGGTGATTCCCCGAAATGTTCGTTTGGCTGAGGCGCCCAGTTTCGGTTTGCCAGGTGTGGTTTATGACCCCAACGCAAAGGGAAGCCAAGCCTTCATCGCTTTTGCCAAAGAGATGGTCGAAAGAATTGCAAAAAACACATAAAGAGTTCTTTTGTATTAAATTAAAATCGTAAAAAACATCTTTGGATGTCAATCAAGTGAATGAATTGAGAGAAAAAAGAAAATGGTGACTAAAAAAGCAAGTCGGTTGGGAAGAGGTTTAGAGTCTTTATTGGGCCCTAAAGCACCTGAGGGTGGTTTAGGCTCGGAGCCGTCCTTAGATGCACCCCATCAATTGGAGCTGGCTCAAATGGTGCCCGGCATGTATCAGCCAAGAACGCGCATGGATGAAGGAGCGCTTTATGAGTTGGCTGAAAGCATCAAAATGCAAGGAGTCATGCAACCTATTTTGGTTCGCCCTTTGAAAGAGGGGGAGCACGCTGGCAAGTATGAGATTATTGCGGGTGAGAGGCGTTTTAGAGCGTCAAAAATTGCCGGTCTTGAGCGAGTGCCCGTCTTGGTAAGAGATGTGCCCAATGAAGCGGCCGCTGCGATGGCTTTGATAGAGAACATTCAGCGCGAAGACTTGAATCCCCTGGAGGAGGCTCAGGGCTTACAAAGATTGGTCAAGGAGTTTGGTCTGACACATGAGGAGGCGGCGCAGGCCGTTGGACGCTCTAGAAGTGCGGCGACAAATTTGCTTCGATTGTTGAATTTGGCAGACCCCGTGCAGATGCTATTGATGGCAGGGGACTTGGACATGGGACACGCAAGGGCGCTTTTAAGTTTGGATCGCGCCACTCAAATTACAACGGCTCACCAAATAGCAGCCAAGCACTTGTCGGTGCGTGAGGCTGAACGCTTGGTGAAAAAAATAGGGGCCGAGTTTCAATTGGTTGCATCTAAGCCGAAAAAAGAAAAATCCCGAGACCTCAGAAAAGTAGAGGAAGAATTGTCCGACTTGCTAACGGCGCAAGTGGAGGTTCGTGTCAAAAAGAGAGTAAAAAGATATGGCCGGGTTGAGGAGATGGGTGAGTTGGCCATTCAATTTGGCTCACTCGAAGAGGTCAATGGATTGATCGATAAACTCAAAACGATTGTTCAATTGCAATAGGAAAGACTTGCCACACAAGGGCTGCCTTGGTTTGTTTGAGGTTTTTCAACACGGAGCCAAGGGGTGAATGTGGGTATAGACAGGTGCATGTATGCGTTGGCGTGCAGCGAGGCAAAAGAAAGAGGGGACAGAAAAAAAGATGCAGGCCTTTTAAAAAAGGTATTTTTCAACACAATGGATTTTTCTCGCGCTTGATCAGCGCAAAAGAAAGACCATCAATTGGGCCAAGGAGAGAACAATGGGACAACGACTCACACAAATTACAACACGCACCGGAGATGCGGGCATGACTGGTTTGGGCAACAACGAGCGTGTGCCAAAGAGCCATGTGCGTGTTCAAGCCATGGGGGATGTGGACGAGTTGAACTCCATGCTGGGTTTGCTTCTTTGTGAAGAGATGGCGCTGAAAGAGCAGGCGTTGTTGGTGGACATTCAGCACGAGCTCTTTAATCTTGGGGGGGAGTTGTCCATCCCTGGCTTTCTCTTGCTCAAAGAGTCGGCTGTCGCTGACTTGGACTTGGAGATTGCTTCTTATGTGAAGGTGTTGCCGCCTTTAAAAGAGTTTATCTTACCTGGGGGTACCCGCTCTTCGACCTTGGCGCACGTGTGTAGAACTGTAGCGAGAAGAGCAGAGCGGTCTTTGGTCACACTTTCCAATGAAGAAACATATGAGGGCTTGGGTATTCAGTATCTGAACCGTTTGAGTGACGTCATGTTCATGTTGGCACGAAAACTCAATTTTGATGCAGGTGTGCCGGATGTCTATTGGAAAAGCGAGCGGTTGGCCAAACTGAACCAACCCTCAAGCGTTTGATCCCCGACTGGCCAAAGACGTGCACCGTTGAGTGAAGTTGCCCTCAGCGCGGTGAAGATGTGCTTTGAACAATGGCCACAGTTAACCGTGAAATGCAGATCAATTCGTGCTTGTCATTTTTAAGTTCAATCCCCCAAATTTGAGTGCTTTTTCCGACGTGAAAGGGCCGAGCAACGCCATAGACATAGCCACTGCTCACACCTTTCAGATGGTTGGCATTGATCTCCATGCCCAGGGCTAGAAACTCTGCAGGGCAGGCGTAGTAGGCACCACATGAACCCAGTGTCTCAGCCAGCACCACACTCACGCCTCCATGAAGTCTGCCATAAGGCTGCATGGTTTTGCGCTCTACTTTTAAACGAGCACCGATAAAATCATCGCCAACTTCGGTAAACTCAATGCCCAGATGATCAGATGCAGAGCCGTTGTTCTTGGCGGTCAATATTTCAATGGAGATGGGTTTTTGCCAAATGCGCATGGTTCAGTTAAGGAAGGAGTGAGGGATAAAGCATGACAAGACAGGGGACTCGGCCTTCACTTTTTAAGCTTGCCTTTGGCAATGATGGATGTCGCGAGCATGGATTTGGTGGTCTCCACGATCCCTGGCTTGGGCGCGGTGAGATCTTTTTTGGGTTTTTTGTTCTCTTTGTTTTTTCTTTGTTGACCTTTTGCCATGATAAAGTCCTCAGACAGTTAAAAGCCCAGTGTACTCCCCAAGATGCGGATTGCCCACCATGCATAAAGAAATAGAACTCAAAGAGTCAGAGGTCATTTTAAAGGCCATTCGAGCACAAGGCTCGGGGGGGCAACATGTCAACAAAGTCTCCAGTGCCATACACTTGCGATTTGATATCCATGCATCCAGCCTTGGCGAATCCATCAAGCAAAGAATGTTGGCCCTCAAGGACTCAAGAATCTCAAAAGAGGGTGTTTTGGTGATGAAGGTGCAAGACACACGAAGTCAAGATATGAATCGAATCTTAGCTTGGGCCAGGCTCAATGATTTGATTCTCAAATGTGCTCAAGCACCCAAAGCGAGAAGAGCCACTCAACCCAAGAGATCCTCCATTGAGAAACGCTTAGAACAAAAGAAAAAGCGCTCAACGCTCAAATCAAGTCGGGGTTTTATGAACGAATGAGCACAAGGCCAAGCCATCTATATTAAACTTATCAACTGTGAGACTGGCCCATCAAGATCGAGCTCGGGGGCAGAGGCTTTATTTAAAACGAATTGGAAAACACAATGACGCGAGTAACTTTTCAGTGGCAAGACCCTTTCTTATTGGATGATCAACTCAGTGAAGAGGAGAGGATGATCCAACAAGCGGCCCATGAGTATTGTCAAAGAAAATTGCTGCCTCGTGTGTTAGAGGCGTTTAGAAGTGAAAAAACCGACCCCACCATCTTTCGTGAAATGGGCGAATTGGGGCTCCTTGGCCCCACCATCCCTCAAGAATACGGGGGCCCTGGATTGAGTTACGTGGATTACGGTTTGATTGCCCGAGAGGTTGAGCGTGTTGATTCGGGATACCGCTCGATGATGAGTGTGCAATCCTCATTGGTCATGTTGCCCATTTATGAGTTTGGTACTCAAGCACAACGCGAAAAGTATTTACCCTCTTTGGCCAGTGGGCAAAGCATCGGGTGCTTTGGTTTGACAGAAGCAGATCATGGTTCGGACCCTGGGAGTATGTCTACACGCGCCCAGAAAGTGGCGGGGGGGTATCAACTGCGCGGTAGCAAAATGTGGATTTCCAACAGCCCCATTGCAGATGTTTTTGTGGTTTGGGCCAAAGAGATGAGTGAAAGTGGCACGGTGGGACCCATTAGAGGGTTTATCTTAGAAAAAGGGATGAAGGGCTTGAGTGCACCTGCGATTCACGGGAAAGTGGGTTTGCGGGCCTCGATCACGGGTGAAATTGTGATGGATTCGGTTTTTGTACCCGAAGAAAATGCCTTTCCAGAGGTCACAGGTCTGAAGGGCCCCTTTACCTGTTTAAACAGTGCGCGCTATGGCATCGCTTGGGGTGCCTTGGGCGCAGCGGAGTTTTGTTGGCATGCAAGCCGTCAGTACACGATGGATCGCATTCAATTTGGGCGCCCTTTGGCGGCCAATCAATTGATACAAAAGAAATTGGCTGATATGCAAACTGAAATTGCTTTGGGCTTGCAGGGTTGTTTGAGGTTGGGTCGAATGAAAGACGAGGGCAAGGCATCTGTAGAGCTCACCTCTTTGCTTAAAAGAAACTCCTGTGGCAAGTCTTTGGATGTGGCACGTTTGGCACGAGACATGATGGGTGGAAATGGCATCAGTGATGAGTTTGGCGTTGCAAGACACTTGGTGAATTTAGAGGTCGTCAATACCTATGAAGGCACGCATGATGTGCATGCTTTAATTTTGGGTCGTGCACAAACCGGCATTGCTGCATTTGCCAACTAGACAACACATGCATTGAACATGTCTGAGCCCAAGCGTCGCATTGTCGTTGGTTTAAGTGGGGGGGTTGACTCTGCGGTGGCGGCGTATCTTTTAAAAAAAGAGGGCCACGAAGTACATGCCATATTTATGAAAAACTGGGAGGAGGACGACCACGATACCTATTGTTCATCGAATGAGGATTTTGTAGATGCCGTGGCGGTTGCGGACGTTTTGGGCATTGAAATTGAGCATGTCAATTTTGCAGCGGACTACAAGGATCGTGTTTTTGCCGAGTTTTTAAAGGAATACAAAGCGGGCAGAACGCCCAATCCGGATGTGCTGTGCAATGCAGAAATCAAGTTCAAGGCTTTTTTGGATCATGCGATGCGACTAGGCGCAGAAAAAATTGCAACCGGTCATTATGCAAGAGTTGTGGAAACTGCAAGTGGATTCAAGTTATTAAAGGGACTTGATACAGAGAAGGATCAGAGCTATTTTTTACACCGCTTGCAACAGGGGCAGTTGAGCAAGACCTGGTTTCCAGTGGGGGAGATGAGAAAGCCTCAGCTCAGGGCCTTGGCTGCAGAGATTGGTTTGCCCAATGCCAAGAAAAAAGACTCAACCGGCATATGTTTTATCGGTGAGCGACCTTTTCGGGCTTTTTTAAATCAATACATTTCATCTAAACCTGGACCGATCAAAAATGAGCTGAACCAAACCATTGGTCAACATGTGGGCCTGAGTTTTTATACCTTGGGTCAAAGACAAGGGTTGGGCATTGGCGGGGTCAAGGACTCTCAGCGCGACCTTGATGCAAAACCCAAAAAAAATGAGCACCACGAGCCTTGGTTTGTTGCGTACAAGGAAATGCAGCGCAACATCTTGTGGGCCGTGCAAGGTCATGATCACCCGGCTCTTTTATCCGATGCATTGAGTGCCCAAGACTTGAGTTGGACGTGTGGCCGTGAGGCACCCGATTTAACAGCAAGAGGCTTGACAGCAAAGACGCGCTACCGACAAGTGGATGCGGTGTGCCAGGTGGATGCGATGAGTGCCAAAGAATTGAAGTTGTCGTTTGACCAAGCTCAATGGGCGGTCACACCAGGCCAGTCGGTGGTTCTATACAGAGGAGAGGAGTGCTTGGGTGGTGGTGTCATATGGGGCTACAGCCCACGTCAAAGTTTCAACGCACCACAAATGCCGTTGGCCCAGTCAATGGAGTAGCAGAGCGCGCATGCGCTTTAGATGACATCCAATACTTCTTTTGCTGCACGAACAAGCACCGATCGCAACCACTCATGCGCTTGATCAGAAAACGCTTGCTTGAACCAAAGCAAGTCCACGTGAACTGGCTGAAGTCTCAAGGGAATGGGTTTGATGCACAGTTGTTCAGCCAGGCCAGCGACGCGAACAAAATGCTTGGGCAATACCGTCAACAAGTTTGAGTTCAATACCACGCGCCCAGCGGTTGAGAATTGATTGACGGTGACGGCCACTTTTCGATGCCTACCCAAAGACGCAAGGGCCTCGTCGACAAAACCGAAAGGTCGACCAGAAAAACTCACCAGCATGTGCCTTGCTTGGCAAAAGGCTTCCAAATCCAAGGGCCGAGTGCTCAGTGGGTGATCTCGTCGCATGACACAAACATATTCGCCTTCAAAGAGCCGGAAATAATCAAACATGACCAACTCGTCTGACTGTGCTTTTGCGGTGAGATCGGCCAATACGCCTGGGAAATGACCCACGGCGATATGAGCTGCGTGTTCCATGAG
>Ga0114971_10003801_pt1 | contig 10257 bp, 7 predicted proteins | sample M_140625_MF_Meta_FD_87320 | JGI IMG/M metagenome (GOLD analysis project Ga0114971, IMG submission 87320) | Freshwater microbial communities from Lake Montjoie, Canada to study carbon cycling - M_140625_MF_MetaG | ecosystem: Environmental > Aquatic > Freshwater > Lake | place: Lake Montjoie...
CGTCAGAAACAACAAATTAAAATGTCAGACTTACTAAAATTAACCGTAGAGCAAGCTTCTAAAGGCCTTGCCGCTAAAAAATTTAGCGCTGTTGAATTGACCACAGCCTATATTAAAAACATTGAAGCCAATCGCAACTTAAACGCATTCATCACCGAAACTTTTGATTTGGCTTTAATGCAAGCAAAAAAATCTGATGAAAATATTGCAAATAACAAGGCGCGCGAACTAGAAGGCATACCCCTTGGCATCAAAGATTTATTTTGTACAAAAAATATTCGCACCACCGCAGCTTCAAAAATGCTGTCTAATTTTGTGCCAACTTACGAATCAACGGTAACGCAAAATCTTCTCGATGCAGGATCAGTAACGCTTGGCAAGACCAACATGGACGAATTCGCAATGGGCTCGTCGAACACGACAAGTTTTTTTGGACCAGTAATTAACCCCTACAAAGCACAAGGCTCGAACGAAAACTTAGTACCTGGGGGAAGCTCTGGAGGCTCTTCTGCTGCGGTTGCGGCAAATCTTTGCGCGGCAGCAACTGGCTCTGACACAGGCGGATCAATTCGCCAGCCCGCATCATTTACAAATACCGTTGGCGTAAAACCAACTTATGGAAGATCTTCGCGCTATGGCATGATTGCCTTCGCAAGCTCTCTTGATCAGGCCGGAATTTTCGCAAAAAATGTTTATGACGCCGCGCTTTTACAACGCATTATCTCTGGATTTGACGCAAAAGATTCTAGCTCGATCAACATTACCGTTCCACAATTTGAAAAACTTTTAAACGCCGATTTAAAAGGAAAAAAAATCGGTATTCCTAAAGAATATCGCGTCGACGGAATGCCTGTTGAAATTGAAAAATTATGGAGCGACGGAATTTTGCAATTAAAAAATCACGGCGCCGAAATTATTGAAATTTCGCTGCCTCACACAAAATATGCGCCGGCAGTTTATTACGTTTTAGCAAGCGCCGAATGTTCATCAAACCTTGCGCGCTTTGATGGCGTGCGTTACGGACATCGCACCGCTGCACAAAATATTTCTCTTGACGAAATGTACGAAAAAACTCGCGCCGAAGGTTTTGGCAACGAAGTAAAAAGAAGAATTTTAGTTGGAACTTACGTTTTATCTGCAGGCTTCTACGACGCTTATTATAAAAAAGCTTTATGCGTGCGAAACTTAATTATGCAAGATTTTAAAAATGCTTTCACAAAAGTTAATGCCATATTAACGCCAACCACTCCAACAGCGGCCTTTCCGGTTGATAAATCAAAAATTATCGGCGAATCTGATGCGGTAAAAATGTATTTAAACGACGTGTTTACAATTCCTGCAAACTTAGCCGGATTGCCCGCAATGTCTGTGCCAGCTGGCTTTAACAGCGAAAAACTTCCACTAGGCCTGCAAATTATCGCCAATCATTTTGATGAACAAACCATGTTTGATACAGCATTGGCTCTTGAAAAATCTGCCGCAATATAAAAATAAACATAACACAAGTGTTAGACTTATTTGCGAGAAGGGTGAATTTGTTTTCTAGAAGCACCTTTACTAATACGCTGCTCTTCTTATACCATTTCCAATCTTAAATGAGGGGTGTGATTTTTAGGGCAAGCCTGTGTTAAGCCTATTAAGTATAGGTGCGCAAAGGCGAGACCCGCGAAATTCGCATTCATCATTTAAAAGTGGAAATGGTATTATACCATTTCCCGCTAATAATTATACATTTAGGCAAAATAATTTAGGGGATGAAATTTTAAAGAAAAATCAGTCGTATTAGGCGATACGGATGATTTTTATTTGAAATTTCAGACCTAAATTATGAAGCATAAATTTATAATTATTAGTGGGAAATGGCATTACTAGCCCACCACTTTCTTCTTGCCCACATGTCATTATTCTTACGCACTCGCCATTCTTCTTGTCCGCCCGTCATTCCTGCGAAAGCAGGAATCTATGACGCACTCCACACCACATTCATCGAAGAACACCAAAAACACCGATCAACTTCGCACAATCCAGCTTGCAACTAGATTCCTGCTTTCGCAGGAATGACAATTACGAATGGTTTTTATTTAAAAATTTTATCCTCACCCAAATACACAACTATTAACAAAAAATGATATAATTTGTTTTTTATTTCAAAAACAACGATAATAAAAAAAACAATTTTTAAATTTCATGAAAGAAAAATTAAACAAAAACTTCTTTACTTTCTTTGCAGCAAAATGGCAGATATTTATTGTTGTTTCTTCAATCATAGCAATCGCGCTTCATTTTATTTTGCATTTCACGAAACCAAATTTAGAAAATATTCCATTATTTTTTATTATATTAATCGGTGGAATTCCGCTATTTTTACAAATAATTTTTAAAATGCTAAAAGGCAATTTAGGCGCAGATTTATTGGCGGCAATTGCTCTTGGCGTAGCTGTTTTTGTTGATGAATATTTAGCGGCCCTACTGCTTATTATTATGCTTGCTGGCGGTCAAGCTTTAGAATTTTATGCAATGCGCAAAGCCTCTTCAGTCTTACGCGCTCTAGCAGAAAGAATGCCATCAGTTGCCAATCTTAAAGTTGGCTCTAAAATTGAACAAGTAAATTTAAGCGACGTTAAAATTGGCGACGAATTAGTAATTTATCCACATGAATTATGTCCAATAGACGGCTTGGTCATTGATGGACACAGCACCATGGACGAATCTTACTTAACCGGAGAGCCCTACAAAATTTCAAAAGCCCCAGGGTCAAAAGTTTTATCTGGCGCAATTAACGACGACTCCGCCCTTACTGTACGCGCCGAAAAATTAGCGCAAGATTCGCGCTATGCAAAAATTATGACCGTAATGGAAGATGCCGAGAAGCGCCGCCCAGAGCTGATGCGCCTAGCAGATCAAATTGGCGCAATTTTTACTCCTCTTGCCTTAATTTTTGCATTTGGCACTTGGTATTTCACTCAAGATTTACTGCGCTTTCTTTCGGTTCTAGTTGTCGCAACGCCTTGCCCGCTGCTAATTGCCATTCCAATTACAGTTATCAGTGCAATTTCAATGGCAGCAAAACGCGGGATTATCATTAAAGACCCAACCGTTCTCGAGCGCCTGCCCACCTGCACTACGGCAATTTTTGACAAAACCGGAACATTAACTTACGGCCAACCAGAGCTTACAGAAATTATTGTCGCCGACGGTTTTTCTAAAAACGACATCTTACAAAAAGCCGCCAGCCTAGAACGCTATTCACGCCATCCATTGTCATATGCAATTTTAAAAGCAGCAAAAAAAGCGGATCTTGAATTATTAGAAGCAGAAAATGTTTCAGAAAAACCTGGCCAAGGATTAACAGGAAGAATTTTGGAAAATGAAATTTTAATCACAAGTCGTCATAAATTATCGGTGCTAAATCCACAAATGGTTGAGTTGCTTGCACCAATAACATCGGGGCTTGAATGCATTATTTTAATTAATGAAAAATACGCCGCAACGCTAAGATTACACGATTCTCCTCGCGATGACGGCCATTCTTTCATTACGCATTTAGGGCCAGAGCATAATTTTAATCGCATAATTTTGCTTTCAGGAGACCGAGAATCAGAGGTTAATTACCTTGCCTCAATTCTAGGAATCAAAGAAACATTCTCTTCGCAAACCCCCGAACAAAAAATTGATTTTGTGCGCGCCGAAACCAAAAAAGCTGCAACATTATTTATGGGAGACGGAATTAACGACGCCCCCGCCCTTACCGCCGCAACAGTTGGACTAGCATTTGGTCAACATAGCAACGTTACTTCGGCCGCAGCTGGCGCAATTATTATGGAAAATACTTTAGTAAAAGTTGACGAACTTTTGCACATAAGTTCTCAAATGCGAAAAATTGCCGCGCAAAGCGCAATTGGCGGCATGGCCTTAAGCTTACTTGGAATGGGCCTTGCAGCAGCCGGAATATTATCACCCGTCGCAGGCGCGCTAGCACAAGAAGTGATAGACATTCTCGCAATTGCCAACGCACTGCGCATGACTTGGGAAATGAAAGTGTTTAGCGATTTATAGCGTCATTTACAAATCTTCAAGAGCAATCATCTCTTCAAAACTTGGGCGCTTTCTTATTATCGTAAATTTGTCGCCATCAATCAAAACTTCTGGAATTAGCGGTCGGCAATTATATTCGTTAGACATTGACGAACCATAGGCTCCGGCACTAAGAAATATTAAAAGATCTTGTGATTTTGGCTCGATTAGTTCGCGATTTTTTGCTAGAATATCGGTGCTTTCGCAAATTGGTCCAGCTAAATCATAGGTTAATTTTATCCCTTGTTTTTTTACCGATTGCAAAACTTCATGATAAGAACCATAAAGCCCCGGACGCGCTAGATCATTCATTGCGGCATCAATTATGACAAAATTTTTATGATCCGTTTCTTTCAAATAAATTACTTTTGTTGCTAAAACACCAATATTGCCAACCATTGCCCTTCCTGGCGCGATGGTTAATTTAACATTTAAATCACTAATAATTTCTTTGATCATTTTTGCATAGTTTTTTACCTGCAAAATATTTTCATCGCGATACGCAATGCCAATGCCGCCGCCTAAATCAAGGCTTTGAATATTATGGCCATTTTTTCTAAGGCTTAAACAAAGTTCGCGAATTTTTATAAAAGCCGATTTAAAAGGATCAAGCGACACAATTTGCGAACCAATATGCGTTGAAATGCCATATATTTCAAGGCTTGGCAGCTTTGACGCTTTTTCATAAATTTCTATAGCCAAGTCAATATCAACACCAAATTTATCGCCTTTTCGTCCAGTAGAAATTTTATCATGCGTGCCCGCATCAACATTGGGATTAACTCGCAGTGAAAATTTAACTTTTTTGTTAAGCCTAGAGGCGACTGCGTTTAAAGCAAACATTTCCGCTTCCGATTCAACGGAAAATTCTTCAACTCCAGCATTTATTGCATATTCAATTTCTTCATTAGTTTTTCCGACCCCTGCAAAAACTATTTTTTTTGGATTAACTCCTGCTTTAATTCCACGATAAATTTCACCAGCCGAAACCGCGTCAATTCCAGCTCCAAGCTGGGCAAGAATTTTTACAATTGTTAAATTGCAATTGGCTTTTATGGCATAGCAAATTTTATGATCGACGTCAGAAAAACTGTCAGAAAAATTTTTATAATTTTCTTCAAGAGCTTTTTTTGAATAGGCATAAAATGGCGTCCCAACTTGCTTTGCAACATCTGATATCGCAATATTTTCTAGAAAAATTTCGTCGCGATTATTTTTATTTTGGTAAGAAATATATTTCATTTTATTTTAAAAGATTTTTTACAATTTTTTCTTCATCAAATTCGGTTTTTTTATCACCAATAATTTGATATTTTTCATGGCCTTTGCCAGCTAAAATTAAGATATCATAAGGCTGTAACATTGAAATAGCTTTTTCAATTGCAGCTTCTCGACCAGCAATTTCAATGGTTTTTGACATGTCGCAACTTGCTAAAATTTCTTGACGAATCGACGCAGAATTTTCACTGCGAGGATTATCATCGGTTACAATTGCAATATCTGCAAGGCACGAAGAAATTTCCCCCATTAATGGTCGCTTTTTATTATCGCGATCTCCTCCGCAGCCAAAAAGCAGCAGCAAGCGTGTTTTAGTAAGGCCTCGCGCTAGTTTTAAAACATTTTCTAGTGCATCTGGCGAATGAGCAAAATCAATAAAAATTTGCGCCTGATTTGGCAAAAGCGCCACACGCTGCATGCGCCCAGCCGCCGCCTTTAATTGTGAAAATTTCGCTAACAATTCTGCAAATTTTTCTTCGTCTAAATAATATTTCGCCATAACCATGCCAAGCGCACAAAGCACATTCAAGACCTGAAATTCTCCAGCAACATTTAATGTTATTTGATATTTCTTAGTGTTAAATTCAAAAATAATAAGCTGCGAAGCCTCTTGCTGCTTAACTTCGACAATTTTTAAATCTTTTGCCTTAAAACCATATTCTAAAATATGATGTTTTTTACTTTGACTCATCCTTTGAATTTTAACAAATTCAGGAATATCCGCGTTAAGCACCGCCGCAGAGCCATTTGCCATCACCGCTTCAAATAGCAGCATTTTGCAAAAAAAATATTCCTCCATGGTTTTGTGATAATCAAGATGGTCTTGCGAAAAATTAGTAAAGCCCGCAACGTCAATCTTCAAACCCGCTATTCTAGCTTGTTCAAGGCCAATTGAACTAACTTCAATTGCAACATCATTTATGTTATTTTTCTTTAATATGAAAAGATTTTTATACAAAGAAACTATATCAGGAGTAGTCAGATTAAAGCTTGCCAATTCTGACTTCACAGCCTCATCGCACATTATGCCAAGCGTGCCAATTGAGGCAGATTTTTTGCCAAGCAGTTCAATAATTTGTCTGATAAATTCTGCAACAGAAGTTTTTCCATTAGTGCCCGTAACCGCATAAATATTAACTGGAAGCGGTGTGTAAAATTTTTTTAAACATTCAACTAAAAGCTGAAAAACCTGATTGGTTTTTATTGAAATTACATTTGGAAAATTTACCGATTCACTTGAAACAATCACCACCGCACCTTGAGAAACGGCACTTGCGATAAATTCTGCGCCATTTTTATTTTTACCATTTAGCGCAAAAAATATTGTTGATTTTTCTTTTTTAACAAGACGAGAATCAATCGCAATATCGCCAATAACAGCAGAATCAAAAATTTCTTGACCAAAAGAAATTTCGAATTCGGTTTTTACTTGAGATAAAATTTCTGTAAGTTTCATAAAATATGCAATATGAAGTTATTATGCTGCAATATTGCGACTTATTAATTCATTAAATTTTTTTGCCGCCTCAAGAGGATTTCCGCTTTGCGTAATCGGCCTTCCAACCACTAAATGACTGACTTTATTCGATAACGCAGTTTTCACATCAGCTACTCTTTTTTGATCGTCACTGGCTAGTTCTAAACGAATTCCCGGTGTTACAATTAGAAAATTATCGCCAAGTTTTAAGCGTAATTTTTTTGCCTCAAGCGAAGAAGCAACAACGCCGTCAACGCCGCACTCTAAAGCGTCTTTTGCTTTCTTAACAACTAATTCTGCAACAGATAATTTTGGATCAAAACCCATTTTATTTAAATCATCTTTTTCTAAACTTGTCAAAACAGTAACCGCAAGAATGCGCGTCTTTCCTTTGTTTTTTACAGTCTGCAACATCATATCGTGATTGGCTGCGTGAATTGTTAGAAAATCAACATGATATTGCGCAAGGTTGTGAACCGCTCTAGCAACGGTTTCAGGAATGTCATATAGTTTTAAATCTGCAAAAACTTTTTTATTTTTTGATTTTAAAAATTCGATCATCTTAAAATAATCGCCGCTCATCAGCATTTCAAAGCCAATTTTGTAAAAATTTACCTCATCACCAAGATCATCAACAATTTTTTTAGCAGTCGCGAAGTCAGGAAAATCAAGGGCTAGAATTAAACGATCTTTATTTTCAATCATGTTACATTTTATTTTCTTCACCAACAAGAAGGCGAACGATATTTTCTTTGTGCCTTATCGTAATTAAAATAAATAAAGCAATACAAAGCACTAATTGACTGGCTGGAGAGTCGTAATGTATTGACAACAAAACCGCAGATAATGTCGCAACAAGCGAGGCTATTGAAGAAATTCTAAACATCAAAAATGCCATAATCCAAAAAATTATGGTTAAAAATCCAACCGCCGGATCAAGGGCCAAAAGCACGGCAATTGTGGTTGCAACGCCCTTCCCTCCTTTAAAATTTAAATATATTGGAAACACATGTCCAATAACCGAAATAAATGCAATTAGTGCTAAATAAGAATGAAGATGGCTAGTATTGGAAAAAATAAAACGCGCCGCAATCAACATTACCATGCCTTTAGCGCCATCAAGTATTAAAGTTAGAAAGCCAATTTTTTTTCCAGCAATTCGCACAACATTAGTCGCGCCAATATTGCCAGAGCCACTTTGCCTTACATCTTTGTTAAGAAAAAATTTGGTTAAAATTAAACCAAACGGAATTGAAGAGACGAAATAAGTTAAGATTAGAAAAAGCAGCTGATAGAAAAAAATCATTTTTGTTCGTCGTTATTTTTGTTTTTTCGAAACGCCTCTAAAGACACAACCTTGGCTGATAAATCAACACCAGAATCTTTAATTTTCAATTCATTTTTATTTGCATGATTTAAATCAATTTTTCCGTCTTCGCCAATTTCGGCGTCGTCGTAATTGACACTAAATTTCAAACCAAAATTCATTGACGGATCTGCAAAAGAGGTGATTGCGCGATAAGGCACAACCAACTTTTCATATTTACCTGAAAAACTCAATGAAACTTTGAATAAATCATGTTCGACGGCCAAGCTTTTGTATTGATATTGTACAACTATCGTCATTTCATTTGAATATTTTACCTGCAAAGAGCTAGGCACAACTGCTCCGGGGAAATTTGTTAAAAATGTTACAACAAAATAATGCTTTCCTGGCAATCCGGTTTTTTCAACTTTTTTTAAAGTTTCATAAATTACCGAACGCATCGAGTTTTCTATAATTTCATCATAACCAATTAGATCTTGCATGGAAATTTAATTATCAAAGTTAAGTCCAAAAACAAATAGCGCCATAGCAGGATTTAAGCGCAATAAAGCCGGTTTTTCTGTTGAAAGGAAAACCGGCAAACCCCGACAACGTTACTTATGCTAAGCAGCTACAGCCACTGGAGCAAATTCAACGTTATCATTAGCAAAATTGTCATTTGCGTTTATTGTTTTTGAACGGATACCCTAAAAGCTTGCGCCTCTAAAGCCAACAGTATCTCAGTTGAGCAAAATCAATTCTTTTATTATGCATGTCGAAGTTAAATCACCCCCATAAAAAATTAGAAATTCGCAACTTCTAATTTTAAATGGTGGAGGTGTCGGGTACTGCCCCCGAGTCCATGACCATCTATTTTGAATTAAGTTTATCGCCATAGCCTTAATCTTGCGAATAAGGCACTGTTTAATATAATGATTAAAAAAAAATTAACAAGGGAGATTTGAAATTGCAAATCATGAGGCGCAAAGCTTTAAGCAACGGCGATGCGATTAGGCAGGCGGCAAAAACTAGCTTCTGACCAATTTGTGATAACCGTCCATTAATTCTTGCGTAATTTTACTGATTTTTGGATAGGAATATTTATCTTCAATCGCACCAATTCGCGTAATTTCAGCGGCGCTGCCTGTAAGAAAGGCGTCTTGCGCATCCGCTAATTCTTCTGGCTTAATGTGTCTTTCAACAACTTTAATACCTTTGGCGCGCGCTAAATCTATGATTGTAAGACGCGTAATTCCGTTAAGAAACGCATCAGCAATTGGGGTGTGTAACTCGCCATTTTTCATTACTAAAAATAAATTTGCGCCAGTCGCTTCGGCCAAAAAGCCGCGATAATCAAGCATTAAGGCATCATTATAACCTTCTTTTTCTGCTTCATGTTTACTGATTGTGCAAATCATGTAAAGGCCCGCGGCCTTTGCTGCAACTGGCGCTGTTTCTGGTGATGGCCTTTTATATTTGGCAAACTTTAGTTTTAATCCAGCCTCGCGAGCCTCTTGCGAGTAGTATGGAGGCCATTCCCAGCAAGCAATCGCCACATGAATTTTATTATGTTGCGCCGAAATTGCCATTTTTTCTGAACCGCGCCAAGCGAACGCCCGCATGTATCCGTCAACAATATTTTGCTTTGCAACAGCTTCATTTTTAAATTTATCCAATTGCTCAACTGAATATGGAATTTCAAACCCTAGAATTTTTGCCGAATTATGTAAACGCTGACAATGCTCGATTGATTTAAAAATTTTTTTAGAATAGATTCTTTCGCCTTCAAATACGCAAGACGCATAGTGCAAACCATGGTTTAAAACATGAACTTTAGCGTCTTTCCAAGGCGTAAATTCACCGTTATACCAAATAAAGCCGTCGCGCTGATCAAAAGGAATTATATCGCTCATAAGATATTTTAAATTTAATAGATTGCGCTATCATAGATTTTAAATTTAATTTTTAAAACAAAAAATGACAAATAAATTTATGGAAGCGGCTCTTTTACAGGCTAAAATTGCTTTTGAAAAAGATGAAGTTCCGGTTGGCGCGGTTTTGGTTGAAAATGGTGAAATTATTGCAGCTTCTTATAATAAGAAACGCACCAGCATTGACCCTA
>Ga0114971_10003803_pt1 | contig 10255 bp, 11 predicted proteins | sample M_140625_MF_Meta_FD_87320 | JGI IMG/M metagenome (GOLD analysis project Ga0114971, IMG submission 87320) | Freshwater microbial communities from Lake Montjoie, Canada to study carbon cycling - M_140625_MF_MetaG | ecosystem: Environmental > Aquatic > Freshwater > Lake | place: Lake Montjoie...
AATTTGTTTTTTTATCGTGACCGTTATATTTTGTTCGTATAACCCAACGAATGTTAATAATTAGAATTTATTTTTTTTGGTTTTTCGTAGGTCGGTATCGGAAGGCAATTCTTTTTTTTTGAATTTTTTTTTGTTTTTTTGTTTGTCATCTGTTTCGGCTGGTTTTGCAACGGGGCTCGTCGTAGGAGTACTCTCATTTGATTTGTTAGAATTTTCCTGTGGGGTGTTCGCTGTTCCGTGTAATGGTTTCGCAATATAGCCTAAATCATATTTTTTGGCGAGCATGGCGGAGGCGATTAATTTTATACCGGCCGAATTAGATTTCAAATCAGAAAAGATAAAATGTTTGAATAATTTACCGTGTTTTTTCATATCCTCTTTATCCAAATTTTCTATTTTCTCTAATAATGTTCTCAATTTAGGTGAAACATTCGGAATATCCTTTAGTAATAATTCTGGATTGAAATTTAGGTTGTCAAATTTATAAATATCATAGGATTTGCTGATATTGGATTTTTTACGGACACATTGGGCGTCATAATTCAAGATATTATCTTCATGTATCAATGTCTCTAAACTATCATCTAAATGTTCTCTATACCATTTTACTTTTTGTGTTTCCATTTTGAAAATATAAATTTAAGAAAATATATAATATATGTATAAAATATATCCGTATAATATAAATGCCAACAGTATTAGGAGGACCTTATAACGGTTATTCAACAAAACAAACGATTACAAATTATAAAGATAGCGACCAAACTGCGATTCGTCGTATATTACGAAGTTCATGGAATACACAACAAGCAGGTGGCGTAGTAAATACTAAAAAACGCATTATTACACCTTTTCGTGCGGTGAATAATTTAGGTGATTTTTTATCTCGTAAAAACTATGTTTGCGGTGGTTCCAATCAAGTCAATGCCAGTAAACCAGGATGGAAAGGTCATATTGGCAGTATTTTGTCTCATTGTGATGGAACTGGCGTAGCGGCGGGTAGTGGAAATATGCGTCATGTTCCAGATTCATCAGACTATATCAGATATAAAAAACAAAATGCAATTAATAATACCTATAATGATTCATCTAATGGTGGAGACCAAAGTAATGGTTCGTATGTAGCATTAATGAGAGTAAGACGATTTTAATTATCGGTGCAATAACTTTTATAAATATATTTTATAGTATATTATATACAATATATTTACGCCATGTTTAGACAAATGTTTGCTATAAATGATATTAATAATGGAGCATTACACAGTACGAATGCTATGCCACAAAAAGATAGTACGAGTGATGGTACTGCTACTTTTGAAATTGGTAGAATGACAAATAGACGTATTTATACTACCAATGTACCCACAAATGCGAAATACGTCCAAAAAAAATGGATTGGTGGAAATCGCGATGCCTCACAAGTAATGCGAAATAGACGCGTATTGGGAATTGCGAGTGGTAGTAAAAATACAGCATCAAACACTTTATCTTTCACCACATATAAAGATGTGAATACAATTGATAATGCCCTTACGCGTGTTCGGGCAGGGGGTGCGGTAGCAAACCAAAAAAAACGGGCAAATCTGAACAATGCGCCCACCCCAAGATTTTCTCCGGCAATTCCACCCAATGATATAAGAGGTATCAAATACCCAGTTTTATATCACTAAATCCAGGGAACCTACGGTTCCCTCGGACGCTCCCTCCCTTTATCATTTTAGTTGGTGTAATTGATAATTTATTATAATTGTAATAAATTATTATATAATTTCCTTGGTTCCCTGGATTAAAGGGAGGGGGCGTCCGGGGGAACCGTAGGTTCCCTGGATAAGATCACTTCTTTGAGAACATTCTTCATAATCTTATCATTAAATTTCAGTATCTCATCTTCCCCTCTACCACCCAAAGCCACTAATGCTAATTCGGTAAATTTTTCATTTGCTGAAGTATTGTTCTTTACACAGTCAGGATATTGTTCTTGCCACTGTTGTATTTGGTTTAAGTTCAATTGTGCTACTCGGTTCACCGCCCAATTCAATTTCTTCTTTTCGTCCGTCTCTTTCTCCCAAGCATCGTTATCTTTAATATAGACTGTTTCTCGTTTCATATCCGTACAATGTAAGGGACGCTGTATCACTTCCATTTTCTTTAATTTATTAATGAAAATCCGTGAAATACCATTGACAAAGCCTAATTTCCCAGTGGTTTCAAAATCGTTATTGGTGAGTTGTAAAGAATTAACAAAATCAACAATATTCATGGCATCTTTACAAGTTTCGTTTAAGAAAAACTGTAAATTAAATGAGGTTTTATTATTATTGTTAGAATTAACCATATTTGGTTTCTTGGCAATTTCCAAAATTTGTTTATTTTGCTCTATAAGTTGATTATCTTTTTCTAATAATTTATTACTATGTTCTAATAATTGCTTTTGTAACTCTTTATTTTGTTCTATGAGAACATTTTGAACTTCTTTACTTTGTTTTATTACTTCCAATACTAATTCTATTGGTATATCAGATGAACCGCCGTTCACTTTGGTTCCCTGAATAATGATTGAGGCTTCTTCGGGAATAATATGTTCTCTTGTTTCTTTATTACAATATTTTTTATTTTTATGATACCATAATCCAACTCTTGATATATATTTTTTATTACAATTGTTACATATAAATTCAACAGATGATATATTATTTGTTAAATTTGTCCTATTTTTTGTTAAATCTTCTAATTTTTTATGTTTTGCTGTTAAAATATGTTTGTTATAATCTTTTTTATAACTCGTATTATAGTTACAACATTCGCAATTATATTCTTTTTTTATTTTTTGGGATTTTTGAGGACTTTTTGTTAAAGACATTCTATATTATTATTTAACAAAAAAAATCCTCTAAATCTTTTTCAAATAAAATAATAAAAAATTATGCTAACAACTTTTTAATGATTTTTTTGGTATTTAAAGCATTTCCGAGTAAAAATAGGTTTTTCATTTTTTTTTAAAATTTAATAATCGCATTTTGAAAAATGGACATTTTAAAAATGTCCATTTTTGAAAAGTGAGCCCATTTCTTTTTGCGATTTTTTAGGGGTACCACTAATTATTTCGTTAAAATTATATAAATCCAGGGAACCTACGGTTCCCTTGGACGAACCCTCCCTTTTGTCTTGTTTAGTACATGTTATTGATAATTTATTATAATTGTAATAAATTATTATGAAAATCTAAATTCTAAACTCCCTGGATAAAAGGAAGGGGTCGTAGGGGAAACCTTGGTTTCCCTACATTTGGACCCTTTTATAAATCTGTAAAGCAGTCAACGCACCCAAAATTTGTGCGATGATATATGGCATTAAATCATTTACATTTAATTTGCCTGCTGAAACCATAGCAATGGATACCGCTGGATTTACATATCCTCCTGAATATTTACCAGCGACTAGCATAACCAATGCCAATGCAGCCCCAATTGCCAATGGATTGCCGGTTGCTAAAATCACATACATAAAGAATAAAGTAGCGATAAATTCAACTAAATAGTTATACATATTATATATTTGAGAAAGAAAATATTATTTACTTTTTTGTATCATTCTATAAACAATAAATAATCCAAGAACAGTTAAAGAACCAATATAAAATGTAGTAGCAAAATTAGGTTGTTTGGTTTTTGGCGTAAATTCCATATTTTCATAATTCATCCGAGGGTTTTTATCTTTAGATATTTCACGATTCAATCTATCTGCTTTATCATCTAATAAAACATAAATATCATTAGACATATTTTTATTATCCGTTTCTATAACGATTTGTTGCTTATCTACTATTTCTGGAACAAATACAGTCGTTGCAACCGGCGCATGATTCGTGTGATTTAATATATCAATACCATTTTGTTTTTCAATACCCATTGTTGATTTTAATGGTTGTCCTAAAGGTATAATGGGTGGAAGTACTTTAAAATGTGGGTCTTTTCGGTCGCCTTGGATTAATTCGTTAATTGCTTCTACATCTTCTATATCATAACTACTATATGATAATGGAATATCGGGTGAAAAAGACATTATATTATATTATTATATAATTATTTCATATACTTTTACGATAGAATGAAAAAACAAAAATGACTTAAAGGTATCCTGTAATGATAAATGAAAGATATGTGTGGAATATTCGCTTTGTTAAATAACGACAATGATTTTGACGGAACATTTGTAAACACTCAATTTGAAAAAGGTAAAATGCGCGGTCCGGAATATTCCGAATTGACAAAAATAATGATAAAAGCGGAATTTGGGTTTCATCGTTTAGCCATCAATGGTTTAAATCCGGAATCAAACCAACCGATTATCATGAATGATATTGCTGTGATTTGTAATGGCGAAATCTATAATTATAAAGATTTATATGAAATGATGGATATTGAACCCACCACGGATAGTGATTGTGAAGTAATAGTACATTTATACCGTCAATATGGTATCGTCCAAACTCTTCAAATGTTGGATGGTGTATTTGCTTTTATTTTAATAGATTATCGTATACAAGATGAAAACGCCAAAATTTATGTGGCACGTGATCCGTATGGTGTTCGTCCATTATATCATTTAAAATCCATTCGTCCGCAAAACTCCGAAAACAAAAATATAGTAGGTTTTGCTTCGGAATTGAAAGTATTGAATGGTTTTTGTCAACAATTAAATGCGAAATCCGAAAATTATACAATCGTCCAGTTTGAACCAGGAACTTATTCTATTTACGAATTACCAACTACAGTGTCTACCACTTGGAAATTACATACAGAAAACATACGGTATCATTCTACCGGGTTTACCAGCATCATTAATACGGAGAATTATAATATCCGCGAAATATTGGATAATATTCAATATTATTTGACAACCGCCGTACACAAACGATGTTCTACGACAGATAGACCCATCGCTTGTTTATTATCCGGTGGTTTAGATAGTAGTTTAATCACCGCATTAGTGGTTGAATATCATAAACTCCATAATCTACCCGTCGTGGAAACATATAGTATTGGTTTAGAAGGTTCCGTAGATTTAGAATATGCGCGAACAGTCGCGAATTATTTAGGAACCAACCATACGGAAATCGTGTTAAAGGAAGAAGATTTTTTAAATGCTATACCGGAAGTGATTCAATCCATTGAATCATATGATACCACCACAGTAAGGGCCAGTATTGGTAATTGGTTGCTGGGTAAATATATAGCCGAACATAGCGATGCCAAAGTGATATTCAACGGTGATGGTTCAGATGAGTTAACCGGCGGATATTTGTATATGCATAAAGCACCAGATATGATTGAGTTTGACGGTGAATGTCGGCGTTTATTGAAAGATATACATGCGTTTGATGTACTGCGTTCGGATAAATCTATATCAAGTCATGGATTAGAACCACGAACTCCATTTTTAGATCGTACATGGGTCCAATATTATTTATCTATTCCTCTACATGTGCGTTATCACCCCAATGAGAATAATTGTGAAAAATATTTATTACGAATGGCGTTTTCCAAGGATTATTACGAAACCTTTGAAGGTAGGGAGTTATTACCCCATAAAGTATTATGGCGAAAAAAAGAAGCATTTAGTGACGGCGTTTCAAAACATACGCGTTCATTATATCAAATTATACAAGAATATGCCGAAGAAAAAATGAGAAATGAAGATTATAAGAATGCGGTTTTTACAAATATGACAAAATTAAACGACCATTTATTACCACAGACAAGCGAACAGATGTATTATCGTTTTATCTTTGAATCGGAATATAGCGGATTAGGAAAAATTGTTCCCTATTTTTGGATGCCGAAATACGTGGAAGCGAAGGACGCCAGTGCGCGAACGTTGGAATTATATCAAGAAGAATAATAACGAAGAATAACGTAGAATAACAACGAAAAATACCAACGAAAGATAAATATTGTTTATTTACAAATAATATTTATTAGAACATAAAATTTTAAAACGCCGCATTAAATTCAAAAACATCCGCATCTACGGTTTTATTTGCCAAAGCATATTCCGAATTGGTACGTTCAAAGAAATTGACTTTGGTTTCTACACTAATTAACTCCATAAAATCAAACGGATTAGATGAATTATATATTTTATCATAACCCAATTGTAAACATAAACGGTCAGCAACAAATTCAATATATTGGGTCATTAATTTCGCGTTCATGCCAATCATACGGCATGGGATGGCTTCGGTAATAAATTCTTTTTCTATTTCTACGGCTTCTTGCACGATTTCATATATGCGTTTTTTATTCAATTTCTTTTGTAATTTACTATATAATAAAATGGCGAATTCGGTATGTAAGGCTTCGTCACGAGAAATCAATTCATTGGAAAAGGTCAATCCAGGTAATAATCCGCGTTTTTTAATCCAATAAATAGAACTAAACGCACTGGAAAAGAAGATACCTTCTATACAAGCGAATGCGACCAAACGGGAAGCAAACGAACTACGATTATCATTAATCCATTTCTTCGCCCAATTCGCTTTTTTGGCAATACATGGGTAATTGTCTAAGGCTTTGAATAATTGTTCTTTTTCATTTCCATCACGAATATAGGTATCAATCAATGTAGAATACATTTCCGAATGGATATTTTCAATAGCAATTTGAAAACCGTAAAACGCCCGGGCTTCGGCCAATTGTACGTCATTCATGAAGCGAGATGCCAAATTTTCCAATACTAATCCGTCACTCGCGGCAAAAAATGCCAATATCATTTTTATAAAATTTTGTTCGTCGGTTGTTAGCTTATCCCAGTCACCTAAATCTTTGGATAAATCTACTTCTGGCACTACCCAGAAAGAATCTATACTCTTTTTATACATTTGCCATATATCATTATCCTTAATTGGAAATAAAACATACCGGCTATCGTCAGGTTTGAGTAAAGGTTCAACAAAAGTGGGCTCAGTCATTTCTTTCTAAATAATATATTGGTTAGATTTTATATCTTTTCTAAATAATGATTTGATTTACAATGCGGTTTTACAAAAAAAATAATTCCAGGCAAACGCATTATACCACCAGATTAACATAGGTTATCCAACAAAAGAGGGGTAATAGATAGTTTGTCAACCCAGGATTTTCACTATATACCAAATAGCAAACCATGTATGCTAATACCAACGCAAATTTATTAAACATATCAGAAAGAGAACTTGGAGAAAGTTTTGTGATGAAGGGATAGAGAACCGAGAATAGGATGAAGATATAGATAGAAATGGAGGCAAACGAAGTATAATGATGTAATCGGTAAAGGATATAACCTAATAATCCGAATAGTAAAACCCAAATAGAGCCGACGATATATCCAGGCGGTAAATATTTGGATGTTTGAGGTTTATAATTTACTATTTGTTTATAATAAATCATCATATTTATTAGGATTGCTAAAAAAGAAAATAAGAAAATCAAATGATATTTTGAGAACATTATATAGATATATATATATATATGAAAAGTCAAAAATTTAGGAAAAATAGAAACACAAAAAAAAAGTTAAGGAAGAAGAGACTAACAATTCATCGTAAACATAAACGAAACATAATGTTCCAAAAGACACGAAAAATGAAAGGAGGAGCTGACGATATATTTGATGCGATAAAAAATAATAATGTAGAAGAAATGAAATTATTTATAAAAAACGACGTAGATCCTGATAGTATGAATGAAGATGATGTCTCTGTCTTAATTCAAGCAATAGTATATGGTCGTAATGAATTTGTTGAATCACTTTTAGAAAAAGGAGCAAATCCTAATCTACAAGAGACGATATATAAAACCGCGCCTCTACATGTTGCAGTAAGAAGAAAAAACCCAGAAATAGTGAATTTACTTTTAGAAAAAGGAGCAGATCCTAATATAAAAACCCATGAAGGTTATACTTGTCTATTCATTATTGCAGAAAGTAAAGTTTTTAATAGAGAAATGGCAACATTACTTTTAAAAAAAGGAGCAAATCCTAATATACAAAATAAATACGGTAAAATTGCTATAGATTATACCGATAATGATGATTTTATAAGTCTTCTATTATCATATGAGTCTAGACCCAAACGAATCAATATATTACAAATAACAGATGAAGAGATAAGGAGTATAAAAGATGAAAATATGAATGACCGATTAAACTTTTTAAAAACTAAAATAGAAACACAACCAAACGGAAAAACTATACTTCTTGCCATAAACCGCAATAATGCGTTTAATGATTCAATTGAAGTTTTAAATAAAGCATTGAGTGGAAATAATAAATATAGCCGTATGGATATAAAATTTAATGGAGAAGAGGGAATAGATGCTGGCGGTTTAACAAAAGAATATTTCAGCATTGTATCCAAAGAATTAATTGATCCTAATAAAAATTTATTTTATTCATACGATAACAATAATACATTTCAACCTAATTTTTTTAGTAAAAACAACGAAAATTATATAGAACAATTTAAATTCATTGGAAGATTAGTAGGCAAGGCTATATGTCTTGGCGTTACATTAGATAGTTTGGTATTTACGATACCATTCAGGAAACACATTATTGGAAAAGAAATTGTACTTGAAGATTTACATTCTAAGATATGTGATTTGCAAGAAAGTAATTCATATTATAATTATTTAAATTATATAAACAATACAGATATGTCCTCCATAGGAGAAGAATACAAAATGCCTGTTCCAGGAAGAGATAATAAAAATCCTGAAAAAATATATTATCAAAGTTTAAAAGAGAACAATGAAAATGAGACGGTTTTTAATTTATCAGCATTAGGTCGGGTGCCTTCTGAAGGAAATGGAAAATATCGCGTAATTGACGAATCTAATAAAACCCAGTTTATACAGGATAGTATCAAATATATTACGACCGAGAGTATTAAAACACAGATTGACGCGTTTTTAGACGGTTTATATTCCATGGTTCCTAAAAAATTCTTAGAATTATTCACAGTAGAAGAATTAGATTTATTAATAAATGGTAGTCCTACTGTTGATGTTGATGAATTAAAAACAAAAACCAAATATGATAATTTTGAAGAGAATGATGATGTGATTCAATGGTTATGGGAAATATTGAAAAACGAAACACAGGAATTTCGTAAAAAATTTTTAAAATTTGTTACAGGTTCAAGCAGAATAGGAGTGGACTTTAACTTGACAATAAAAAAAATTGATGGTAGTGAACGTTTTCCAGTTGCACATACATGTTTTAACCAGTTGGACTTGCCACTATATAGTAGTAAAGAACAATTAACAGAAAAATTATCAGAGGCAATAAATAGTGAAGGTTTTGGAATGGCTTAGAATTATATTCTATAAAATTATACAAAAAACATTATATAGATAGTATATATAATGTTTGATTTATGCAAATATAAAGACATTTTTGGAGAACCTGGAAAAGGACCGCATAAATATCGCTTTATGAATATAGCCATCATAGATGTGGTATTTACCATCATAGCCGCTTATATTATTTATCGGTTTACATTATGGAATTTTTGGATTATATTGGCAGGAGCATTCGCGTTGGGAATCTTTTTCCATAGATTATTTTGCGTGAGAACAACGGTGGATAAATTATTGTTTACGTAGTTTTTCCATATTTTTCACATATTTTTGACACATTTACGACGAGTACCCCTTTTACATTTTTTACACTTTTTAGAAGTAACCACATGGTTCATTACTTTGATTGGCATGTCTGCGGCGTTTAGGTATTTATCATTATATTTGGATATAACCTTTGTAAATAATTTCTCGTTTTTCTTCGGTTTGATTTGTTCTCGTATTTCTTTAAAATTTAGTTTTTTAGTATTTGTAAATTCTTGTTTTTCAATACTGTAATATTCTAAAAACTGTTTATCAAAACTTCCGGTTCTTATTTGTTTGGGATCAACCTCTAATAATTGGATTAATTTATCCAAATTTTCTTTGGTATGACAATCAATTTCCATATAAGGCGGAATGCCCGGTACATTATCAATGACAATTTCGTGTGCCAATGGATGACTATATTTTTCTCTTATACTTTCCTGATATGCTTTATGCTCGAACCCCATACTTTCCAATAGTCGGGTAGCAGTGTCAAAATCTTCATGAATAGATATTTCCGTTTCCTGTGGAAAATCTTTATTTTTATATATTTTGGTGGTAATCGTAACATTTGCGCCTTCATCTCTGACCCGAACAAATCCGTCGGT
>Ga0114971_10003804_pt1 | contig 10254 bp, 9 predicted proteins | sample M_140625_MF_Meta_FD_87320 | JGI IMG/M metagenome (GOLD analysis project Ga0114971, IMG submission 87320) | Freshwater microbial communities from Lake Montjoie, Canada to study carbon cycling - M_140625_MF_MetaG | ecosystem: Environmental > Aquatic > Freshwater > Lake | place: Lake Montjoie...
CTCATCGGGCCAGCAACCCTTCGAGCGCGCGAAGTTCCGCTGCGATCTCGACTTCGGGCGTGCCCTCCTGGAGCAGCAGTTCGCGCAGCGTGCGACGGATGCGGATCGACACCATGCGCGTGACCGTTCGGCCTTCGTCGACGGTGTACCCGAGCGGCGGGCAGCAGTCGGCGTAGGCGCGGCCGTCGATGATGTGTTGCGCGAAGACATCCCAGGCGTTCACGCGGTCCTCGGAAACGAGCTCCGACTGAACCGCCGTCGCCGCGTCTGCGAGTAGCGACCGCGCCCAGGAAGCCTCGAAGGCGTCTTGGGCGCGCGGTTCGCAGCTCGCGCGGGCGGCGATCGACTCGATCGAACCAGTCTCGCGGTTCCTCGCAGCGTCGCGCCGCAGACCACGCGCGTGCAGCACGAGTCCGTTCATCATCCAACGACGGAGGCGCGTTCCGCTCTCGGCCCAGCGCACGAGCGAATCGTGATGGGCGAGGAAGTGCGCGAAGAACCCGTGCACCAGCTCGTCGGGCTCGCCGAGCGCTCGCAGCGTCGAGCCGCGCACATAGACGAGCAGTGGTTCGCGGTAGCGCTCCATGACGTGCTCGCGCAGCGCGGCGGCGCCGCCGGCACCCTCGGCGAGTCGGTCAAAAATCCAGGTCTGCTGCGTGGTGGGAAAGTGATCGATCTTTGACACGGTGCTGATATAGCCGCGCAACCGCCGCGCGTGCAAGCAGACGGACGGTGCCTGGCACCAACCTGGCACCAACCTGGCACCAAGCTGGTAACTACCTGGCACCAACCTGGCACTGACCACGCGAAGCGGCCGGTGAACGCCACCTCGGGTCCGGACGCGTTGTAGGTCTTTAATGGTGTCTCCAGAACCGACGGCGCGGGGCACGGTTGGTGCCAGGTTGGTGCCAGGTTGGTGCGCGATTGGTGCCAGGTTGGTGCCAGGTTGGTGCCAGGCACCGCGCGGGTCACTGCGGGTCAGGAGCCGGAGGTAAGGCCGATCGTGATCTCCACCAAACTGTGCACCGGCCCAGCACCCATCCCTGGGCACGGTGTGCGCTTCTTAGTTTCGGCCCAGGCCTCAGGACTTTCAACCACCTCGGGCCACCACGGCCAGGTGCGGCACTGGCTTGGCCGCGCCTTGTAGAGCGAACAGACGGCCTTGCCGGGACGCGATTCGCGGTCGAGGAACACACAGTCATGCTTGCCGTTGCGGACGAGCTCCTTGAGCGACCGCCGCGCGCCCAAGCGCCGGGTGTAGCGATCAAGAAAGACCTCGACGCTCACGCCGACAACGCGCGCCATCTCCTGCGCTTCCGCCGGCGTAAACCACACCGCGCCTGGTTCGCCCGAGCAGCAGTTCCCGCATTGGGTGCACTCAAATCGAAGCCCGTCGGCGTACCAAGGGGTCGGCGCAGCGTCTGCGCGACCAGGATCGTCAGTTGTTGCCAACTTGGCCCCCCGGCGCCTCCGGAGGAGCATCGTCGGAATCCAACTCTGGAGTCGCTTCCTTGCTCGGGCCGGCAGCGGTAGCCGAGCCCCACGGCTCGATCGTGATCTCGTGCATCGCCGCGCGGCGCCTCGTCGGCGGCAGGTGGGCGAGGCTGTTGGGTCGATCGTCGAAGGCGACACGATCCATGGTGTAAATCGACTCGAACACCAGTTCGGGGTGGTCGAGCAGCGCGTCCTCGATCAGCTCCTCGGCCTGCGCGAGGCTGCCAGCGGTCATCCAAAGAATGATGTTGGCGCCGCGGTTTTCTTCACCATCCGAGTTGGTGGCGAACACAACCGCGTGCCAAAGAGTCATGCCCAGGTGGCGCCCGGCTTCGTCGACATTGGTCTCTCGATCGATGTTGAGCTCAAGGATCCAGCGCTCACGCAGCTCAAGCAGAAGCTCCTCGAGATCGGGCCGGTTCTCTTCGGTATCAAGCACGCCGTCGGAGATCAATTCCTCGTCGTCGATCGAATCTTCCTTTTCGTCCCAGGTCAACTCGACCTCGGTCAGACCGAGTTCCTCCAGCATCGCCTGCACTTCGTCGCGCATGTCGACGGGGATGGAAATGACCACGCCCTTCCAAGTATCGATGAAGACATCGACCCAGGGATCCTCGGCGTTGGCGCCGACGCCGATGGTCACATCTTCAAGAAGCACCTCTTCAAAGTCGTACCAGGTGCGCAGGAACTCGACGAGCGGCATGGGCTCCTCGCCGAGATAGACATCCACCATGCGGTAGGCATCGCGCGAGCCGATTTCAACGACTGCGGTGACCTCCTTGGGCAGGAGGTTGAACGCAGCGTCGATCAGAGGTCGCAGTCGATCGTGGCTGACCACCGTATGGAAGAGGTAGGTGTCCGGATCGTCGCCCTTGCCCTCTTGGAAGCGCACGGTGAAACCCTGCGTCGGTGGATCAAGTTTGGTTTCGCGCACGCCCAACGGCAACTGGTAGTCGCCGAGAACGAGACGCTTCAGGTCTTGGCGAATTCGAAACTCATCAGACATCTTCGCATCCTAGCCGACAGGAGCGGACTCCGCGCGTAGCGAACAGTGTGCAAGCGCGTCAGCCGTCGCCGAGGTATGCCTCGCGCACGCGCGGGTCGACGAGGAGCTTCGATGCGTCGTCGGTGAGCGTCACCCGCCCCGTTTCGAGCACATATCCGCGGCGCGCAAGTTTGAGCGCCGCGCGAGCATTCTGCTCGACCAACAGGATGGTGAGACCTCCGCGATTGAGCTCGCGGACCGCGGCAAAGATCTTGCTCACCAAGATCGGCGCGATGCCCATCGACGGCTCGTCCATCATCAGGAGGCGCGGCTTGGAGAGAATTGCGCGGCCGATGGCGAGCATTTGCTGCTCGCCGCCCGAGAGCGTTCCACCGAGTTGAGACGAGCGCGCCTTGAGGATGTCAAACAGCGCATAGACCTTCTCCAGATCGGCGGCAATCCCGGCCTTATCGTCGCGGCCGTACGCACCCATCATGAGGTTCTCCAGCACGGTCATGCGCGGAAAGATGCGGCGACCTTCCGGAACCTGCACCAGTCCTCGGCCCACGAGTTTGTCGGCGCGGATGCCCTCGCCAACGCCCGAAATGCGCTCGCCCGCGAAACGAATCTCGCCGCCGCGCAACGGCACGATGCCCGAAATGCACATGAGCGAAGTCGATTTGCCCGCACCGTTGCCGCCGATGAGGGTGACGATCTCGCCTTCATGCACTTCGAGCGAAACCTGGTGCAACACCTCGATGGATCCGTAACCCGCAACAATGTTCTGAACCTCGAGAAGCGCGCTCATCCGAGTTCTTCCTTGCCGAGGTACGCCTCGATGCATCGCGGGTCGTGCTTGATCTCGAGCGGCGTTCCTTCGGCGATCTTCTCGCCGTACTGCAGCACCGCGATGCGATCGGAAATGCCCATGACCACGCGCATATGGTGCTCGATGAGCACCACCGTCGTGCCGGCATCGCGGATCGTTTTGATGAGGCGCATGAGGTCGACCGTCTCGGTGGGATTCATGCCCGCCGCAGGTTCATCGAGCAGAATGACATCGGGACGCGACGCCAACGCGCGCGCGATCTCGAGTTGACGCTGGTAGCCATAAGGAAGATTTCCTGCGGCTTCCTCGGACTTGTTCGCCAAGCCGACGAATTGCAGAAGCTTCATCGCGTCGGTCCGGGCGGCAGAGCGCTCGTGCAGCGCCGAGGGCAGCGCGAAGAGCGCGGCGATGAATCCAGAATTCAGCCGCCGATCCATTCCGACGGTGACATTCTCTATCAACGAGAGTTCGGGGAACAAGCGGATGTTCTGGAAAGTGCGAGCGACACCAGCGCTGGCCACCACATCAGGAGTCCGACGCGTGCGCGACCAGATGACCATGCGACCTGAGATTCCGAGCACCACGCCAAGCACCAGCGGAAGCCAGGTGCCGACGATCCCGCCGCCGAACAAAGTCGCGACGAACACCCCGATCGACTTCATCCATGGAAACGGCTGCTGAAAGACATACAGGTCGATGATCGATGCCCGCCAAATCACCTCGACGCGCACGAGGAGGCAGAGGAACAGACCCGTTGCGAGACCAGTCGATACCGCGCCCGCGATCACCGCTTTGGTCAACGACCGTTGCGGGTCGCGACCAGACACGAGCACGCTGCCTTCGGTTGGCTCATAGACGCCAGTGATGGCGTTGAAGAGCGTGGTCTTGCCGGCGCCGTTGGGGCCGATCACCGCAGTAATCGATCCCTTCGCCACTTCAATGGAGACATCCTTGACCGCGGTCAGGCCACCGAAGCGCACGGTGACATTCTGCACGGAAAGCAACGACGAGTTCGCGCTCACTTCCGCACCGCCTTCCCCGAATGGATGATGCCATCGGGGCGGTAGCGCATCATGAGAACGAGCGCGAGTCCGAAGAGCAGGAACTTGTAGTTGTCAGGTGAAGTCAGCACATTTTCCGTCGAACCGATGCCCGCGTTTTGCAGCGACTGAGTGGCGATGGGAAGCACGACATTGTTCAGGCCGACCATGACGATCGCGCCAACCATCACGCCAGTGATCGAGCCGATGCCGCCGACGATCACAATGCAGAGCGCGAGGATCGACATCTGGAAGTCGTAGTTGGCTGGCTCGCCGGTCGACGAAAGCTGACTGGCGATGAGCGCTCCACCGACGGCGGCGAGTGCGGCGCCAATGGCAAACGCCTTCAACTTCGCTTTGTCAGGCTGAATGCCCATGCAGCGCGCGGCGAGTTCGTCCTCGCGCACAGCAAACCACTGACGACCGAGACGGCTGAACTCGAGGTTGCGGCAGAGGAACACCACCACGGCGAGAATCGCCAGATACGCGTAGAACCAACGCACCGGCGTTTCACTGGAGAACTCGATGCCGGGCAGCGAAGGCGCGGGAAGCGGATTGATCCCCTGCGTTCCCTTGGTGATCGCCTCGAGGTTCTTCAGGCCGTCCTGCACGATTTCGCCGAAGCCGAGGGTGACGATCGCGAGATAGTCGCCGCGCAGGCGCAGCGTGGGCGCGCCGAGCAACCAACCTGCGAAAGCGCCGACCGCGCCCGCCAACAGCACGCCCCACCAGAAGCCAACCTGGAACGGATAGATCTCGCAAGTGAGAATGCCAAACGCGTAAGCGCCCAACGCGGCGAATGCGGCGATGCCGAGATTCAACAGCCCAGTCCAACCCACAACGATGTTGAGTCCGAGCGCGATGATCGCCGAGGTCACCACCGTGCGCATCGGCGCGCTCAACCGCAGCGTCGGCATTGCAACATCGATCAACGGCGTCGAGGCTAACAGCCCCAACACCACCAATTGCCCCTTGGAAAATAGGCTGAAGCGTGAAGTCGCGGCGGCCATCAGACCTTCTCCCTCTGCTTGAGTCCGAGCAGTCCGCTCGGACGGAAGATCAAGATGAGAATGAGCACGCCGAAGACGACGACATTTGTCCAGCGGGTTTCGATGTACTGATCGCTCATTGCGCGAATGAGGCCGATCAACACGCCACCGACCATCGCGCCGGGAAGGCTGCCGATGCCGCCGAGCACCGCTGCGGTAAATGCATCCATGCCAGCGCGGAAGCCCATCTGAAACGAGATCGTGTTGTTGTAGACCGACCACATCACGCTGGCCGCGCCGCCAAGAAACCCGCCGATCAGGAAGGTCGCCGCGATCACGCGATCGGTGTCGATGCCCATGAGCTTCGCAGCGATTGGATTCTGCGCCGTTGCCCGCATACCCCGACCCAGCCGCGTCTTCTTAACGAAGAGCGTGAGGCCGATCATCAGTGGAATCGTCACGGCGAAGATGGCGATGTCCTCGAGCCGCAGCACCACATTCGAGGAGTCGCCGAGCAGGTTCGAACCCTCGAGAATCTCAGGGAAGTCCTTGCTCGCCGCCGCCGCGTTTCCGCCGCCGAAGACCTTCATCGGCGCGCCGCCCCAGAAGAGCGCGATGTTGACAAGGATGAAGCTCACACCGATTGCCGCCACCAATTGCGTGAGCTTGGGCGCGCTGCGCAGCGGCTTGTAGACGATGCGATTGATGGCGAGATTCAGACCGCCGCAGAACACGCCCGCAGCAATCACCAAGCCCAACAACAACAGCCAGTGCGAACTCACGCCCAGCGCTCCCGGCTCGATGATCGCCGCCGCGCCGAGCACACCGACGATCGTCAGTGTGAGGAAGCCGCCCAGAGTAAACACATCGCCGTGCGCAAAGTTGATGAGCTCGACGATCCCGTAGACCATCGTGTAACCCAGCGCAACGAGCGCGATGATCATGCCGTTGGAGAGGCCATAGATGAGCTGCTGAAGGAAGACCTCGGTGTTCGTCATACGGTTACGCTCGCCCACCTATTGGACTCAAAGTGAGTATTCGCCGTGCTCAGCTTCGAGCGCTGGTCAGTTCACAACCTTGACCATAACGAACTCGCCATTGCGCACCGTGTTGACACTCATAGTCCGATTGGTGGTGTCGCCATTGGCGTCGAAGCTCCAGGTGCCGAGCGCGCCGACGTAGTCCTTGGTCTTGCCAACTTCCGCGAGCACGCTGGCGCGGGTGATCGTGCCGCCCGCCGTGTGAATGCGCTGCATCGCTGAGATGACGACCTTGGCCGCCTCGTAGCCATACACCGCGTAGCCCTCAGGCTCGGCGGAGTAGGTCTTCACATAGGACAGATAAAATTCACGGCCCTTTCCAGTGAGACTCTTCGCCGCAACGCCGCCAAAGGTGATGAAGCAGCGATCCTCGAGCGCCTTCGCACCCGCAGCCTCGATGAAGGCCTTCTCGTAGCAGCCATCGGGAACGATGAGCTTGGCCTTGAGGCCGCCAGCGACCATGTCCTTGGCAATCTGGCCTGCATTGGTCTGGGTTGTTCCGCCGAAGTAGACGAGGTCTGCACCAGTCTGCTTGATCTTCGTCATCAGGCTCTTGTAGTTCGAAGCCTTGGTGTCGATGCCGTCGGTGCCGACGATCTCAAGACCGATTTCCTTGGCGTGCTTCTGGAACACGCCGGCGACGCCCTTGCCGTAGACCTCGCGGTCATCGAGGACAAACACCTTCGTGGCGCCGAGTTCCTTGGCATAATCGGCGGCGACCGCTCCCTGCACATCGTCGGTGGGGACAACGCGGAAGTAGTTGATCTTTCCGCTCGGACGGTACACCGCTGGTTCATTGGGCTCGCCAAAGCCCGCCTTGGTCAGGTTGGGCGCGGTGTTCGCAGGACTCACCATCACCATGCCCGCAGCGTTGAGCTTCGGCATCGAGATCTTGGCCGCACCCGAGTTGTAGGTGCCCACGTAGGCCATGACCGCATCATCGGCAATCGCCTTGTCGGCGTTCTGCGCCTCGACGGTCGGATCCCAGTTGCCCTTCTGTGCGCTGGCGTCGTCCCAATCCTCGTAGGAAATGGTGGCGTCACCGATCTTGCCATTCGTTTCGGCGATCGCCATCTTGATGCCATTGACCATGCTGGTCGTCTGAGCATTCGCGCTGCCGGTGCGGGGCAGGCTGGAGACGATCTTGATCGCGTCGGCGGCGGTCGCGCTGGCGACAAACGCGAAGCTCGGCAAGGCGAACGAAGTGAGGAATGCGAAACCGGCGATGGCGGAGCGGAAGTTTGCGGTCTTCATGGAGTTCATCTTCATGGTGTTGGTCCGAGAGCGGTGAGTCTACAGGAAATTTTGGCGATGCCGTGACCGCGCGCGAAAGTTGCGCGCGAGGACGTGCGAGGACGCGCGCAGAACTGACGAGGCGTTTGGACGCGAAGGGTTCGTGCGCATTCCCAAAACCTTCGGCGCACTTCGCCCGCGCGATCTTCAAGTCGCCGCAGTCGGCGGAGCAACCGAGCCGCTCCGTTGGTCGCGAAGCATGTTGGCCAGCAGCAGGTTCACCAGCCCACCGCTGCCCGACCCGCCGCCATCGCCGCCCGACCCGTTGACCACGACATCCGGCGTGATCTTGAGCCCCGCCGCCGCGATCGCCTTGGTGACTTCAACCAGCGTCACGCCCTGCGCCGTCAACGCGAGCACCTGCTTGCGATAGGCCTCGGCCTGCGCCTCACCCTTGGACTGGATGACGGCCGCCTCGGCATCGCCGACATTTTTGGCGCGCGCGGCGTCGGCCTCCGACTGCAGCCGGATCTGCGCCGCGGTTCCGCGCGCACGCTCCTCGGCCTGCGAAGCCTCGTGTTTGGCGATCGTGATGCCGACTTCGGCCTTGATCAGCGCGTCCTGCTGATCGGCCTGCGACTTGGTCTTCTGAAATTCGATGCGTCGCTTCTCCGACTGCTCCTGCGCATCGAACATCGACTTGCGCTGCTCGGCGAGGTTCTTCTCCTGCGTCGTCTTCATCAGCGCTTCGGGCAGGTGAATGTTGGTGATCATCACCGAAACCACCTCGACCTTGTACGCAGAAAGATCGTCGCGAACGGCGCGCTCGGCGGCGGTCTGCTCCTCGGCGCGATTCTGCTGATACGAAATCGCCGGCGACTTCGAGACTTGCGCTCGGAAGATGCCGTCGATCTGCGGATGAATCACATTGGCCTCGAGGTCCGCAATCGAACCGAGCTTCTGCACGACATAGGGCGCGTTCTCGGGCAGAATGCGGTACTGGCAACGCACCTCGACCTTCATCTCAAAGCCATCGTGTGAGACGACCTGGAAGGGATCGAAATTTGCATCGGTCTTGCCGCCGCCCCACTCGACCGAGCGCGTGGTGGTGGGAATGGGAATCACGGTGAACGCACGCGGATTGATGTTGTATTTGCCGGGGCCGAGCACATTGCGCTGGATGCCGCGAAAGCCATCGGGCACGACATGGCGCGTGCGCACACCGCGGTCAACGCGAGAGTCGTCGGGATCCTGGGCAGAAGCGTCCTTCTGGCTTTCAACGGCCGCGCTCGGCGAACTCTCGACATCGAGCGTGGATGGATCCTTGCCGATGTTCGAAATCAGCACACCCACCTCGCCCTGGCGAATGACCGACAGCGGCGCAGCGAAAACGGCGAAGAGGTAGGGATTGATGTAGTAGGTACCCGGCCTCAGCACCGATTCCTGCGGGCCGCGGAAACCGCCATTCTCGAGGAACGCTTGTCCATCCTGAAAACTGTTGTGCAACCCGACATCCGGCGTCGGCGCAACGACATCCTCGCGCGACATCGGATGTCCATCGCGCGCCTCGACCATGCCGATCTGATCGTCGCCGATGGTGATGGCGCGCTGCAATTCGACCTGGAACATGTCGGCAAAAATGTTGTAGGTGCCTGGACGAAGGAACTCGATTTGCGGCCCCTTCTGCCCGCCGCGGGTGAGGAACACCTCCGCCTTCTGGAACGCATCGTGACCATCGACGCGCCGACCGAGCAACTGCCCCTGGCCAAGAGTCACACCGTCGGCCGCGGTCACAACACCAATGGCGCCCTGCGGAATCACGGTCTTCTTGATCTTCTCGATCTTGAAGAGCAGCGGATGGATCTTGAAGGTGCCGTTGGTGAGGAAGCGCAACTGCTTGCCTCGAATGCCGCCCTCGTTGAGAAACGCAGAAGGATCCTGGAAATTGTCGTGTTTCTCGCCGGCTTTGTCTTCGGCGTAGATGCGTCCCGATGGCATCGACTCGCCGTCGGCCGCGGTGACCACGCCCAGTTCGTCGGAGGCGATGGTGACGAAACTATGCTTGCTCACCACGCGCACATACGGCCACGGCACGATGTGTAATCCAGGCGCGAGATACGCCGCCTGAATGCCGACCTCGCCGTTGGCCGCGAATACGCGCCCGGCGGGAAGCCGACGACCGGAGAAGCGTCGCTCGGTAATGGCGATTTCGCTTGAGCCGATGTTCACCACCCAGCGCGAGACGATGAAGTAGAGAACGATGATCGCGGCCACCGCGCCAACAACGATCCACAGCAAGAACGCGGTGCCCGCAACAGGCAACCCGATTTGCGCGACCGGCGGCGATTGCAAGGCGAGGTCTTCAGCGCGCACTACCGAATCAAGCGCGATAGCACCAACCATGCCGGCCATTCGATAAACCATGTTCAATCGCATTTGATGCTCCTCTGCCATTGTTGACCTGTGGCCAGACGATCGCCGCGCGATCGCCGCAAACACCCGTACATTCATCCCTGCAATCATCCACGAAATTCATCCCTGCATTCATCCACGACATTCATCCACGACCAGATCGAGCGCAGCGTTGTCAATCGACTCGCCGCGCGCCGCACGCGCCAGCACTGCAGCGGAAATCCGCGCAGGA
>Ga0114971_10003805_pt1 | contig 10253 bp, 11 predicted proteins | sample M_140625_MF_Meta_FD_87320 | JGI IMG/M metagenome (GOLD analysis project Ga0114971, IMG submission 87320) | Freshwater microbial communities from Lake Montjoie, Canada to study carbon cycling - M_140625_MF_MetaG | ecosystem: Environmental > Aquatic > Freshwater > Lake | place: Lake Montjoie...
CAGCAGGCCGGCGATGCAGCGCAACAGCGTGGTCTTGCCGCAGCCGGACGGGCCGAGCAGCGAGACGAATTCGCCCCGCGCCACAGCGAGCGACAGGTCGTCGAGAACGCTCGCCGTACCGAACCGCTTGCTGGCCCCCCTTACCGCCAAATGCTGGTCGTTCAACGGGCGCTGATCTCGCGCTCGAAACGCTCGATCCAGCGATTGCGGTTATCGGCGAAATACTCCCAGTCGAGCACGACGAGATCGGGCAGGTTCAGCCCGGCCGGCGCGACCGCCTTGGTATTGGTCGGCTTGGAGAAGAAGGTCCCGGCCACCAGCGCCTGGGTCTCGGGCGCGAGCAGCTCGTTGATGAAGGTCTCACCAAGGGCCTGGTTGGGACCACCCTTCACCAGCGCGACACCGGCCGGCATCGCCACCGTGCCTTCCTTGGGGAAAGCGAGATCGACCGGCGCCTTCTGGCTTTTGCGGAACAGCGTGGTGCGGCTGTCGGGGGAGAGGTAGAGATCGACCTCACCGCTTTCCTGCAACTGCTGCGCCTGCGGCGGGTTGGTGGTGATCTGCAGGATATTGGGCTTCAGCTCCCGCAGCTTGCCGAAGCCTTCATCAGCCAGCTTCAGGCATTCGCCGAGCGGCTTGCCGGTGGCCAGATGGGTCGCGGCCAGCAGCGGCACCACGGCCTGGGTGATGCGCATCGAAATCAGGATCACCTTGTCGCGGTACTTGGGGTCCCAGACCTCCGCATAGCTGGTCGGTGCGGCCTTCATGTTCTGTGTCTGCCAGCTGATTGACGCGGCGGGGAAGCACCAATTCGCCCACATCGCCTCGCGCGGCTTCGCATCGGCCCGCAGATCCGCCAGGTTGGGGATCGCCTTGCCACGCAGCGGCTCCAGCAATCCCTCGCGCTCTCCAAGGATGAGGACGGGGTCGTCCATCATCGTCACGGTCATCGTCGGCCGCGCCTTGTTGCTGCGGATTTTCTCAAGGTTGATCAGGCTGTTCGTGCCTTCGAACAGGATCTTGAAGCCGTGCTTCTTCTCGATGATCGGAAACAGGATGTCGGTCAGCCCGGGGGAGGCCGGGCCACCGACGAAGATTTCCGGGGTCTGGGCCCGGAGAGCCGCCGGCGCTGCCAGCATGGCGGTGCCCCCCAGAAGGGCACGGCGTGTCGCGAAAAATGGCATGGACGTTGAACTCCCTGGCAGACCGAAGACTTGCCGCCTTTTCAAGCAAACCACATGCCGGCCGCCGCCGCAGCATTGCCCACCTGCGCGGATGATTCCAGCATCCTGCCCGCCCCGGCCGCCGCGCCCTCCGCCTGCCTCGCTTCGCGCTTTATGCGGTCAGCGCCTGGGTCATGGCGGACCGCCACACGGTGGTGGTGGAGGCCTGCGACATCCCCCCCGTTCAACGACCCGAAGGTGCGCGGCATCGATTGGGTGCAGATGAACGGCCGCCGGGTGGTGCCGCGCATCGCCAATGCGACACTCAGCATCGGCGCCGATGGCACACCGCTGATCGAGACGCGCTGGGCGGCTGCCGCGCCGGGGGGGGGGGGGCGGCGGCGCGGCGCCGCCTGCTCTAGGATGCCGCCTCGCCCGAGGAGCCCTGCCATGACCGCACCCGCCGCCCCCCGCCGCCACCCGAGCCCCGGGGCATGAGCGCGCTGTCGGTCGCGATCGGCCGCTACCCGCATTCCGCCGCCCTGCTGGACGGCGCCGTCCCGCCTGGGCTGGATCTGGCCTTCGACCGCATCGCGCCGATCAACCTGGCTTTCGCGCCGATGGTCCGCACCGGCCGCTACGATATCAGCGAAATGGCCATCGCCACCTTCCTCCAGGCCCGCGCCTGGGGCAGCGACCTGGTGCTGCTGCCGGTGGTGATGCTGGCGCGCTTTCAGGAAGGCGCGATGTATTGCCGCAGCGCGGGGCCGATCGCCGGGCCGGCAGACCTCGCCGGGCGGCGCGTCGGTGTCAGGGCCTATTCGCAGACCACGGGGATGTGGCTGCGCGGCATCCTGGCCGAACAGCACGGCGTGCCGCCACAGGCGATCCGCTGGACCACGTTTGAGGATGCGCATGTCGCCGCCTATCGCGACCCGGATTTCGTCACCCGTGCCCCGGCCGGTGCCGACCTGCTGGCGATGCTGCGGGACGGCGCGCTGGACGCCGCGATCTTCGGCGCGGAACTGCCAGAGGAGCCGGGGCTGCGCCGGGTTTTTACCGACCCCGCGGCGGCCGGGGAAGCCTTCCGCGCCGCGCAGGGCTTCGTGCCGGTGAACCATCTGGTGGTGATCAAGCCGGAGCTTGCCGCGCGGCCGGGCTTCGCGGCTGCGCTGACGCGGGCCTTCGGCGCGGCGGCCACCACGCGCGCCGCGCTGGCCGCGCCGCTGACGCTGGCGATCGCGTATAGTCTGGCGCAAGGGCTGCTGCCGCGGCGGCTGAGCCTGGAGGAGGTCTGGCGCGGCCTGCCGGCGGAAGTCGGCTGAGCCGCGCTTGCGCCGCGTCCTGTTCCACGCGCTTGCGCCGCGTCCTGTTCCGCGCGCTTGCGCCGCGTCCTGTTCCGCGCGCTTGCGCCGCGACGCGAAACCCGCCATATCGCGCGCCGCGCCTGGGTAGCTCAGCTGGTTAGAGCACGGCACTCATAATGCCGGGGTCGCCGGTTCAAGTCCGGCCCCAGGTACCACCGCGCGCGCCTTTCCTGGACCACACAGCGCTGACGCGACCGGACATTGACCGGACACGCTCGCCGGCCTTTGCCGATGGGCAGGTATGGGTGCGTGCTGCGTTCATCTGCGTTCACGCACCCTGCTCTAACCTTTTGTTTGATCGCGGGATTCAGCGCCTTCGGCGATTCCGCCTCAACGCATCGCGCTCTAATCGCCCCGCGCGATAAACCCGCCGCCCAGCAGCCGAGTCCCCTCATACAGCGCGCAGGCCTGCCCAGGCGCGGCGATGGCCGGCGTCGCCGGCACCACCGCCAGCCGCCCCGTCGCCGCGTCCCAGCTGACCACGGCCGGCTGCGGCGTCTCCCGCGCCCGCAGCTTCACCGTGCAGGCCAGCGGCGCCGTGGGGGGGGGGATGAGCCAGTTCATCTCCCTGACCGGGATCGTGGATTGCGGCAGCGCCGCCCGCGGCCCCACCACAATCCGCCGCGTCCCCGCTTCCAACCGCGCCACGTAAAGCGGCGTCTCGCCATCGCGGGAGGCCTCGCCCAGCCCGCGCCCCTGGCCGACCGTGTAGCGGCCCAGGCCGCGATGCGTGCCCAGCACCCGCCCGTCCAGATGCACGATCTCCCCAGGCAAGGCCGTCTCCGGCCGCAGCGCGGCGACGGTTTCGTGGTAGCGGCCGGTCGGGACGAAGCAGATATCCTGGCTATCCGGCTTGGCCGCGACGGCCAGGCCGAGCCGTTCCGCCACCGCGCGCACCGCCGTCTTGTCGGGGTAATCGCCCAGCGGAAAGCGCGCGAAGGCGAGTTGCGCCGGCGTGGTCGCGCAGAGGAAATAGCTCTGGTCGCGTTCGGCATCGGCGGCGCGGTGCAGCTCGGGGCCCGCCGGCCCGGCCAGCCGCCGGGCGTAATGCCCGGTGGCCAGCGCCTCCACGCCCAGGTCGCGGGCCAGTTCGACCAGGTCGTGGAACTTCACGGTCTGGTTGCAGCGGATGCAGGGGATGGGCGTCTCGCCAGCGGCGTAGCTGGCGGCGAAATCCTCGATCACCGCGCTGCGGAAGCGCTGCTCGCGGTCCAGCACGTAATGGGCAATGCCCAGCCGGTCCGCCACATCGCGGGCGTCGTGGATATCCTGGCCCGCGCAGCAGGCGCCCTTCCGCGCGGTTGCCGCGCCGTGGTCGTAAAGCTGCAGCGTGGCGCCGATCACCTCATGCCCTTCGGCGTGCAGCAGCGCGGCGACAACGCTGCTATCGACGCCGCCGGACATGGCGACGAGCACGCGCATCAGGCGCCCGCCCGGCGCGGCGGCGCGTCAGCGCGCGGCGGCATCGAACCCCTGCTGCCAGAAGCGTGCTTCCAGCCGCGCCGCTTCCCGGTAGGTGGCGCTGAGCATGGCAAAGCGCGCGCTGCCGCCATGGCTTTCGCCCAGCGCATCGATGCGCGCCGCAGCGGCGCGGGCCAGCTTCTGATACTCCTCCGCCCCGTAGGCATCGATCCAGGACTGGTAGGGATTGCCGGCGGCGCGGCGGCGCGGATCGGCCAGGATGCGCAGCGCCACTTCCCCATAGCCGACCGTGCAGGGGACAAGCGCCACTTCCAGGTCGAGGATATCCCCGGCCAGCCCGCGATCGATGACATAGCGGGTGTAGCTGACCGTCTCCGCGCTTTCCGGCGTGGCCCGCACCTCGGCCTCGGGGATGCCCCAGCCCTCGCAGTACTTCAGGTGCAGCAGCGTCTCCGACAGGATGGCGGCGATCGAGGCGGTCTTGTCACGCATCGCCTCGATGCTCTCCGCCTTGAAGACGGCGAGCGCCTTGGCGCGGGCGAAGTGGATCAGGAACAGATAGTCCTGGATCAGATAGGTGCGGAAGGCAGCCAGCGGCAGCGTGCCGTCGGACAGGCCCTGCACGAAGGGGTGCCAGGTATAGGCCTGCCATTCCGCCGCACAGTCCGCCCGCAGCCGGCGGAACAGCCCGCCGGGCGCGCCGAAATCCGTCTCCCAGCGCGGCTCAGAGCCCGGCATTGCGCGACCCGGTCGGCAGCCGCACCACCAGCCCGTCCAGCGCCTCTGTCATAATGAGCTGGCAGCCGAGGCGCGAGGTCTCCTGCAAGTCGAAGGCGAGGTCGAGCATATCCTCCTCATCCTCGGTCGGCGTGGCGAGCTGGCCGAACCAGCCGGTATCCACGATCACATGGCAGGTGGAGCAGGCGAGCGAGCCTTCGCAGGCGCCTTCGATATCGACGCCATGCTTGTGCGCGATCTCCAGCACGGAGAGCCCGAGCGGCGCGTCCACCTCGCGGCGGGTGCCATCCCGCTCGATGAAGGTCATCTTCGGCATACGCGATCAGTGCTCCCTTTCGGCCAGACCGCGCCAGGCGGCGGCCAGCGCGGCGGCGGCGGCCGTGGCCTCCGCCGGCGAGGTAAAGCGGCCAATCCCGATCCGCAAGGTCGCCCGTGCCTCGGCGTCTGGAATTCCGAGGGCGCGGAGCACGTAGGAGGGCTCAACCTCGGCCGAGGAACAGGCCGAGCCGGTGGAGGCGCAGACCATGGGCGCGGCGCGGAGCAGCGCCTGCGCATCGATCCCGCCGGGGAAGGTCAGGTTCAGATTGCCCGCCACCCGCGCCGCGCCGCTGCCGTTCACGCGGAGGCCGGGGATGGCCGCCTGCAGCGCCGCCAGCAACAGGTCCCGCTGCCCGGCGATGCGCCCGGCATCGAGCGTGCCTTCCCCTGCCGCGATCCGCGCCGCCTCCCCAAGCCCTACGATCAACGGCGCCGGCAGGGTGCCGGAGCGCAGCCCCCTCTCCTGCCCGCCGCCGGAGAGCAGCGGCACCAGCCGCACCCGCGGCCGCCGGCGGACATAAAGCGCGCCGATGCCCTTCGGCCCATAAATCTTGTGGCCGGAGAGGGAGAGCAGATCGGCCTGGATCGCCGCGACATCCAGCGGGATGCGCCCGGCGGCCTGCGCCGCATCGGTGTGGAACAGCGCCCCGGCCGCCTTGGCCAGCGCGCCGATGGCGGCGAGGTCCTGCACCACGCCGATTTCATTGTTCACGGCCATGACGGAGACGAGCAGCGTGTGCGCATCGATCGCCGCCGCCAGCCGGTCCGGGTCCGCCAGCCCATCCGGTCCGACCGGGAGGATCACCGCCTCGAACCCCTCCGCCGCCAGATCACGGACGCTTTCGAGGACGCATTTATGTTCGGTGGCCAAGGTCACCAGGCGGCGGCGCGGGCTGCCCTGGCTGGCGGCGAAGCGGGCCGCGCCCTTGAGGGCGAGGTTATTGGCCTCCGTCGCGCCGGAGGTGAAGACAATCTCCCGCGCCTCGGCCCCGATCAGCGCGGCGACCTGTTCCCGGGCGGCGTCCACGGCGGCTTCGGCGGCGCGGCCGAGCGCGTGTTCGACACTGCCGGGATTGGCGAAGTTCTGTTCCCACCACGGCCGCATGGCGGCGAGGACGCGCGGGTCCACCGGCGTGGTGGCGTGATTGTCCAGATAGATCGGGCGGTTGGGCAGCATGGGGGGAAGATGGGCCGTTAAGCCGCCCGCCGCGAGAGGCGCCCCCGCATCATCGCCCAGGCCTCCAGAAACCGCTCCGGCGCGTCCTCTGGCGCGTTCCAGGGCAGCGAGACGCGCAGGCCGCAGCCCGCTGCCTCCCCCGCGCCCATGGCGGCCAGCACATGGCTGCGCGTCACCTTGCCCGAGGAGCAGGCGGCGCCGGCCGAGGTGGCGATCCCCGCGAGGTCGAGGGCGATGACCTGGGTTTCCGCCGCCGCCCCGGGCAGCACGATGAGGCTGGTATTGGGCAGGCGCGGCGCGCCCTGCCCGGCGATCCAGGCCTCTGGCGCCAGGGCGGCGATGCCGGCCTCGATCCGGTCGCGCAGCGCAGCAAGGCGCGCGGCTTCGCCCAGCTCCGGCAGGGCGGCGGCCATGCCGGCGATGGCGGGCAGCGCCTCGGTCCCGCCGCGGCGGCCGCGTTCCTGCCCGCCGCCGGCGATCAGCGGGGGCAGCACGGTGCCGGGGCGCAGCAGCAGCGCCCCGGCGCCCATGGGCCCGCCCAGCTTGTGGCCGGACAGCGCCATGCTGTCGCCGATCAGCGGCAGGTTCAGCCGGCCCGCCTGCACCGCATCCACATGCAGCCGGGCGCCCGCAGCGGTGCAGAGCGCGGCGGCTGCGGCCAGCGGGTGCAGCACGCCGCTCTCGTTATTCGCCGCCATCAGGCAGACCAAAGCGGGCGGCCCATCGGCCAGCAGCGCGGCGAGGGCCTCGAGGTCCACCTGCCCCGCGGTGCCGACGGGGAGGGGGGTGGCGCCGGGGGCGGCGGCCAGCACGGCCGGGTGTTCGGTGGCGCCGATCAGCCGCCGCCGGCCGGCGCCCAGCGCCTGGATCGCCAGCGCATTCGCCTCCGTCCCGCCGCTGGTGAAAATGATCTCACCGGGGGCGGCGCCAAAGCGCTGGGCCAGCGCGCTGCGCGCCGCTTCCAGCAGGCGGCGGGCGGTGCGCCCATCGGCATGCACGGCAGAGGCGTTGCCGACGGCATCCAGCGCGGCCAGAACCGCCGCCCGCGCTGCCGGGCGCAGCGGCTCAGTCGCATTGGCATCCAGATAGAGCCGCACCATCGAGCCGCCCCGGGCCTCAGTCGGCCACGGCGGCGGCGACGGCGCTGAACGCTGCGACCGGCAGCGGGCTGCCGGCGCGGCCGGCGACGCGGCCTGCCACCACATCGGCCAGCGTCACGCCAGCGAGGAAGCTGCGCAGATGCGCGCCGAGTTCGAACCACAGATCATGGGTCAGGCAGCGCCGACCCGCGAGGCAGCCGGGGGAGTTCTCCTCGCAACGGGTGGCGCGCAGCGGTTCGTCCACGGCATCGGCGATATCGGCGATGGCGATGCTCTCCGCCGGGCGGGCGAGGCGATAGCCGCCGCCCGGGCCGCGCGCCCCGCCGACCAGGCCGCTGCGGCGGAGATTGCCAAAGAGTTGTTCGAGGTAGGCGAGGGAGAGCGCCTGCGCCTCGGCGATCTCACCGAGGGAGACCCGCCCAGCCTCGCCGCAATCCTGCTGGCGGGCGGCGAGCTCGACCATGGCCATGACGGCGTAGCGGCCGCGGGTGGATAGACGCATGGGCTCATTTCCCCGGGAGATTCATCAATATTTGCCTATCCGGCCCAGCTGGCGAGAAAGATGCGCCGCTAGGTCGGATTCCCTTATCAAACTCCGGCGCGCCGGCTTATAAACGCGCCACCCCGGAGGTATGGAAGCCTGCTTCGGGGTGCCTGACCTGGGTTTCGCCGTGGCGCCGGGGCTAGTTGCCGGTGTGCAGCGAAGCTAGGTATGCGAACCGTCCCGGTCAATCTGCCCGGGCCCCGGTCTTGGTGGTGGAACATCGGCGGCTCGCCATGCGCGATCCGGCGGGACGGTTCCGGAAGGCTTCCCCAGCATGCGCCCGGCGCGCTGGACTGATGGACTGTTCGGGGCGCCGCCGGCGTCCGGATTGGTCGGTCGTCCGAAAGCGCCGCGGTCAACCAGAAGTGGACTCAAGGGACGATGCCTGAGGTCATGTTCCCCGGCCCGGATGGCAGGCTCGAGGGCCGCTATCACCATTCCAAGCAGGCCAATGCGCCGGTCGTCCTGTTGCTGCACCCCCATCCGCTGCATGGGGGGACCATGAATAACCGGGTGACCCATGCCCTGTTCCAGCGGTTCCAGGGGCTCGGCTTTTCCACGCTCCGCTTCAACTTCCGGGGCGTTGGCCGCAGCCAGGGCCGCTACGATGGCGGCATCGGGGAAATCTCAGACGCGGCCTCGGCGCTCGACTTCCTGCAGGCGGTCAATCCCAGTGCGCACAGCCTTTGGGTCGCCGGTTATTCCTTCGGCGCCTATGTCGGCATGCAGCTATTGATGCGCCGGCCGGAAATGGGCGGCTTCGTCTCCATCGCCGCCCCGGCCAGCCACTATGATTTCGGCTTCCTCGCGCCCTGCCCCTGCAATGGGCTAATCTTGCATGGGGAAGCCGATGAGCTGGTGCCCGAAGGCGCCGTCCGCAAGCTGGTGGACAAGCTGAACACCCAGCGCGGCATCACCATTGATTACCGCACCATGCCGGGCGCCGGCCATGTCTTCACCCCGACTGAGGTCGAGGAGGTGGTGAACCATGCCGAAGATCACGTCCTTTCGCGCATGAACCGCAGCCGGATGGCGCTGGCCGCCGACTGATACCCACGGCACGAGGCTTTGCCTCGTGCCGAGCGCCCGGACGGGCGCCGCGGCCATTACCGCGCGGCCGTCGCGGCCAACGCCGCCAAAGGATTGCACCGTTGGGATGACCCCGCCGCCGGTCCCCGGGCGCGCGGGGCGCTTTGCGTTTGGCCGGCCGGCATGCTGAAAATCCAGCAAAACAGCGGCTGCTGAAGGCCCAAAATCTTCGCGCGCCAGAAAGCCGTTCAGATGCGGTCCATCTGAACGGCACCTGCGCGCCGCCGTCAGGGAGGAAACCATGCGTCGCCGCAGCCTGCTCGTTGCCCCCGTCAGCCTTGCCCTACCAGGCCTCGCCCGCGCCCAGGCTTTCCCGGAGCGGTCGATCAGCATGATCCTGGCCTTCCCCGCCGGGGGCGGCACCGATATCGCCGCGCGGCCGTTGGCGAAGGTGATGGAGAAATATCTGGGCCAGCCGGTCGTCATCAATAACCGGCCCGGCGCGGGGGGCGAGATCGGCTTCACCGAGCTCGCCCGCGCCAAGCCCGATGGCTACACGGTCGGCTTCATCAATACGCCGACCATCGTGACCATCCCGATCGAGCGGCCGGCGGCGCGCTTCCGGCTGGATGACATCGCCCCGATCGTGAACATCGTGGACGATCCTGGCGCCATCTGGGTGCTGCCGGACAGCCCGATCCGCAGTGTCGCCGACCTGGTGGCGGCGGCGAAGCAGCGGCCGGGGCAGATCAGCTACGGCACCTCCGGCATCGGCTCGGACGATCATCTGGCGATGCTGGCGCTGGAACGGGTGGCGGGGATCCAACTGCTGCACATCCCGTTTGCCGGCGGCGCGCCGGTGCGCACCGCGACGTTGGCCAAGCAGATCGAGCTGGCGGTGACCAATATGGGCGAGGCGATCGCCGATTACCGCCAGGGCCAGTTCCGCCCGATCGGCCAGATGGGCGTGACGCGTTGGCCGGTGATGCCGGATGTGCCGACCTTCCGCGAGCAGGGTTTCGATGTGGTCGAAGGCTCCATGCGCGGGCTGGCCGCCCCGGCCGGCCTGCCGAAGCCGATCTTCGATCGGCTGGTGGAGGCCGCCCGCAAGGCCACCGAGGACCCGGAATGGCAGCAGCTTGCGAAGAATAGCGAGCAGCCGATCCGCCTGGTCTGGACCGAGGACTACAAGGCCGAGCTGGTCGCCTTGCAGACCCGCTGCGCCGCGCTGTGGCGGCAGCACCCCTGGCGCGACTGATCCCAGCGGTCAGCAGACCTGACCTCTGGATGGCTGTTTTCTGGCCCTTCACCGCCGGGCGGAAACCTCCGGTGTCCTGGGTTGCGCGGCACTGGCCGCGACGGCTGCGCGGCACTGGCCGCGGCGCCCATTCGGGC
>Ga0114971_10003810_pt1 | contig 10246 bp, 9 predicted proteins | sample M_140625_MF_Meta_FD_87320 | JGI IMG/M metagenome (GOLD analysis project Ga0114971, IMG submission 87320) | Freshwater microbial communities from Lake Montjoie, Canada to study carbon cycling - M_140625_MF_MetaG | ecosystem: Environmental > Aquatic > Freshwater > Lake | place: Lake Montjoie...
AGTTAATACATTTCACGAGGTATTTACTGCTGATGCTTATGTTCATGCTCTTGGCTATCAAGGCGATAAATTGCTTAAGGGTATTAGTATTAATAGCGATATTTATCCAATTAAGGGCTATAGTCTAACCACAAAATGCAATGCAGAATTTATTGCCCCTTCCCAAGCTATTACTGACATTGAGAATAAAATTGTCTATAGTCGTTTGGGCGATATTTTTCGTGTAGCAGGAATTGCTGAATTTGGCGCTAATCCTCAAATGAATAAAAATCATCTGCGTTATGTTAATGAAAATATGATTAAAACATTTGCCAATTATGGCGATATCGATACCGCAACTTATTGGTCTGGTATTAGGCCATTTCGCCCTAATTCGCTACCATTAATTTGCAATGTAAAAAAATATCCTAATTTGTATTTAAATACAGGACATGGTTCGCTAGGTTGGACTTTAGCTCTTGCTTCTGCAAAAATTCTAAGTGATATTTTAGATAATAAATCAAACCAAGAATTTGATTTTCTGGCTCTTGAAAATGTTGTTAATTAAAAATCAAAATCATTAAAATTTTTTTTGGTAAAATCACTTTGCGCGATCATTTGCGAATAACGCTTTACATCACGAGCTAAGTGAAGAGATCCGCATATTATTACTCGGCAAGCTTTGTTATCAACAATTTGCGAGATATATTGCAATGAGTCAATTAGATCATCAAAACCCTTTATTTCTTCGTCAAATTTTTTAGCAATTTGGCAAATTATTTCGGGATCTTCAGCGTAAGGTTCGCCATTAACTCTTACGGCAACAAGGTGCGCAATATTTTGAAATTTGTTTACAAATCTTTCTTTGCACTTACCACGACTAAATCCACAAATTATAAAATTTTCTTTTTGCTCATTTTGTTCTTTTAACCAAGTTGCTAGACTATATGCTCCTCCCTCATTATGCGCTCCGTCAATCCATATTTCACTTTCTAAATTTTTTAAAATTTTATTAAGATTATTTTCAACTTTCTCTAATCTACTAGGCCATTTAACACATGAAATCGCTTGCCTTATAGCATTTTCAGTAATGTTAAAATTTTTTACTTTTAGAGCGCAAGTAATTGCACAAGCGAAATTGATATATTGATGCGATCCTAGAAGGGATGGTCTTGGGAGATTTTCAAAAAAAACATTATCACCATAATAATCAAATTGCCTAGTCTCTTCATCCATTAATACCGTGTATTCATCGTCGTAAAAATAACTTTCGATTTTTTGATCATCGGCAAGAATTTTAATAATATTTTTTGCAGAATTTGGTTGGGATCCTACAATTAAGGGAGTTTGTGGACGCATTATCATCGCTTTCTCCAAGGCAATCCGCTCAATGCTATTACCCAAATATTCAGTATGATCATAAGAAATTGGCGTGATTACGCTGGCTAATTTATTTTCAACAATATTGGTTGCATCGATTCTTCCACCCATTCCACATTCCAAAATAACAATGTCTGATTTAGTTTTGGCAAAAGCTAAAAATGCTCCAATAGTAAAACATTCCATGAAAGTTAAATTGATATCTAGGCAAGCTAGCCTTGTTTCATCCATAACTTCATAAAGAAAATTATCGGAAATTATTTCGCCATTGAGATTGATTCTTTCATTGCAGTTATGAAGGTGAGGGGAGGTGTATAAGTGTGTATTATAACCGGCGCAAGAAAAAATCTTTGCCAATAGCGATGAGGTTGATCCTTTGCCATTAGTTCCTGCAACGTGAATTACGGGAGCCATTTTTTGATGAGGATTACCTAGTCTCGACAAAACAATATTCATCCTTTCAAAAACAGTTTCAAAATCAACTTGTCTTTTACCAAGTGTTGCAGGTATTGGCCAATGAGGTAAATAAACCATTTCTAAATAAAAATTAAAATTTAAAGTTCTTCAAAAAAACTTAACATAAAATTAATTGAAAAATTTTTTAATTAAAACAACAAAAATAAATTTAGCAATTATTGGCTTTTTCTTCAGCATTGAAAGCCATGCGCAATATATCGATTCAAGAAAATATCGCGATGACAAACCCTTCATTACTGCAGAAGGTTTTATTAATTTTTCTTCAGCAAATCATCGTCAAACTAATGCTTATGAATCAAAAACTCTTAGTGATTCAATTTCTAAAAATCGTCTTAGCTCTTCTAATTACTCAATTGGCAATGATTCGCAAATTTTTTTTAAATCAGCAATTAAGAATAATAAAAATCAAAAATTTGGCGCAATTGCCAAAATAGAATTTAATTTTTCAAGCGATCGAATCAAAGAAAATCCAAATCTCGACCAAGCTTTTTTATTTGCCGAAAATGATTTTGGTAAATTTGAAATTGGTAATAATCAAGCAGTTAATCAAAAAATGAAATATGGTCCAGCTCGCTTTGCAAGAGGATCGGGAGGAATTAATGGAAAATATTTGCAATACATAAATTTTCCAATGTTATCATCGCCAAATAATTCAAATCCTGCGCTATGCAATTCTTTTGGCAATTCTTCATGCGCGAATATAAAATTACCGCGTTTCATTACATTGGCGCAATCACCAATTGGTCATGGTGGATATGCTAAAAGCTTTTATCGGCGAGGTGTTGATAATAATTATAACGCCAATAATCGAGATTATTTTGCATATTCGCGAAGTAATTTTCGAGCATTCAAGGATGATAGTTATGATGGCATTGAGGATTCAACTAAGATTAGTTACTATTCACCAAAAATTAATGGCTTACAATTAGGTTTAAGTTACAGTCCTGATTCTGCGCAAAATGGCGTTACTGCCAATACCGCAACTGATATTGATTATTTTCGTTTAAAAAATATTTTTGCATTTGGTGCAAATTATGTCGAAGATTTTGATAATCTTACATTGGCAATTTCTGCTACTGCGGAGAAAGCTCAAATCAAAAATTCTAAATCAATTAACTCAATTCAGAGACGCGATCTTCTTGCATATGATGCAGGTTTTGCCTTAAGTTATTTTGGTTTTAAACTCGGTGGATCCTATGGCAATTGGGGAAAATCAATGCAACCAAAAAGTGGAATTTATTCTTGTGAATATCAAACAAATGTTAGTATTTCTTCACAGGATTGCACATTTAATACTAAAAAATTTAGAAATCCTTATTATTACACATTTGGAATTGCTTATCAATTTGCTGGTTTATCGACAAGTATCTCGACTTTAAATTCTAATTTTCAAAATAATCGTTTTCGTGCCTTATCATTTGGATTGGATTACAAATATTCTAAAAATCTTTTACCATATTTTGAATATACAAAGTTTGCATTTTTGGTTAATCAACCTCAAGGTTTAAATTTAGTAAATCAAGCAAGTCTTGACAATAATTCTAGACAACTTAAAAACAACCAAGGTCATATTTTTTTAATCGGAATTTTATATTCATTCTAATTCATGAGCAGTGTTGCAGCCCTAGATTCATTTATGTTACCATTGAAGCAGATCCTTGAGCGCGATGGCGTCAATGAGGTTTCAATTAACCGTCCTTATGAAGTTTGGATTGAATTTAAAGGAGATATGATTCGTGAAGAATTACCATCTTTTGATTTTGAACATTTGAAATCAATGAGTCGATTAGTTGCGCAAGCAACTGAGCAGAGGCTTAGCGAAGAAGAACCGCTTCTTTCAGCAACATTACCAAATGGTTATCGTATTCAAATTGTTTTTCCTCCGGCATGCGAACAAGGTTGTGTCGTGATATCGATTCGAAAACCTGCCGTTTTAAAATGGACCTTAGAAGATTATGATAAAATGGGCATGTTTGATGCAACATCAGTAGGTGAAATTGAGGATAAAAATTCATTGATTCTGGGTAAATTACTTCAACTAAATCGCATAAAAGAATTTCTCCAGCGTTGCGTATTATATAAAAAAAATATTATTATTTCGGGTGGAACCTCAACCGGTAAAACAACTTTCACTAACGCAGTTATAAGAGCTATTCCTCACGAAGAAAGATTGATAACTGTTGAAGATGCGCGTGAAATTGATTTATCATCTCATCCTAATCGCGTTCATTTAATTGCTTCAAAAGGTGGACAAGGTAGATCGAAAGTTACAACGCAAGATTTGATTGAAGCATGTTTGCGTCTTCGCCCTGAAAGAATTATCGTTGGAGAATTGCGCGGAACTGAAGCTTTTTCTTTTTTGCGTGCAATTAACACAGGTCATCCAGGATCTATTTCAACGCTTCACGCCGATACACCATTAATGGCAATTGAACAATTAAAAATGATGGTAATGCAAGCAGGACTTGGTATGACACCATCAGAGATTACTTCCTATATTCGCAATGTTGTTGATGTAATTGTACAGTTAAAACGGGGAAATAAAGGAAGAAGATATATTTCCGAAGTCTATTTTCGACCATTACACGATCCAAGTTTAAAAAATAAAACTGAATAAATTATGTTTAATAATAATTTTTTTATAAAGAAAAAGAATTTTCTAAAACTTTCAGAAGTTTTAATTATAACTAATTCAAAGTTAATTAAAAATGTGGATCTTGAACAGCAAATTAATGGCATTGAAACACTAGAGAAATCTGATTCCAAACAAATTAGTTTTTTATCATCAGTGCAATATTTGGATTTTTTGCCAATTACCAAAGCTGGTTTTTGTTTTATAGAAGAAAAATATTTAAGCAGACTTAATGATCAAACTGTTGGATTAATCAATGCCAATCCATATTTTGCCTATGCGCAAATTGCTCAAGAATTTTATCAAGAAATTACTCCTGAATTTTCTAAAACCAATATTCATCCGCAAGCAAATATTGGCAAAAATTGCAATATTTCACCAAGCGCAATAATAGGTAAAAATGTTACAATTGGGGATAATTGTTTTATTAGTGCAAATACCGTGATACTAGATGGCTGTAGTATCGGCAATAATTGTCAAATTCACTCTAATGTGACAATTGCATTTAGTGAAATTGGCAATAATTGTATAATTCATGCTGGTGTAAAAATTGGACAAGATGGATTTGGTTTTGTAAATAACGCTGGTATAAATCATAAAATTATTCAACTTGGAATTGTCAAAATTGGCAATGATGTAGAAATTGGAGCTAATACCTGTATCGATCGCGGAGCGTTAATTGATACAACAATTGAAGATCAAGTTAAAATCGATAATCTCTGCCAAATTGCTCATAATGTTTTTATTGGCAAAGGTACAGTTATGGCTGGATGTTCAGCAATCGCTGGAAGTACGTCCATCGGAAGCTATTGCCAAATTGGTGGTGGATGTTGCATCAATGGTCATATAAAAATTGGTAATATGGTAAAAATTGCTGGAATGACTGGCGTAATGCGCGACGTTGAAGATAGGCAAATTATTGCTGGAATTCCAGCATTGCCAATAAAAAAATGGCATAAAATTAATGCCACAATTGTTAATTTAATTGAAAAAAAATTTTAGATTATGGTGAAATTTGTCGTAATGATGATCTTATCTTTGGTTATTACGCAAATACTTCATTTGCTATTTAGTGAAGAAACGGCAGGTCTAAAAAAACGTGAAGAAAAAGTTTTTAAAGTAATTCTTAATCAAGGTGTTATCGGCTGCATTTCTCAAGAAAAATTTGATAATGTGCAAAATTTATATAATCAAAATAATCAAAAGGAAATTAAAAAAATTCTTAATAATAAAGATTGTTTTATCTTTAGCGAAGGTGAAGAGTTTACAGGTTTAGATAATTACTGTAATGAGGATAGCAAGCTAACAGATAGCTTTATTTTTGGTTCCAAGAAATTCATGCTCACTAAAATTATCTTGCCCTGTTTTGCTTTTAAAAATGATTAAATGCAAAGGGGTAATTTAGGTTTGCTTGCGCAAACTTTTAAAAAATACTTAAATCTATTATTTTCTCTTAACTCCAAACAATTCACAATCGGCATCAACCATCATTCTTACCAATTGTTTAAAATTAACTTTTGGTTTCCAGCCAAGTTTTTCCTTTGCTTTTGAAGCGTCCCCAATTAACAAATCAACTTCAGCTGGACGAAAATATTTTTCACTAATTTCAACATATTTTTTCCAATCAAGACCAACATATTCAAAAGCTTCATCAAGAAAATCTTTAACAGAATAGGTCTCTCCGGTGGCAATCACATAATCATCAGCAATATCTTGTTGAAGCATTAACCACATTGCCTCAATGTAATCTCCGGCAAAACCCCAATCTCTTTTAGCGTCAAGATTTCCTAAAACAAGTTTGTTGGTTTTTTTGGCAAGAATTTCTGCAAGAGTATGGGTGATTTTTCTGGTTACGAAAGTTTGTCCGCGACGAGGAGATTCATGATTAAATAAAATTCCGCTACATGCAAATAAGCCATAGCTTTCACGAAAATTTACGGTTAACCAATGGCTATATAATTTTGCACAAGCATATGGACTACGCGGATAAAATGGAGTTGTTTCTGATTGTGGAATCGCTTGAACTTTTCCAAACATTTCGCTTGAAGATGCTTGATAAAATTTAGTTTTAATGCGTGTATCGCGAATAGCATCAAGCAATCGACAAGTTCCAGTAGCGTCAATGTCAGTAGTATATTCGGGTATATCAAAGCTAACCTTAACATGACTTTGTGCTCCTAAATTATAAATTTCATCAGGAACAACTTTTTCAAGTAAACGTGAAATTGACGAAGAATCAGATAAATCGCCATAATGCAAAAATAATTTTTTGTTAATAACTTCGGGATCGTTAAAGAGATGATCAATTCGTGAAGTATTGAAACTGCTTGAACGGCGAATAATCCCATGAACTTGATAGTTTTTGCTCAAAAGGAACTCAGTTAAATATGAACCATCTTGTCCAGTAATTCCGGTAATTAATGCTTTTTTTATTGTCATGTTTTTATGAATTTATTTTTTTATTAATGGATTTAAATAAATTAAAATTTTTTAAAATTAACTTCCAAAAGTGCAAAAATATTCGCAATTTTTGAAAAGAATTTTTCGAATATTTTAGCTGAACGCTAATTGATTCTATTCTTTGTTTCAATGAATTTAAACTAGATTGATTATTGCCAGTATCTTGATTGAAAACCGCAACCAAATTAACTGGGAAAAATAAATAGTTTTTTATATCACTAGTAATTGCCATGTTCAACTCATAGTCCATTGAATAAAGATTATTCTCATTAAATTTAAAATTGTCAAATATTGATTTTCGATAGTAAAATGACTCGCCACTAGCAATGGGACAAAATTTTATTAGATTGCGAATATTGATTTTATGTTGAGTTGAAAAATTAAACGAATAGGAATTGCCAATGCAGTAATTATTAAAATAAATTACGTCAAAATTTTGACTAAGATTGAAGTAATAACTAGCGTGATTAAAAAAATCTTTATGTAAAATATCATCACAACCTAGGAAACCAATTAAATCACCTGAAGCAAATTTAAGAGCAATATTTCGAGCGTTGGAAATTCCTGCATCTTTCTGTCTAACCCATTTAATTATATCTGGATTTTGTTTTTGGTAATTTTCGATTATTTGCCATGAATTGTCAGTTGAGATATTATCAACTATCACCAATTCCTTGTGAATGTAGGTCTGAGATAGAAAAGATTCAATCGATTTTTTAAGAAATTTTTCACCATTATAAACGGTCATTATTACACTAATTTTCACAATAAAAAATAAATTATTTAAAAAGTAATTGGTTCTAACAATTTTAGTAGAAAGATTTTTATTTCGCTAATAGTTTTTCAATAACGCTAATTGGCAATAAAATATAATAACGACCTCGATTAGCCATGTAAAAGGCTTTTTCCTCTGCTTCCTTGCCATTGCCAAAAAGATATCGCCTCTAACAACTCCTCTAATTGCTGAACCAGTATCCTGAGCAACCATTAAGCGATTATAAGGTTGAGTTTTTCCTAATTTATTTTTTAATTTGGTTTCAACCCAAAGTAGAGATCCGTAAGGCAAAATTTCATCATCAATTGCCAAAGATCTTTCCGCTGAAAGCGGAACATTTTGCGCGCCAATTACATATTCGCCATCGAATACTTTGTAAAAAGTATAAGCATCATTGATATTCATAATTTCATCAGCCTTATCAGGATTTTCTTTTAGCCAGTCTCTTACGGAAGCTGAATTAGCTTGGTTGCGTGGTATTAGTTTTTTTTCTACCATTGGATTAGCAATAGCTGTAAATGGATGATTATTTCTTCCGGCATATGAAAGTCTAATTTCACGATTGTCATTAAGTTTTACGCGCATTGAGCCTTGAATATGAGCAAAAAATAAATCAACCTTATCATCAACATAAAGTATTTCGAGTTTTTTATTTTTTAAAGCACCAGCTTCTATATCAGTTCTAGTAAGATATTCTTCAGTAGCGGTAAGGTTTTGTGGACGTGAGTATACTGGATATCGATATTTCTCGGTTTTAGTTTTACTACCATTGAGTAAAGGTTCAAAATATCCCGTGAATAATCCTTCATTTTCTCCATGTCTATCGGAAATTTCGAAAGCACGAAACCAATTTTCAAAAAAATTACGAGTTTGTTTTGAGCTAAGAGTGCGAAGAACTTCAGCGATTTCACAAACATCACGATAATCTCCGGCAGTAATGTTGCCAAGTTGTGATGCAATTACTGCACTTTGATTCATCTTTGCAAATTTTCTGCAAGAATGACTGAATGCTAAAAGAGCTTCTAGATGATTATCATCTTGCCAATTTTTTAATTCTGAAAAATCAATTTCTTTGAGAACAATATTGCTTTTAGATTTAATAGTTATTTTTTTTGAGAATAAACAGCCTGTAGTAAAAAACAAAGAAAAGATAATTAATAAACGCCAAGACATTGCTAATAAAATTTAAGTTAATATTTAATTTAAGAATTTTTTAAACGTCTTTTTTATTGATTGCAAAACAAATTTAATTTTTTTGTAAAAATTCTACTAGTTTTTTTTAATGAAAATTTTTACAATAATTTTTTTAATAATCTTTTTAAAATATGTCTTTAAAATGTGGAATTGTTGGTTTGCCAAACGTTGGAAAATCAACCTTGTTTAATGCCTTAACTCAAACCGCTCAAGCGCAAGCTGCGAATTATCCTTTTTGCACAATCGAACCAAATGTTGGGAGAGTTAATGTTCCTGATTTACGTTTGAATAAACTTGCTGACATTGCAGGATCAGCGCAATTAATTCCTGCACAAATTGAATTTGTGGATATTGCTGGATTAGTTCGTGGAGCTAGCAAAGGCGAAGGTTTAGGCAATCAATTTTTATCACATATTCGTGAAGTCGATGCAATCATCAATGTTGTTAGATGTTTTGATGATGAAAATATAAGTCACGTAGAAAATAATGTTGATCCGCTTCGTGATATTGAATTAATTCAATTGGAATTAATTCTTGCTGATCTCGAAAGTGTTGAAAAAAGAATTCCAACTTTAGAAAAAAAATTAAAAACTGATAAGGAAGTTGAAGCGCAAATTGTTATTGCCAAAAGAGTTCTGGAAGTTTTGAAAATCGGTAAAACTGCGCGAAGCGTTGAAATAAAAAATGTTAATGAAGAAAAGATTTTAAAAAATTTACAATTAATTACTGCTAAACCGCAAATGTTTGTTTGTAATTTAAAAGAGCATGAATTATCTGGAAATAAATATTGGCACGCGGTTGAGGAATTTGCAAAAAAAGAAAATTTCATGGCTTTAAAAATTTGTGCACAAATCGAAGCGGATGTTGCGAGTCTGGAAAATGAAAGTGAAAAACAGGAATTTTTACAGCAAATTGGTTTACAAGAAACTGGTTTATCGCAAATAATCCGTAGCGCTTATAGCTTGCTTGATTTAATTTCATTTTTTACAGTTGGACCAAAAGAATGTCACGCTTGGACTGTAAAAAAAGGTTCCAGCGCTCCAAAATCCGCAGGAGAAATTCATACTGATTTTGAAAAGGGATTTATTCGTGCCGAAACAATTGCCTATGAAGATTACATCGCTTTAAAAGGCGAAGAAGGAGCTAAGAACGCAGGAAAATTAAGACTTGAAGGTAAGGAGTACATCACTCAAGATGGCGATGTTTTTCATTTTAGATTTAATAATTAAATTATACCATTTTAACTTGAAAATTAGCCAATATAACAAAATTTTTTTGAGGAAAAAATTGTTAAAAATGAAGGCTGTATATCCATACAACCTGAGGCTTTTGACAATTTTTAACCAAAA
>Ga0114971_10003811_pt1 | contig 10245 bp, 7 predicted proteins | sample M_140625_MF_Meta_FD_87320 | JGI IMG/M metagenome (GOLD analysis project Ga0114971, IMG submission 87320) | Freshwater microbial communities from Lake Montjoie, Canada to study carbon cycling - M_140625_MF_MetaG | ecosystem: Environmental > Aquatic > Freshwater > Lake | place: Lake Montjoie...
CAGACAACTGAGTGATGCAGATGCCAAGCGTGAATTGCATGATGCAGGAACGCGCTGGAGTCGCGGCGAATTCTCGGCTGCAGCAAATGCCTGGGAGCGATTTGCACAGAGATTTCCCAGTCATCCAGACTCGGATGGAGCGCTTTTGCTTGCTGCTGTGACCTATGCACGAAAATTGAATGATCCGACACGAGCACGCGAACTTGCGCAGCGACTTGTGGACCGAGTGCCTGCGGCGACGATCGAAACGCTTGGGCAAACGAAGGATCTCCTAAAAGAAATTGAAGGAATCAAATCGCAATGATCAATCGTGATTCGCAGTTTGTTGCGAAGCCATTCCCGAAGATTGAACAACGGTTCTTCGTGAAGATTTGTGGCATCCGCGATATACAAATCGCACATGTGTGCGTTGATGCAGGCGCAGATGCAATAGGATTCGTATTGGCAGATGGAAGTCCACGAAGCATTTCGCTTGAGAGCGCTATCGAGATTCAATCAGACTTGCCGCAAACCATCTCGAGCATTGCTGTCGTTCGAAATCCTTCGCCTGAAGACTTAGCGCTGACAATGTGGAGTGGTGGAATTCAATTTCATGGCGATGAATCGATCGATTTCGTTCAGCGTGCACGCGGATCATCACGGATGATTCTCAAAGCAATCAACGCTGGCGTCGAGGAAATTTTGAAATGGGATTCAACCTCTTCAATCGATGCACTCTTGGTTGATGGCTCTGCAGCTGGTAGCGGAGAATCACACGATTCTGCGTGGCTGGAACAGTTGGCTGAACTGCGGCCAACGCTGAAAAAACCGCTCATTTTGGCGGGTGGTTTGACGCCCGAAAATATTGGCGCTGCCATCAAGCTCGTGAAACCAGCAGGAGTCGATGTTTCAAGTGGCGTCGAAATCGCACGAGGCGTGAAAGATGCTGGACTGATTCGAGCATTTATTGCTGCAGCACGGGAAGCGTACGATTCTTCAGCGAGTAATTGACGCGACTGATTTGGAAACACGCCCAGCGGCGCGATCACGAATCCATTCGCTCATATTCGTTCGCTGACTCTTCCAGCCACCACCGAGTCGATCAGCAAGAAATGCGCGATACATCCCAAGGAATGTGCGGTCGAAAAGAATCACGCTGTTGATTCGCTCCTCAATCGCCTCGCGTTCAGATGCAGGTCGATCTTGTGGCTTGGGAAGTGCAAGTCCACTGACAGTCAATCGATCACCTTGAACTGTGCAGCGCCACTGCTGACCTTCGGCAGCGAGTGTCAATCCCATTCGCCGCGGCATTTTTCCACTTTGCAGTGCGCGTGCAGCTTCAGGCGAACGTGTTGGTGCATCACCGCGCAGGCTGATGCCACCAGTCACTCCCCAAGCGCAGTCGAGATCGAGCACTCGTTCAGCGACGAGAGCGACTTCTGTTGTTTCGGTGGAAGGACCGCCAATTTCAACAACACCCTCGCCACATTCGCACTTCCACCAGAGCCACAATAGGAAGACATTACCGAAATAATCCAGCGGATCCCCCGCTGCCCATGATGGTTCTGGATTTTCACCGATCTTGCGCGGCGCGCCTTCATCATCAGTCGCGACTTGCGCTGGAGGTGTAACGAACGCATCGAGATGTGCATCTTGCAATTCACGCGCATGCCCGAGAGTGGCTGCTTCAAGCACAGCGCGACGGCCAGCAGCTTGTCGCTCGATTAAGCAGTCGAATGTTTCTTGCATCAGCCCTTTGAGTTGATTGAACGGAATCTCTGCATCGACTGGAGCAAAGACAACGCCGCCTTCGAGATCCCACAGCACAGGACGCTCAGCAATTCTGCGCCAGCGACCTTCACCAATTTCTTGCATGCACCGCTGTTCGCTTTGTTCCTTGGCCTCCATTCGATCTGCGCGCGAAAGTCCGCGATCGCTTGGAGATCCACCACGCATTTCATCCTCGGCCATCGCACGGTATGCACGCTTTAGCGCAGGAGGGACCGCCACTGTATCGGTGCGCATCGCCGCCAACAGCGCGCCAGAAAAACTATTTGACTCGTGCGAAAAATCCATATCGAAAACATGTCGACCAGCGATCCAACCGCTCGTGACGGGCGAGCCATTTCCGGCTGCATCAGGGCGAATGCAATTCTTGCTCAGTTTCTTGAGCGCCGACTGATCGATATCAGTGGGAGCTTGACCAGATCCAACGGCGCAGCGCGCGTACGAAATAACTCCGTGACGAAAAGGCATTCGCTGAATATCTACGAAAAATTGAGCTCAAACATGCCTCCGACAAGTTGTCCACTTTGGGGGCTTGGGCACTATCCTGTTGGCATGCCATTCAACATTGAAGATATTCGTGCCCGTCAGATTCTTGATTCGCGCGGCCAGCCAACAGTCGAATGCGAGGTCAGACTTTCGGGTGGTGCAGTCGGACGCGCAGCAGTGCCAAGCGGCGCATCGACAGGCGAGCACGAAGCAGTCGAGTTGCGGGACGACGACAAGAAGAGATGGCTCGGTAAGGGAGTCACGCGTGCAGTTGAGAATGTGAATGCGATTATTGCACCAGAACTCATTGGCGCAGATGCTCGCACTCAAGAGAGCATTGACCAATTGCTCTGCTTGATCGATGGAACGGAGAACAAATCCAATCTTGGTGCGAATGCGACGCTTGCGACAAGTTTGGCTGTCGCCCATGCCGCCGCGATTGCAACTGATCAACCGCTCTATCGATATGTCGGTGGAACGCACGCACGAACACTGCCATCACCGATGCTGAACATTCTCAACGGCGGGAAGCACGCCGACAACACCGTGGACTTTCAGGAATTCATGATTCAGCCTTGGGGCTTCAGTGATTTTTCGGAAGGACTGCGTGCAGGCGTTGAGATTTATCACGCGCTCAAGCGAGTACTTCACGACCGTGGGCTTTCAACAGCCGTCGGTGATGAAGGCGGATTTGCGCCGAATTTGAAGACAAATGAAGAAGCACTCGAACTGATTGCACGCGCCGTCGAAACAGCGGGATATGACCTCGGTCGGCAAATTTTTATCTGTCTTGATCCTGCGACGAGCGAACTCGCAAACGAAGCAACTGCGCGAGGCAAGAAGGGATACTGCTTCTTCAAGAGCGATCCAAAGCGCATCGTCGGCAGCGATGAAATGATCCGAATGTGGGAGCAGTGGTGCGGACGCTGGCCAATTCGCTCAATCGAAGATGGTCTTGCGGAGGGCGACTGGGACGGTTGGAAGTCGATGACATCTCTGCTGGGATCGAAGATTCAAATTGTTGGCGACGATCTCTTTGTGACGAATCCAGAATTCTTGCGCCGCGGAATCGCCGAAGGATGTGCGAATGCGATTCTCATCAAGGTCAATCAAATTGGAACCCTCAGCGAAACGCTCGATGCGGTCAATATTGCGCACTGTGCGGGATATCGAGCGATTCTGTCGCATCGATCTGGCGAGACCGAAGATTGCACGATTGCAGATCTTGCTGTCGCGACAAATTGTGGCCAGATCAAGACTGGCGCCCCCTGCCGGTCAGATCGAACTGCGAAATACAATCAACTTCTGCGGATTGCCGAAGAGCTTGGCGCATCTGCGACATACGGTGGAAGCGCGCCGACCAATGCCAAGGCCAATTCAAAGGCGAAGACATCAAGCGGTGTGAAGAGTGATGCAAAGAATGGCGCAAAGGTGATGACGAAATCGAAGTCAAGTGCGCCCAAGCGTGTGACATCGAAGTCGTGAGACCACAAGCGATGTCTTATGCCTGACTCTTTGGCGTGTCTGACGACAAAGAAGTCTTCAAAGCAAACGTCCGCCTTTCCCGTTCAACTTGCAAGAGGCGATCCCAGTTGGCGCCGGTAGATGTTCGTGGCTTTTCGTTATGCCATAAATGAAACACGCAAGTTAAAGAGCGCGCTCGACGAACATGCAAGCCAAGGGCAATCGCCCGAATTGCAAGATCCGAATCTTCATAGCCCCAGCCAACATACGATTCATCGAAGCCGCCCATTGCCAAAAGGTCGGAACGCCATAAAGCACAGTTGCAACTCCGCACCGATCTCCAATGACTCGGCTGAGAATCACGACCAATCGCAGGGCCCGGCATCAACATTGGGAAAACACGGTTCACTTCGTTCAGAAGACGTCGACGAATTATTCCAATCATATTCCACCGATGAATCGGATCCTGCTCCGCCAAACTCTTTTCTGTGATGATCTTCGACAACAACACACGACTGCCGCGCACGAGCGTCTTGGGCGCTGCGTCGCGAAGATGGCCATCGACAAAACCTTGGCGTGGCACGCAGTCTCCATCCAAGAAAATCGCATAGGCACTCCTCATTTGAGCGACCCCAAGATTCCGTGCTGCCGCGGCGCGAAAACCCTCGTCCGCCTGCCATGCATGGACGAGGCGGTCGCCGAAGAAGGCGCGCGACTCTTCCACGGTTTCCTTTGTGAAGATGCCAGATCCATCATCAACCACAATCACCTCGAAGTCCGTGCGTGTCTGATTCGCAAGCCCAGCGAGTACCGCACGCAATGCGTCGGGACGTTCGTAGGTGCTCACAATGACGCTGGCTTTATAGATCTCGGTCATAGAGTCTTTCAAATTCTCGACACACGTCGAGGATGCAAAGTATCACAGTGCGGAAGCGCTGAACGATTTCATCATCTGCTGCGGCTAGATATGACCACAAAAATAGTAATGCGATCCAAGCCTTACTCCGAATATGCAAAGGAGAGCGCCGCCGTACGTTCCCTGCGCTGCAACTGCGCCACGCGTGCGCAACCAGCCAAAGCAAAGAGCGCACCAAAAGTAATCTTTCCATAGACCAACATCACCTGCACCAGATAGTGCCCGATTAAATCTCGACCAGATGGCAGCCCGAGCAGGCAGAGTGCAAAGAAAATCACGACCATAAACGGATCGCGCTTTTTCATCACAGCGATCATGCATGAAGCAATGGCAAAATAGATGACTGCAAAGTGATAGTTGCTGCTGTGCGGCGCGAGCAACACCATTCCACAGGCAACGGCGCCAATTTCATTCAGCCTCGTGAGTGGCGAGAGCGACGAATTGAATTTCCATCCACTCGCGAGCACCACCCAGACAATCATTCCAAGGACGATTCCATACGCCACAACTGTCACCTCCGAACGGGTCGCCGCATCGAGATGAACAACTGCCCAGTCAGTCAAATGCTCTTCCTCGCCCTCAGGGGGAGTTGTCATCGTCCACCTCGTAATGGTCGCCGACAGATTCTGCGCAAGCGGATTCCACGCAGGCCATTTACCCCCTCCAGCAACGCTGATATCCGCAGAATTCATGGCAATTCTGTAAAAGCCAGCGATCAACGTCTCTCCATTTGGAGGACGCAGTACATCGGGCGCAACAGTCAGAATTGCTCCAGCGCAGAACATGGCGACAAGCGCTTTCCAACGCCGCTGAATCAACAAGATTGGGAAGAATAATCCTGGCGTCACTTTCAGCGCCGCGCCAATTCCAAATGCGCATCCCGCAACAATTTCCTTGCGCTTCACGGTCGCTGCAAATCCAATCGCCAGACAGAGCACGAGAATAAAATCGTGGCTGTAATACGTGAGAGGAGAAAGAATGTGTTGATGGCTGATCGCAACGGCTAGAAGCAAACATATCGAAATACGTTTGCGCATCATTTGGTCAGCAACGCCTGCGAGAAGCGTCGTCGTGATCAAGTACCCAGCCCCAACGACACAAGTGGCGAGCAATGCTCCCCACAAAATACGTGCGGCCCATTCAGGAACAAATTCAAGCGGCGCAACAGTCAACAACATCGCTGGTGGATAAGGCCAATATGAAATGGGTTCTGGAGGAACATAGACATCACCACCCGATAGATATCGGCTCGCGGCCTTCATGTAACTATCGCTCTGTGGCCCCCTGATCAATTCATTGGAGTTGCGAAACCCAAATACCAACGTCACAAACAAGAACATTGCAATCCATGCGATCACCCAAGGTGACCGAAGTTTCGAAGCAATCATCCTTCACACACTACCACGCCCCAACATCACGCATACGAATGCAACCCGGTGATGATGAAGTTGATCACAATCCAATTGAAGAGCATCACTGCCGCTCCAACCACCGCTAAAATTGCGGTCCAAAGTCCCTTGTCTTTGGCTCTATATCGCACGTGGACGAGAATTGCGAACACAACGAAGGTATTGAGCGCAAAGACTTCTTTTGGGTCCCACCCCCACGGCCTTCCCCAAGAATGATCCGCCCAAATTGCGCCCATTGCGATTCCAGTCCACAAGAGTACGAATGAAAGTTTCATCAGCAGCATGGTGACGCCGTCGAGAACTTCACCCAACTTCTCTCCGCGCAATGCACTCGCGCCAGGCGTTCCTCCCACACCGCCACCGACGATCGCACCGACGGTCGACACGCCAACTCGCGCATAGACAGCTTTGCCGCCAAAGACGCGATACACCATATAGATCCCCGCAGAAACAGCCGCCATAAAGATCAGGCAGTAAGAGAAAATGATCACGTTTGTATGGATGTACAGCCATACGTCGTGCAAGACCGGCATCATGTTGGATATTTGCGCATTCAGTTGCACCGGAAGAAAGTGCGCAGCCATCAATGCGACAGCGCTGGCGAAACCACTCGCAAGCGCAAACAGTCCCGCTGCCGCGCGTCGGCGCATGAAGATTTCTAAAATGATTGCAGCGCATCCGCCAAACCACGCTGAAGTTGTGACCGCTTCGAACATATTCGAGTTCGGCCAGCGCGATGAAATCCACCAACGTAGTCCAAGCGCACAGGAATGGAGCATGAAAGCAACAATAAATACCGCGATTCCTGCCACTCTTGCGCCGCGCCAGTGATAGACCAATCCGATCAACAAAAGCACCACGCTCACCGCATAGACCAACCAAATCCATACCAGATTTCCGTTGGAGAAATACCAAGATTCCCAGCGCAATCGATTTGCATCTGGATAAGCACCAGGATTGATCGATGGCAGAATCGCAGCGATGCTGGCCAAAGATTTGTTCACCATAACGGCATTCCCATTCGCCCATCCTTCCACCAATGATTTCCATGCGGCAGCGCAATCACGCTGCTTTGTTTCATCGATGCCTGCGATTGGAGTTGCGGTCGCACCTGCAGCCTTCAACGCACCGGGTTCTGCGGCGAGCAACATAATGTCGCGCATCGAAGACCACTGTTGATCCTTCATATTGCTTCCAGTTGGAATAATTCGCAGTTCGCGCAAAAGAAAATCTGGTCGCATCACGGTGCGAGCCCCTCGAACCGAATCCATCGCCTTTGCTGTCCGCAAGAGATCTGATTCCATTTGCTGCATCACAGGTTGGACTTCGGGCCGTTGCAGCAACGCCTCAGAAATCAGACCAGTCTTGATGAATCCATCCATACGCGCAGCCAAACTTGGATCCGCTTGCACAATCGCATCAGCGATTGGCTTGCGGACAATCGGTGCCTTGACATAAATCACATCAGCATCTGCGTACGCCTCTGGCCGAAACAGCATGTCCAGGAATGTGAATTCTGGAGATTGACCATTGATCTTTCGCGGACCACTCACAAATCCCATCTCTCCATGGGCAAATGATCCAAAACTCTTCAGACGTCCTTCAGTCTGCACCGCCACAGAATCAAATGGAGAAAGATCAACCTGCTCTTGAAAACTTTGCGCATTTGCATCGATCATGCAGAATGTCGTCAACGCAAAAAACATTGCGATCAATTTCGACAACATGTGTGTGTTTGAATTCATATTCATGAAGTCACGACCTCTTTGGAAAGTCCAATTCGAATTTCAGCGGCAAGACGAGCGCGTTCGCTTCTGCGTCGAATAAGAATAGGCTTCACATAGAAAGCGTAGATCATTCCAAGCACTGCGATTATGCAACCTGCCAATTGAATCCACACACCTTCGCGGTTTCCAACGCCAAGAACGGTATAATTCAATCCGCGCGAGCCACGATCATTCTGAGAAGAAGGTGGTTCTGGTGGATCCCACTGCGCTTGAAAATACCACAGACCATTGTGTTCAATCGGGGAATTGACGCTGACTTGCATTGGGGCTCCCCACTGATCGCCATCACGAAAGCGCAGGATGCTGGTGTAATCACGAATCGTTCCCGCTTGACCGGTATAGCCCCCTTCATGACTTGTCAGGACAAACTCTTCCAGTGCGACTTCCGTGTCAAGCGGCAATCTCTGCCGCGAAAAGAGCAATTCGATTTCGCGCCCATCAGCCAGTTTGACTTGCATCGGATGAAATGGATGCCGTCGCAATGCGAATCGAATGTCATCGAAGGCATACATAGAAAATTCCATCCAGCGCGATTCGCCGTCAGGAACGCTCAAGAGAATCTGAGAAAACATCTCGTGCGCATCTCGAATCTGCTGCTCAGCTGGAACGATCATCGGTCGAGTATCGATGACGGAACGCGGCTGATACGACGAGACTTCGATTGTTAAACCTGCGGGCAAAGTCATTGGTTGATCAACCGTGACCACTTGAGACTTGCCAGCACTTTCGCCAAATGATGCGACCAAGCGAAGTTGATCGGGACTCGGTCCCGCAGCGAGTGTCAACAGCGCACGTCCTCCGCCCGGTCGATACTCAAACTGCACAGAGGGATCTGGCGCGACTGGGCCAGCGTGCGCGCCCCCGTTCGCTGGCACATCTCTTGTCAAAGTTGCGTCATCGAAAACCCATCGCCGAATAGTTGATGTCGGCGTTTTGATATCAACAATCAAGACGCTTGCCTTGCGTTGAGCAACTGGAAGATCATCTTGGGCGGCGAGAACTCGAAAGCCATAACCAAGTTGGGGATCACCAATAGGAACAAACGGTTTCTCCGCATCATCTTTCGCATCTTCCTGGGGAATCCGCACAGCTTCGACAACGTCAACTCCTGCTGCAGGTATCACGATTTTCACTTCAGCGCGGCGTAACAACTTCTCAAATTCTGTTTCACTTGACACCGCAACCATACGAATCAATCCTTCGTCGCCAGTCGAACGCTCTGGATCAAGTGCAATCAGTTGATAATTCGCCTTCGCTCCTTCTGCGCTCTTAACATTGATCGTCGCACTCGGATTGAAAGGCGCATTCGCTCCTCCACCAACCAAACGCGATTTTGTCTGCGCATATCGGAGATATCCATTGGCAGTGAACGTGACATCTGGGCATGGATCATCGGGAGAAGTGGCAGGAATTGAAACTGTGAGCGGATCAATCGGCACAAGTGGCGATCCTCCAACTTCGAAGACTTCGCTGCGAGAACTGATTCGATCGTTGTAAAGAGGAAGACCAGTAATTGGACGCATGACCCACTGCGATGCGCCAAGTGGCCGCACATAGAGCGCCCAAGACTTCGCAAGATCATTGCGAAGATAAAAATATCCTTGGCTTTCATAGTCAAGCGTCGCCATCAATCTTGGTTCCAAGATTGGATTGCCTGTTTCTTTGACCGCGCGCTTCATTGGCTGGCCAGGATCGTTGGTGAACATCAAATCTTCGGTGTATTCAGGATGATTGGCGATCAACTGCCGAATGAATCGTTTCGATGGATCTGTCACGATCAAATTGACGCTGTATGCAGTTGCGCCTTGATCTTTGCCCGATCGCAAAGTCCACGCAGGATCTATCTCGCCCACTTCAACTGTCATTCGATTCGCGCCAGAACCTATGAAAGCGCTCGATCCAGGTGCCGCAAGCAATTCGACCGGTGCTTCGACACCGTCCAACTTGAGAACAATCTTTCGACGAGCGACAGGTGCATCCCCTTCAACCTTTGCATGGAAATAAATGAAACTACCGACGATGAGCACGATGAGTCCTGTGTGAATCGTCCAAACGCCGAGATTGATCACGCGCAAAGGAATTCGCCGGAGGGTGGTGACGATCAAGGTCAACGCTATAAGCCCGATCATCAAATCGAAGGGCCACCAATGAAACCATTCAAACTCGGTCATTTCAAATGGACGCCATTGGCGCATTTGAGCATGCGTCCACGCATCCGGATGAAAAATATTTGGATGCACGGGATACAAGATCCCCGCGCTCCCGATTGACATGTAAATAAAGAGGAGCACCAGCAGAACAATGCCAAATCTGACAGAACTGAACAGGTCGAAAATGGTGCGTCCAAACTTCATTGAGACTTGATCATCCTAGGGGCAAGAGAACCGATAGGATACGCACACTATGACAACTCTCA
>Ga0114971_10003813_pt1 | contig 10238 bp, 10 predicted proteins | sample M_140625_MF_Meta_FD_87320 | JGI IMG/M metagenome (GOLD analysis project Ga0114971, IMG submission 87320) | Freshwater microbial communities from Lake Montjoie, Canada to study carbon cycling - M_140625_MF_MetaG | ecosystem: Environmental > Aquatic > Freshwater > Lake | place: Lake Montjoie...
CATGATCACCGCCCAGCGCGCTTATCAGGCTAATGCGCAGTCGATCAAAACCGAAGACCAGGTGCTGCAGACCCTGGTCAATCTGAAATAAGCCTGCAGCAAGTTTGCGCCAAGTTTGAACCCGGCAAGAACCGTCAATCATTTCTCAAGGCACACGGAGTAACGCATGGATCGCATGATTTATCTCGCCACCAGCGGCGCCAAACAGACGATGGGGCAGCAGGCCACGGTGGCACACAATCTGGCCAACCTGTCGACCAATGGTTTTCGCGGCGAGTTGAGCGTGTTTCGCGCGGTGCCGCTGACCGGCGCCGGTGCCAACACGCGCACCTTTGTGGTTGATTCGACGCCGGGGGCGGATTTCACGCCCGGCCCGATCCAGCAGACTGGGCGTGATCTTGATGTCGCTTTGCAGGGCAAGGGCTGGATCGCGGTACAGGGCAGCGACGGCAAGGAAGCCTATACGCGCAGTGGCAGCCTGCAGTTGAACAGTAACGGCGTGTTGCAAACGCGTGCCGGTAACGCGGTGTTGGGGGATGGCGGCACGATTGCGATCCCCGCTGACACATTGATCACGGTGGCTGGTGACGGCACCGTCTCGACGGTGCCCACCGGTACGCGGCCGGCGGGTAATGCGACGGTGGCGCGGATCAAATTGGTCAATCCGCCGGAGGCCGATCTGGAACGCGGCGCCGACGGCCTGTTCCGTTTGCGCGGCGGTCTTGTTGCGCAGGCTGATCCGAAGGTCAAGCTGGCCTCCGGCGCACTCGAAGGCAGCAACGTCAATCCGGTCGAGCAGATGGTCAGCATGATTTCGCTGGCACGCCAGTACGACATGCACATGAAGCTGTTGCAAAACGCCGAGAACAACGCAAAAGACGCCGCGCAACTGCTCGGCCTGCAGGGTTAAGGCGGCAGTCGCCCGCCCCGATTTAAACATTTAAGAAACGGATCTCATCATGATGCGCTCACTGTGGATTTCGAAGACCGGCCTCGAGGCTCAGCAGACCAATATGGACGTGATCTCGAACAACCTCGCCAACGTCAGCACCAACGGCTTCAAGCGCGGACGCGCGGTGTTCGAGGATTTGCTCTACCAAACGTTGCGTCAGCCCGGGGCGCAATCGTCGCAGCAGACGCAGTTGCCCACCGGCCTGCAACTCGGCACCGGTGTGCGTCCGGTGGCCACCGAGCGCATCTTTACCCAGGGCAATTTGCAACTGACGTCGAACCCGCTCGATATGGCGATCAACGGCCAGGGTTTTTTCCAGGTCTTGCTGCCCGATGGCACGACGGCGTATACGCGTGACGGTCAGTTTCACTCCGACAGCCAGGGCGCGCTGGTGACCTCGGGCGGTTATCACGTGCAGCCGGCGATCACCATCCCCGCCAACTCGCTCTCCGTCACCGTGGCGCGCGATGGCACGGTGTCGGTGACCCGCGCCGGCTCGACCACGCCGACCACCGTCGGCACTATCCAACTGGTCAATTTTGTCAATCCGGCGGGTCTGCAGAGCATGGGTGAAAACATGTATCTGGAAACCGCGGCTTCCGGCACCGCCAACACCAATACGCCGGGCACTAATGGCCTTGGTTTGCTACAGCAGAGCTATGTCGAAACCTCGAACGTCAACGTCGTCGAAGAGCTGGTCAACATGATTCAGACCCAGCGCGCCTACGAGATCAATTCGAAATCCATCCAGACCGCCGATCAGATGTTGCAGCGCCTGGCGCAGTTGTAATACGGACAGAAGGGGACGTCATCATGTTGTCAGGTAAAAAAATCTCATTCGCCGTCGTGCTGTTGGCGCTACCGCTGGCCGCTTGCGTCACCACCACACCGTCGACCTCGGTGCACCAGCCGATGAGCGTGCGTCCGGTCGCCGTGACCGGCCCCGTGCAGGCCAACGGCGCGATTTTTCAGGCGTCTTTCAGCCGTCCGCTATTTGAGGATCGTCGCGGTCGCAACGTCGGCGACACGCTGACCGTCAACATTGTTGAAAACACCTCGGCCGATAAAAAATCGAATACCTCCACCAATCGCTCGAGCGACAATAATTTCAGCGTCAGCAATGTCTCCGGCCTGCCCGGCAAGAGTTTCCTCGGCGCCGGTCTGGCTGCAACCTCGGATATGAAATTCAGCGGCGACGGCGAAACCGGCAGTAATAACGTGTTTACCGGCACCATCACCGTCACCATCATTGAGGTCTTGCCCAACGGCAATCTGCTGGTCAGCGGCGAGAAGCAGGTCGGCATCAATCACGGTTCTGAATTCATTCGCGTCTCCGGGGTTGTCAACCCGGTCTATCTGAGCGCCACCAATAGCGTCAACTCGGTGCAGCTGGCCGATGCGCGCATCGAATACCGCGGCAGCGGACAGATCGAAAACGCCCAGCAGATGGGCTGGTTGTCGCGCTTCTTCCTCAACACCCTGCCGTTCTGATCCTGTCACGACTGATGAAACGACTGATGAAATCATTCAACCACACTGTTGTTAACGCGGCTTTCGCGCTGCTCGGGCTGGTAGGGGCCGGCGCGCTGTTACCCGCCACCGAGGCGCGCGCCGAGCGCATCAAGGATCTCGCCAGCGTGCAGGGCGTGCGCATGAACCAGTTGATCGGTTATGGTCTGGTGGTTGGTCTGGATGGCAGCGGCGACCAGACGACGCAGACGCCGTTTACCGTGCAGAGCATCACCAGCATGCTCGGTCAGTTGGGCGTCAACCTGCCGCCGGGCACCAGCCTGCAGTTAAAGAACGTCGCCGCCGTGATGATTACCGCGCAGCTGCCGCCGTTCTCACAGCCCGGTCAGACCATCGATGTCACCGTGTCGTCGATGGGTAATGCGAAATCCTTGCGGGGCGGCACCTTGGTGCTGTCGCCGTTGAAAGGGGCCGATGGCCAGATCTATGCGATGGCGCAGGGTAACGTGCTGGTTGGTGGTGTCGGTGCATCGACGCCCGGCGGTTCGAGCGTGCAGATCAATCACCTGAGCGTTGGCCGCATTTCCGCCGGTGCCACCATTGAGCGCGCAGTGGCCACGCAACTCGGTCAGGACGGTTATATCTATCTTGGCCTGAACACCACCGATTTTTCCACCACGCGGCGGGTGGTCGATGGCATCAACAAAAAATTCGGCGACGGCATTGCCAGTGCGATTGACGCGCGCATGATTCAGGTTGCCGCACCGGTCGAGCGCGACCGCCGGGTTGAATTTGTTGCCTTGCTCGAAGAGCTCGATGTCACCCCGGCCGAAAGCGCTGCGAAGGTCATCATCAACGCCCGCACCGGCTCGGTGATCATGAACAACCGCGTCACCATCGATACCTGCGCCATTTCCCACGGCAATCTGTCGGTGGTGATTACCAGCGAGCCGATCATCAGCCAGCCCGGTGCGTTTTCCTCCGGCCAGACCGTGCAGGCGAATCGCGAGCAGATTGAAATCCGTCAGGACAAGGGCGGGCTGACCATGGTGCGCGGGGCCAATCTTTCCGATGTCGTCAAGGCGCTTAATTCGATTGGTGCCACGCCGCAGGATTTGCTGGCCATCCTGCAGTCGATGAAAGCCGCCGGTGCCTTGCGCGCCGATCTGGAGATCATATGACCACCGCGATGCCGATCAATCCGGCCGCTTCGCTGGCGATCGAGTCGCAGGGTCTCGATCAGCTCAAGCTGCAGGCCAAGCGCGACCCCGACAAGGCGCTGGCCGCCACCGCCAAGCAGTTCGAAGCGATGTTTCTGGGCATGATCATGAAGAGCATGCGCGAGGCGACGCCGAAAGACGGCCTGTTGGACAGCGAGCAAACCAAGACCTATACCGCGATGCTCGACCAGCAGTTCGCGCAGCAAATGGCGAGCCGCGGTACCGGACTCGCCGCGGCGCTCACGCGTCAGCTGTCGCAGGGCAAGGCACCCGATGCAGCGCCGGTTGGCGACATGAGTTCGACCTTGCAGATGTCGACCATCGCGATGGCTAAATTAAATCTTGAGGCGCTGGCGGTGGCGCCTTCACAACCGGCCGCACCGAATTTTGACGTGCAGCCCTTGTCGCTCGATGAAGAAGCCTGGGGCCTGCCCTCGGGCAAGGGCGCGACGATGCCGCTGGCGCGTGCGCCCTTGATGGCGGCCATTGCGCCGGCCGCATGGCCGACACGGGCAGCGGCGGCGGCAACGCCGCCGGTGAACATCGCGGCGGCGGTCGCTGCGACGCCTGCCACGGGCGCCGCACCGTTGTCGCAAACCGGTGATTTCGTCAACCGTATCTGGTCACATGCGGTGGACGCCGCGCGCAGCATCGGCGTGCGCCCGCAGTTCATGGTCGGTCAGGCGGCGCTCGAGAGCGGTTGGGGCAAACATGAGATTCGCAATGCCGACGGCAGCGGCACGCATAACCTGTTCGGCGTGAAAGCCGGACGCGGCTGGAACGGCCCTTCGGTGGAGAAAACCACCACCGAATATGTCAACGGGGTGGCGCATAAAACCACCGCCAGGTTTCGCGTCTATGCCTCGTATGGCGAGGCCTTCAAGGATTACGCCAAATTGATTGGCGGCAATCCGCGCTACGCCGGTGTGATGGCGCAGGCGCAGGACGCGCAGGGCTTTGCGCGCGGCCTGCAGCAGGCCGGTTATGCCACCGACCCGTCGTATGCCGACAAACTAGTACGCGTCATCAATAGCACCACGATGCGGCAGAGTCTGGCCTATGCGCCGCCGGCGCAACCGCTACCGCAAATGCTGGCGCAACGCTGATTTTGAGCCGATAAGGCGAGGTAAATTCAATGCAAACGGGCATCTACAATCTGGGGATAGGCGGTTTGGCGGCGGCGCAGGCCGGGCTGGTGGCGACTGGCCACAACATCGCCAATGCCAGTACCGCCGGTTACCGCCGCCAGTCGATAGACCAAGCCGCGCTGCCGGCACTGTCCACCGGCAGCGGCTTCATGGGGCAGGGCGTGCAGGTCACCAGCGTGGTGCGCGCCTATAGCCAGAGTCTGGAGACGCAACTCTCGCAGGCGCAGTCGCAGGCGAGTTATTTCAGTACCTATCAGGCGCAAATGGCGCAGATTGATAACGTCGTTGCCGACGCCACCGCCGGCTTGTCGCCGGCCTTGCAGGCGTTTTTTGCTTCGACGCAAACAGTCGCCAGTAACCCCGCCGACGTGGCCTCGCGCCAGAGCCTGTTGTCGGCGGGTTCGACGTTGACTGCGCGCTTTAATGCGCTGGCCTCGCGCTTCGATGAGCTGCAAAGCGGGGTGAATACCCAGATCAGTGCAACGGTGAAGAACGTCAACACGCTGGCGCAACAGGTTGCCACGCTCAACGACCGCATCCTCGCGCAGCAGCAGAACCCGCAACAGCAGCCCAACGATTTACTCGATCAGCGCGATGCCTTGATCTCCCAGTTGAATAAATTGACCGGTGCGACTTCCGTGCAGCAAAGCGACGGCAGCATCAACGTGGTGGTGGGCACCGGACAGAGTCTGGTGGTTGGCCATCAGGCGATGACCCTGGGTGCGCTGCAATCACCGGAAGATCCACGCCAGACCGTGGTCGGCTACAGCATCAGCGGCAACAGCGTGCCGCTGGGCGACAATGCCTTCCAGGGCGGCAGCCTGGGCGCACTGTTGGCGTTTCGTACGAACGATTTGAACACCGCGCAGAACGCACTCGGACAGGTTGCGGTCGGGCTCACCCAAACGTTCAACGATCAGCACCAGCTTGGCCAGGATTTGAACGGCGTGGCCGGCGTTAATTTCTTCAAGCCGCTGACCCCTGATGTGATTGCACGCTCGACCAATAGCGGCAGCGCTGTGGTGTCGGCCAGCGTCAGCGATGCAACGGCGCTCACCGCCAGCGATTACCGGCTGAGTTACACCGGTACTGGCTATACGGTGACGCGTCTCGCCGATAACACCGTGACCGCCTATGCCAGCCTGCCGCAGACGATCGACGGCCTGACCATTTCGCTGGCCTCGGGTGCGGCCGCCAGCGGCGACAGTTTTTTGATTGAACCGACGCGCAGCGCCGCCCGCAACATGGCGATGAATATCACCAATGGCGCGCAGATTGCGGCGGCCGCACCGATGCGTGCGGCAGCGGCCAACGCCAACACCGGCAGCGGCACGATCAGCGCCGGTACGGTCAATGCGCCGCCGCCGCAGAATGCGAATATCCGCCAGCCGGTGACGTTAACCTTTACTGCTGCCGGCACCTTCAGCGTCAGCGGCACTGGCACCGGCAATCCGGTCGGGGTTGCTTATACCGCCGGTTCTGACATCAGTTACAACGGCTGGACGGTGCAGATTGCCGGTACTCCGGCCGTCGGTGATGTGTTCACCATCGGACCGAACAGCGGTGGCGTCGCCGACGGCCGCAACGCCTTGCGGTTGGGCGGTTTGCAAACGCAGAACATGCTCTCGTCAGGCACCGCGTCTTACCAGGGCGTTTATAGCCAGATGGTCAGCCAGGTCGGCAGCAAGACGCAGCAGGTCAATGTCATGGTGGAAACACAGAACACGCTGGCCCAACAGGCCACCGTTGCACAGCAGTCGGTGTCGGGCGTTAATCTGGATGAAGAGGCGGCCAATTTGCTGCGTTATCAGCAGGCCTATCAGGCCGCCGGAAAAATGATCCAGATCGCGCAGACGCTGTTTCAGTCGATTCTGCAAATTCAATAAGGGGCTCTATCGTGCGTATCAGTACCGGCATGATTTACGAGTTGGGCGTGTCCAGCATGCAAAAAAGGCAGCAGGATCAGGTCCAGTTGCAACAGCAACTCTCGACCGGCCTGCGCATCAACACGCCGGCCGACGATCCGATCGCCGCTTCCAGCGTGCTCAATATCAAGCAGTCGCAGACCATCAATCAGCAATACAAGGTCAATGCAGAAGCGGCCAAGGCCCCACTCAGCCTGGAGGAGGGCGCGTTGAGCGACGCCACCACCATATTGCAGAACGTGCGGGCGCTGGCGGTCAATGCCGGCAACGGCGCGCTGACCAATGCCGACCGCGCCAATATCGCCACCGAGCTTGAGGGCAATTATCAGGAACTCCTTGGTATCGCCAACCGTGGTGATGGCAACGGTCAGTTTCTGTTCTCCGGCTATAAGGGTGCAACCCAGCCGTTCAGCGAAACCAGCCCCGGCGTGGTGGCCTACAACGGCGACGCCGGCCAGCGTCTGGCGCAGATCGGACCGGCGCGCATGATTCCGGTGAACGATTCCGGTGCCGATGTGTTTCGTAATATCCGCACCGGCAACGGCAGCTTCAATTCCACCGTCGCCGCGACCAACAGCGGCAGCGGCGTCCTCAGCGCCGCCACGCTCACCGATCCGACGCAATGGAACAGCGCTGCCAACGCCAAAGATTTCAGCATCAAGTTCAATGTCAGTGGCGGTGTCACGACCTACGATATTGTCGACAACGTCAACAACGTCTCCATGCTGACCGGCGTGGCGCCGGGGGCGGGGCCTTACCTGCGCACCTATACCGCCGGCACGGAAATTTCGTTATCGACGCAAAGCCCGCCTGATACCAATGCCACCCCGTTTGATTTTGGCGCCAGTGTGGCCATCAGCGGCGCACCCGCCAGTGGTGACAGTTTTAGCGTCAAGGCCAGCACGAACCAGGATATGTTTACCACGCTGAACGACCTCATCACCAGCCTGCGCAGTGGCAGCACCGCCACGCCGGCGGCGGCGGCGCAATTGCAAAACAAACTGACTTCATCATTGAACGAGCTGGATAACGCGCTCAATAACGTGCTCAATGTGCGCGCCTCGGTCGGTGCCCGCCTGAATGAAATCGACTCCGCACAGTCCACTGCTGAAACCCTCGACTCGCAATACGCGCAGACCGTCTCCGGTTTGCAGGATCTTGACTACACCAAGGCGGTCAGCGATCTCGGTCAGCAGCAGGTTTATCTGCAGGCCGCACAGCAATCCTTCCTCAAAATAACACGCCTTAATTTGTTTGAAATGCTGTGATCGTGCAGCGGCATACGAGGCTGGAGAGCGCAATGAAAACTTTAAAGAAACGCCAGCTGGTGGCGGCGCTGCTGCTGCCCTGGCTGGCCGCCTGCAGCGGCATCGACGGCGTGCCCAGCAGTAATACGCTGATCCCGCCCGATGTGGTGACGGTCAGTCGCTCGCTCAGCGTGCCGCTGGAGAGTATTGCCGCCAGCGTGGTGGTATTCGTGGTGATGGACCCGTTGGCGCCGAACTGGAAAATCGAAGAGACGCGCTTGAACCCCGAACGCTATCGTCTGGCGCTGCGCAAAAAACGTTTCAGCACCGGCGGTGACGGTGAGGTGATGCCGGCGTTTTACCGGCGCGCCGAGCAGCTCGTCGTACAAAACAGCGCGACCCATTACCGCATCGTTGAGTTCAGCGAAGGCGTTGATTCCGGTGGCCCGATCGCCCAGCGCGTGGCGCAGGGCGTGATCGAAATCGTGCGTTAAACCCGGCGTGCGGCGGCGTGCGACCGGCACGCACGCAGAACGTGTACCGCACTAAGGCTGTCACTGCACGCCGCCGTGCCCGTGGTTCGCACGCATGTATTAACTTCCTGTTTTTGAGTGAGCACTGCGTGGCAGTGCCGTCGGCGTTTGTATCGGGTGCAGGCGCAGGCGCTGGTGCATTGCGGCGACGCGCGAGGCCGCCTGCTTCAGCGCCCGGGAATCGAGACCTGCAGCATGTTGCCGAAGCCGGCTTCGAACAAGCGTTCGAAGACTGGCACGCAATATTGCAGCGACATCATGAGGGCGAAAAAGCCCACGCCGAGGGTGATCGGAAAGCCGATCGCAAAAATATTCAACTGTGGCGCGGAACGCGTCAGCACACCCAGTGCCGCGTTGACCACCAGCATGGTTCCCACCAGCGGCAGGGCCAGCAAAATCGCCGCACGCATCACCATGCTGCCCGCTTGCGCGATCAGCAACCACTGGCCGGCGGCACCGCCATCAACCGGTACGCTGCGGAAGGATTCGATCAGGGTGGAGATCATGACAAGGTGGCCGTTGAGCGAGAGAAACGTCAGCGTCGCCAGCAGATTCAGATATTGGCCGAGCACCGGTACCTGGCCGTTGCTTTGCGGGTCGTAGAACTGGGCGAAACCGAGGCCCATTTGCAGACCGATCACATCACCGGCGGCAGTGATGCCGGCAAACACCAAACGCATCGCCAGCCCCATGGCAATACCAATCGCGGTTTCACGCGCCAGCAGCAGCAGGCCCTCGCCCGAACCCGGATCGATGGCCGGGATCGTCAGCGTGGGTGCGATCACCGCAGTGATCAAAATAGCGAGCCCGATTTTGACCGCTGCCGGCACCTGCGGGCTACCGGTGAGCGGTGCGGTGGCGAGCAACGCGAGGATGCGGGCGAACGGCCACAGCATCAGGGCGAGCCAGCCGTTGAGCTGGATGGAGGTGAGGGTGATCACGGGCGGCGGGTCCCTGCGCCTTAACCGATCAGCGTCGGGATCTGCGTGAACAGGCGCCGGATGTAATCAACCATTGTGGCGATGATCCACGGCCCGGCAATGATCATGCTGACGAATACCGCGACCAGCTTGGGGATGAACGACAGCGTCGTTTCATTGATTTGTGTGGCGGCCTGAAAAATACTGATCAGGAGGCCGACGCCGAGTGCAGCGAGCAGCATCGGTGCCGAGATCATCAACACCACCAGCAGGGCCTGCTGGCCGATCGAGACGATGGTTTCTGGTGTCATGTGGCAAAACTCTGGGCCAGTGAACCCATTAACAGCGCCCAGCCGTCAACCATGACGAAGATCATCAGCTTGAAGGGCAGTGAAATCATCGCCGGCGACACCATCATCATGCCCATCCCCATCAGCACGCTGGCCACCGCCATATCGATAATCAGAAACGGAATGAAAATCAGAAAGCCGATCTGGAAGGCGGTTTTTAATTCGCTGGTAACGTAGGCTGGAATGAGGATGGTCAGCGGCGTTTCGCGCACATTGTCGACGCTCCGGCCGGAGAGCTTGGTGAACAGGGCGAGGTCGCCTTCGCGCGTTTGTTTGAGCATGAATTCGCGCAGCGGCACGCTGCCTTTGTCGACCGCTTCGGTGAAGCTGATACGGTTTTCCGAGAAGGGCTGGTAGGCGTCGGCGTTGATGCGATCGAGCACCGGCGACATCACGAAGAGGGTGAGAAAGAGGGCCAGCCCGACCATCACCTGGTTCGGCGGCGAGGTCGGCGTGCCCAGCGCCTGACGCAG
>Ga0114971_10003816_pt1 | contig 10232 bp, 7 predicted proteins | sample M_140625_MF_Meta_FD_87320 | JGI IMG/M metagenome (GOLD analysis project Ga0114971, IMG submission 87320) | Freshwater microbial communities from Lake Montjoie, Canada to study carbon cycling - M_140625_MF_MetaG | ecosystem: Environmental > Aquatic > Freshwater > Lake | place: Lake Montjoie...
GAATTTCTGGTTCTTGTTGGTCCATCAGGTTGCGGTAAGTCAACATCACTTCGTATGTTGGCAGGACTTGAAGAGATCGACGAAGGTCGCATCCTTATTGGAGATCGCGATGTAACAAACGTTGCTCCAAAAGATCGCGATATCGCAATGGTCTTCCAGTCATATGCGCTCTACCCACACATGACTGTTGCAGAGAACATGGGATTTGCTCTTAAGATCGCTGGAGTTGCTAAGGAAGAGCGCGATAAGCGCGTTAATGAAGCAGCTAAGTTGCTTGACCTTGAACCATATCTAGAGCGCAAGCCAAAGGCTCTTTCAGGTGGACAACGTCAGCGCGTTGCAATGGGTCGCGCAATTGTTCGCGAACCACAGGTCTTCCTTATGGATGAGCCACTATCAAACCTTGATGCGAAGTTGCGCGTTGCAACTCGTACACAGATCGCAGCGCTACAGCGCCGCCTCGGAATCACAACTGTTTACGTAACACACGACCAAGTTGAAGCTATGACTATGGGCGATCGCGTTGCAGTTCTTAAGGATGGTCTACTTCAGCAAGTAGATACACCTCGTAATCTTTACGATTCACCTGCAAATGCATTCGTTGCCGGCTTTATCGGATCTCCTGCAATGAACCTGCTCTCTGCTCCTGTCAGCGGTGGCAAGGCGATGCTCGGTGATCTAGCGATCGATGTTCCAGCATCTGCCGGCGCATCTGTCACAGTCGGTATCCGTCCCGAAGGTTTTGCACCTGCATCTAAGGGCTTTAACGTCCTTGTAGAAGTAGTTGAAGAACTCGGCGCAGATGCATTCGTCTATGGCAAGCCTGCTGATTCTTCAGTTAAGTTTGCTAACGCTGGCGATGAAGGCGCACAAGTAATTGTTCGTTGGGATCCAAAGAACCCACCTAAGCCAGGAGACACAATTACAGTTTCTGCTCCAGCAAATGTGGTTCACCTATTTAACTCTTCAACTGGAGAGCGCATTAAGTAATTCAAATTAATAAATAAACCCCGTCGCGAAAGCGGCGGGGTTTATTTTTTTCCCTTATAACTACTGGCTAAAGGGCTTTGAAAATTCGGTATCTTCGGTTGCTTCTAGTTCAAGTAAGCGATTCCATTTAGCGGTGCGCTCTGCGCCATGAGTGGAGCCAACTTTTATCTGACCTGCGCGCCAACCCGTTGCTAGATCTGCCAGCCAAGAATCTTCCGTCTCACCACTGCGCGCAGAGACAACGGTTGCAAAGTTATTGCCATGTGCGTGGGCTAGCACGCGTTGAGTGGAAGTAACCAGGCCATTTTGATTGGCTTTAATCAAAATAGCGTTGGCGCTAGCTTCGGCAATTCCTTTTTCCAGGCGATGCAAGTTAGTTGTAAATAAATCATCGCCCAGAATTTGCAGGTTAGCTGGAGCTTGCGCGCTAAATGCGCTCCAGGCTGACCAATCATCTTCGGCAAAGGGATCTTCAATTGAAGTAATGGGATAGGTATTTACCAAATTGAGCATCTCATCTACAAATGCATCGGATGAATAAGTTGTACCGGATGTGGTTAGCGAATACTTATTGTCAGTAAAGAATTGGGTAGATGCGATATCTAGCGCAAGTGAGACCTTGCCAGATAGACCAAGTAGCTCAATTTGGGCAAGAACAAATTCGCAGGCATCATCAGTTGATGCGAAAGTAAGGCCAAGTCCGCCTTCATCAGCAACTAGATGAGTTACGCCGTGAGATTTTCCATCACTTGCGGCACGTTCGCGGATTGCGACTATCCACGAAAGCGCTTCGGCAAAGTTGGTTGCCGCGTGTGGAATAACCAAGACATCTTGAATATCTAAACTGCGATTGGCGTGGGCTCCCCCAGATAAAATATTTACCATCGGCATCGGAATCAATAACTTACCTTCTGGTTGAAAATATCTAGCAAGTGATTTTCCTGAGGCATGCGCTGCAGCCTTTGCCACTGCAAGCGAAGTTGCCAACGTTGCATTAGCACCGATTACTTGGTGGCCAGGTGTGGGATCGACTTCAACTAATAAACCATCGATAGCGGCCAGATTTAAACTGTGGCCCAATAATTTAGGGGCAATCTTGGAATTGATATTGGCAACGGCGCTATAAACGGATTTACCAGCAAAGAATTCCTCGGACCTTTCTGTGCCGGCATCGCGCAGTTCGTGCGCTTCATGTGCACCAGTTGAGGCGCCAGATGGCACACGCGCAGTATGAGTAGAACCATCACTCAGAGTTAACGTTACGGCGACTGTGGGGCGACCGCGGGAATCTAGAACTTGATAACCCAAGACGCGTTTGATATTCACTTTGCTGCACTTTCCAATAGTCCAGTAACAGTCATACCTGAATCTAACAGTGCCGACTTAGTAAGCGCTACTAGCCTTTGTTGGGCAGATTCATCCAAGTAATTAACTGGTGAGACCCCTTCGACTCTCGCCAGGGCTATCAACGCAATGTGGTGCGGCAGGCTAGCGGCAACACTTAACCGAGTTGTTTGTTGATAGCTGGCTATGAACTGCTTTGCAGTTTCAACAAGTAAGTCCTTCTCATCTGGTTGAGTTGCACGAATAATTTTGCAGAGTAAATGCGCAAGTAAAAAGGCGAGATCAAAGACGGGATTTCCGATATGGGCGACTTCAAAATCAAGGACGATCGGGCGGTGATCTGTGGTTGCCATAATATTTTTAGGTGAGAAATCCCCATGTACTAAAGTAATTTTCAAAGAAGTTATCTCATCAATCAGAATGGAAATAACTGGTTGTAGATCTGGATTCTTATCCATTACCGCGCGATAGAAAGGTGCTACTCGCAGCTGTTCAAAGAGCGAATCTTCCATAAACTTTTCTTTTATTTCATCTGATACCGCAGCCGCGTTATGCCAAGCAGCTAATACCTTGCCAAGCCTGGCGCCCATTTCAGGATAAATTCGTCCTTCCAACATATCTATCTTCCAATTTGTACAACTGCGCGGCAGACGAGACATAGTTAAGGTGAACTCAGCGGCATCACAATCGATAAGTTCGGGAACGCTTTCTGGCGTTATTGAGTGATAAACCTGCATGGCATCGGCTTCCACAATTGCGCGGCGTTGATCGGCTACCCATTTCGCCTTCGTCTTAAGCTCGGGCAGGGCTTGTTTAACAACTAGATCTATATCGGCGTTAGAAACTGCTAATACAACGCAAGAGACGCCACCGGTGAGTGTTTCCACGGTGGCGTCGCCTGTTAATAATCCGCGCTGTGAAAGGTAAGTAACTACCGAACCTTCATCGAGCACGAGGTTTTTGTACTTATCCCTTTAATGAACCTGACAAGAGGCCACGTAAGAAGTAACGACCTAAGAATAGGTAGACCAGCAACGTTGGGATCGAAACGATCAGCGATGCGGTCATGTTATTTCCGTAGTAAACCTGGTTGCCAGAGCCGGTAATAAAGTTAAGAGCGGTGGTTGCCACAGATAACTTCGGTGATCCGCCAGTTAAGAAGATCGCAAAGAGGAAGTCATTCCATGCAGATGTGAACTGCCAGATCAACACAACTACGAAACCAGGAATAGATAGCGGCAAGAAGATAGTGCGGAAGATACGGACCATACCGGCGCCATCTACACGTGCTGCTTCAATTAACTCATTTGGAATTGCCGCATAGTAATTACGGAAGATCAAGGTACAGATCGGAATACCGTAGATAACGTGGGCAAATACCAATACATAAATAGATCCACCGATGCCAGCCCAAGCGTTGAACTTGGTTAGCGGGATCATGATCGCTTGGTAAGGAATGAACATTCCGAAGAGGAAGGTTGTAAATATAAAAGTTGATCCCTTAAAGCGCCACTTCGCGAAGACGAAACCGTTGATAGATCCGATAATCGCTGAGATGACAGATGATTGCACCACGAAGAACAATGTGCGGAACATAGGAGCTTTTAAGATCTCCCAAGTTGGGCCCCAGGCGCTGAAATCTAACTTCTTTGGTGGCAAGAACGCCGCTGATTGAGATACTCCAGTAATACCTTTCACGGAGTTAATTACCATGATGTAAATCGGCAGTGCGGCGATTACAAAGAGGATGCTTAGCGCGAAGTAGCGGAAGACAAGCCAGAACTGGCCTTTACCATCGAGCTTGCGCTTATTGCGAACATCAACTTTGCGCGTAACGCGGGATGCGAGATCTGAACTCATTTATTCGCCTCCTCTGTCTTATTTACATAGATTAGATATGGAATAACCGCCACTGCGATCATCAACAAGATCAAGATCGCGATCGCTGCGCCCTTGGCATAGTTCTGGAAGTCGAAGATAACTTGCCACATATAGATGGCCAGCACCTTTGTGACATAGCTCTTGCTGGCGATACCGAAGATTAAGTCGAAGACCTTCATCGATATATGGCCCAAGATAATTAAGACGGTAAGGAATGTTGGAGAAAGCTGTGGGAACAGGATGTGGCGATAGATCTTGTATTCAGTAGCGCCATCAACGCGAGCTGCTTCACGTAGATCATCTGGAATACCGCGGAAACCCGCCAAGAAGAGCGCCATTACATAGCCAGCCATCTGCCAGATCGCCGGCAGCGCCATGGCGTACATGGTGCCCTTTTCGGATGTGTACCAGTCGTTCTGCAAGAAACCGAGATGAGCCTTGATGAGCAACATATTTAGACCAGTTGCATCGCCATCGCGAGCTGAGTCCATCAACCAGCGCCAAGAAGTTCCCATTGCGATAAATGAGATCGCCATTGGATACAAATATGTCGAGCGGAAGAAGCCTTCGCCCTTAATACCTTTTTCGAGAAGCAAAGACATAATCAAACCAGAGAGTAAACATCCGATCATAAATACGCCGGTAAATTTTAGGAGGTTGCCGAGGGCGTGGGTAAATTCTGGATCTTGCCAGAGTTCGCGGTAATTAGTTAGCCCAACAAATTTAACATCTGTAGCCCAAGCATTGGTGCGGTTCTGCAGTGATTCGCGGAGGGTGTAACCAATCATTCCGTATACGAAGACCGCCATCGCGATAATGGATGGGAGTACGAAAAAGAATCCGCCCCATGGGCTATGGACTCGATTTTTCTTTACTTTCACTTAGTTGCGCCTCTCAAAATATTTCAAATCATTTAAAAATATAAAATTTTCAATTTAACTTATATAAAGTCTAAGTTCTGGCGGAGCCTTGCGGCCCCGCCAGAACTTAGAACTGACTTACATTTCCTACTTAACGGTTAAAAATTAACCGTTCTTGTTTGCAGTGTAAGCAGCAACGAGAGCCTTAGCGAATCCCTTTGCATCCTTTGCACCACCTGTGTAGTAACGACCAACAGCAGCATCGTATGCAGCCATTCCAGCGTTACCGTAGTTAACGCCGTGAACTGTTGAACCGACTAGGCGGTCAACCTTCCATGACTTCATTGCAGCCTGTAGGTAGCTGTCGTAGAGCTTAGGATTTGAATCCTTACGCACTGCGATAGAACCCTTCTTAGGGTTGAATGCATCTTGACCAGCTAGAGATCCGCAGACCTTCAACCAGGCGATACCTGCATCGCGGTTTACAGCGCCCTTAGGCAATGTGAATGAGTCTGAGAGCCACTGGTATACACCCTTGGTTCCTGGACCTGGAGCCCATGTGTAGTCAACGCCTAGCTTTAGGCCTTCTGACTGCCACTGTGATGAAGCCCAGTCACCCATGATGAAGAATCCGGCTTTGCCTGTTGTTACAAGCTTGCCTGCATCTGGCCAGTCAAGTGACTTACTTGAGTTACCGAATGCAAGGATCTTTCCTAGGTATGTAATTGCCTTAGCAACTTCTGGACCATCCCACTTTGTCTTTCCGTTCCATAGGCCATTGAACTTATCTGGACCCATTGAAGCAAGAAGTACGTAGTCGAATAGGTGAGCAATCGCCCAGTCGCCGTTACCAGCTAGTGCGATTCCGTCAATTCCAACCTTCTTGAACTTTGCCATGTCAACAAGCATTGCATCAAGTGATTCTGGAGCCTTAGTGATTCCAGCCTTCTTTGCAGCTGCTGGGTTCCACCAAAGTACGTTTGCACGGTGAATGTTTACAGGAACTGAGTAAATCTTTCCTGCTGTTGTAAGTGTCTTAATTAAGTCAGCTGGGAAAATCTTGTCCCATCCTTCTGACTTATAAAGGAATGAAAGGTCTTCAACCTGTCCAGCCTTTACATAAGAAGATAGTTCTGCGCCAGCATGTGCCTGGAATGTGTCAGGTGGATTGCCAGCTTGCATACGTGATACAAGAACACCCTTTGCGTTAACGCCAGCTGCACCTGCAACTGTTGCGTTAATGAATGGTGTATTTGGATTCTTTGCATTGAACTCAGTTGTCATTCCTGCAAGACCTGCAGCTTCTCCGCCTGATGCCCACCAGGTGAAGATTTCGAGTTGCTTATCAGTTGCAGCAGATGATGCTGGAGCTGTTGTCACAACAAGTGCAAGTGCAGCGAAGACTGCTGCTACTTTGGACTTCTTTAGCATGTAATGCCTTTCTCGATGTAGAGGGATTTCCTAACTACGTAGTTATGCACCCCCCTGGATATTTCAGGGACCAGGGTTTTACATGTGGCTATCCTTGTTTGAGCCACTAGGCGCGTCAACCTGCAGCCCCCATTTGGCGATAACGATTAGGTTACGAATCCAGCGGCGGAATGGGCGATCCCAAGGTTTGAGATGCGCGCCTTAAAAGTTGGCTAGCGCCGCCTAGGTCAGGGAGGAGAGCTTGTAGAAGGCGCCGTTCCACTTGATCTCCTTATGGAAATCTTCGCTATTGGTGGTGGCGCTAATCCGCAGATGTTCTACCTGAGCGATATTTGCAAAGTCAACCAAAACTTCTGAATCAAGTGCGGTACTTAAAACAGTGTGGTGAGATCCGCCGGCGTAGATCCAAGATTCTGCCGAGACAGAAAGGGAAGGCGCTGGTTTCCAGACTGCACATGCAACTGGCAACTTCTTCAACTCTTTATCTGGATTAACTACTTCTACATCGTTAGAGACAATTCGGAAGCGATCGCCTAAATCCATTAACCCGACAACGCGACCTTGGGCAGGCGTGGCGTTAAAAACTAAACGAACTGGATCTTCTTTTCCGCCGATTCCCAGCGGATGAATTTCACACTTTGGTTTCTGGTTTGTAATGGTGGGACAAACTTCCAACATGTGTGCGCCAAGAACTTTTGGTTCACCTGGACCGAAGTGATAGGTGTAATCCTCCATAAAGGATGTTCCGCCAGGTAGACCTTCCGTCATGCTCTTGATAATGCGCAAAAGTGCCGATGTCTTCCAGTCACCTTCGCCACCAAAACCATAACCCTTGGCCATCATGCGTTGTACAGCAAGTCCCGGAAGTTGCTTCAGCGCACCTAAATCTTCGAAGTTAGTTGTAAAGGCGCTGAAATTTCCAGCAGTTAAGAAACGCTCCAGCGCAATTTCCAGTGATGCTTGGTAACGCAGTGATTCATGACGTGCGCCGCCCTTTTTAAGTTCGGCAGATACTTCAAAGATCTTTTCATATTCGGCAACTAGAGCATCGATTGCGGCAGGTTCAACCGCAGCGACGGCATCTACAAGCGCATTTACACCGTAGGCCTCAATAGACATTCCAAGTGTGATTTGCGCACTGGTTTTATCGCCATCGGTAACTGCCACAAAACGCATATTGTCGCCAAAGCGAGCAAGCTTTAAATTCTGCGCGGTATTCCAGCCAATGGCTGCGCGCATCCAATGTGCGATACGAGTTGAGACGCTTTTTTCAGAGACGTGGCCGGCAACGACTTTCCGTGGCAGGTGTAAACGTGCTTGCACATGTCCGTGTTCGCGATCGCCATGGGCTGCTTGATTTAGATTCATGAAATCCATATCAATGCTTTCCCAAGGAAGCTCAGAATTAGCTTGGGTATTTAAATGCAAAATAGGAACTTGTAGCGCGTTAAGGCCGCCGATCCACATCTTGGCCGGCGAGAAAGTATGCATCCAAGTTATTACGCCGATGCAATTTGGGTTAGCCGATGCTTCATGACAGAGCGCTTTTATATCTTCGGGTGTAGTCAATACCGGTTTCCAGGTAGCTTTAATCGGTAGATCACTTGCTTTATTTAGCGTTGCCACAACTTGCTTTGATTGTTCTGCAACTTGCGCCAAGATCTCTTGGCCATAAAGTGGCTGGCTTCCGGTTAGGAACCAGATTTCTAGACCTTGCTCTTGGAGAGATTTCACGCGCGCTACCTCAAATTCTTGACTAGTTCTTTAGATGCAAACTTTTACAGAAATCGTACATTAGCGCTAATTAGTTGGAAATGGCTGATCTGATATCTCTAAATCTCCGCGCAGTAGATGGACTTGGCCAGGTCCATATTTGCGCCATTTATCGGTTAGAACTAGCGCAGTATCTTCATCGATACCGAGTAGCGCTGCATCGGCATCCTCGCGAATAACCGCGGCTGCCACGCGCTCGGGCAGCCAACCTAAAAATTTGTCATAGTGCGGGATTACTTCAATATTAGGAAGCAAATTAAGTCCCTGACTTATGTGCGACCTGCGAATTCCAATTATCTTTCCGCCAAAGGCCATCGCACCCGCTGAGCATCCAGCGAGAGATGATCCGGCGTTCCAGGCTTTAACTATCGCTGACCACAAAGGAGTATCTCTAAATATTTCAGCTAGATGGCCAGGGTCGCCACCTGAGAAATAAATCAACCCAGCGTTTTCTATCCTGTCTATAAATTCCTGATTACTTGCATCATCGCGATTTAAAACCGGTAGATAAATAACTTCGCAACCAATTCGCGCCGCTTGTTCTGCACCACGTGCTCGCCAGAAATCTAAACGATCCTGGCCTTCCTTGCCGGCGGCAGTTGGAATTTGGATATAAGTATTGGACTTGCCCCGCGAAATAGCCAAGCGCAAGAGCTCACTTTCGAGCACTTGCGCTTGCGGTAAATATTCACCAGAACCAACTAGGGCAATTGCACCAGGCTGGTTATCGACCATTGTTAGGCCATCGCAACTTTCAGATTTTCATCAATTGAATTGAGGAAATCTTGAGTTGTTTGATAAGGCGCAGTCTTTGAGATCAAGAGGGCAAGATCTTTAGTCATCTTGCCGGATTCAACAGTTTCGATGCAGACGCGCTCCAGAGTTGCACAGAACTTTGCGAGTTCTGCGTTGTTATCTAACTTTGCGCGGTGGGCTAAACCTTGCGTCCAAGCAAAGATAGATGCAATTGGATTTGTGGAAGTTGCCTTACCTGCTTGGTGATCGCGATAGTGGCGAGTCACAGTTCCGTGAGCTGCCTCTGATTCGCAGATCTTTCCATCTGGAGTCATAAGAACTGAAGTCATTAAACCAAGTGAGCCATAGCCTTGCGCGACGGTATCTGATTGCACATCTCCGTCGTAGTTCTTACAGGCCCAGACATAGCCGCCTTCCATGCGAAGTGACATAGCAACCATGTCATCGATTAGACGGTGCTCATACCAAATACTAGCAGCATCAAATTGGCTCTTAAATTCTGCTTGGAAGATCTCTTCAAAGATATCTTTAAAGCGACCGTCATAGGCCTTAAGAATTGTGTTCTTGGTAGATAGATAAACCGGGAATTTGCGTAGCAGCCCATAGTTAAGCGATGCGCGAGCGAAGTCGCGAATTGAATCATCAACGTTGTACATAGCCATAGCAATGCCTGAAGATTCGAAGTTAAATACTTCAGTGTTGATTGGGGCCGATCCATCTTCTGGAACGAATGAGATAGTTAACTTTCCCGGACCCGGAACCTTAAAATCGGTTGCACGGTATTGATCACCGAAGGCATGGCGGCCGATAACGATTGGCTTGGTCCAGTGCGGAACTAAACGTGGCACATTTGAAATAATGATTGGTTCGCGAAAGATAACCCCGCCCAAGATATTACGGATAGTTCCGTTAGGAGATTTCCACATCTTCTTTAGACCAAACTCTTCAACACGAGCTTCATCTGGGGTAATAGTTGCGCACTTAATACCAACGCCATGCTTTTGAATTGCGCGGGCAGAATCAATGGTTACCTGATCATCTGTTGCATCGCGATGTTCCATACCAAGGTCGTAATACTCCAGGTTTACATCTAAGTAAGGAAGGATGAGTGAATCCTTGATGAACTGCCACATAATGCGGGTCATCTCATCGCCATCTAGTTCAACAACAGTGCCAGTTACCTTAATTTTGCTCATA